>ERZ795059.4882-NODE-4882-length-12401-cov-9.138830_pt1 | contig 12401 bp, 8 predicted proteins | sample MGYA00375143_ERZ795059 | MGnify/ENA primary metagenome ERZ795059 (study PRJEB30188, sample SAMN05720168) | activated sludge metagenome | isolation source: Anaerobic digester | place: USA | collected 2015-01-07 ... | reverse complement strand
TCTGGGGGTTGCCAATGACATCTTTACTTTTGTCGGTCATTCTGAACGAAGTGAAGAATCCAGAGAGTAGTGGTTAAAAAAATTTTCTGGATTCTTCGCTGCGCTTCAGAATGACAGGGGTAAAATTTTGTCATTTCCATTTAAAATAAAAGTCTTCTTTTATCAGGGGGTTGCCAATGACATCTTTTTTCAGTCATACTATCAACAAGTTGATAGCATGACTTATCTCTTGTCATGCTATTAGCTTGCTAATAGTATGACTGAAAAGCACTATTTCGGAATGACAGGGTAAACTTATGTCATTTCCATTTAAAATAAAAGTCTTCTTTTATAAGGGGGTTGCCAATGACATCTTTTACTGTCATTCTGGCGTATGCCAGAATCCATCTTACTTTTTGGTTATTTGTAATTGGTCATTAGTTGTTAGTAAAAATACTAATGACTAATAACAAATGACTAATGACCTATAAAAACTATTTTTCAAGATAGATTCTGACATCCGTCAGAATGACGTTTATAGTGATGTCATCACCATTTAAATGAAGCACTTGCTTTATAAGGGGGTTCGGAATGACAGGGTAAACTGATGTCATTGGTAACCCCTTATAGAACAAGTGCTTTATTTAAATGGAGATGATAAAAATTTTCACTTTTAGAATTTCCATTCAATTAAAAGTCAATTTTATTATTGGGAAAAAATTAGTAAATTAGAAATAAAATAGAAATGAATAAATGATTAAAAATTACAAAAAATATAAAGAATTTGAAGATGAATTTGTTGAAAATAATGCAACAACACTCAAGCAAAGATTTATAATGTTTGAAGAGATGTATGAATTATGCAAGAAATTAAATAAGTATGAAAGCTATTCATTAAAAAGTATTGAAAACATATTAAAAGTTAAGAAAGTATTTAATGCAGTTGATAGAATTAATAAAGAAAATCTCATTCGCCCTTGCTCTTCATAATATTCCTTATATGATAATTGGAGGACAAGCTGCTTTAATTTATAGAGAGCCGAGATTCACTGCTGATATTGATATTACATTAGGTATTAACGTTGATTCTTTAGATATAATGATACAAATAATCAATGAACTTGATTTAAAGATTATAGTAAAAAAAACTGAAGAATTTGTTGAAGAAACATTGGTTTTACCAACAATAGACGAAATCACTGGATTTAGAGTTGAATTCATTTTTTCTTTTTCAGATTTTGAGAAAGAAGCTATATTAAGAGCTAATAAAGTGAAAATTGATGATTGTTATGTCAATTATTGTTCTCTTGAAGATTTAATTGTATATAAAATTATCGCATCAAGAGCTAAAGATTTTGAAGATATTGAGAATATGTTAAAAAAGAATAAAATTTTCAATAAGGATTTAATAATTACAAATCTGATGAATTTTGATAAATCCCTATCTACCAATTATGTTGATATTTTCAACAAGTTGACAAAAAAATAAAAAGATATAATTCTTCACTACTTTCAGAATAACAGTGTTAAATTATGTCATTTCTATTTAAATAAAGGTCTTACTTTATCTGGGGGTTGCCAATGACATCTTTTTTGCTAAAACGATGAAACACAGAACAGCACTAAGAAATCCCCCCTACCCCCCTTTTTCAAAGGGGGGAATTAAAAGAAAATTCTTCTCCCCCCTTTAAAAAAGGGGGGTAGGGGGGATTTTGACTTTTTTTAATCATAAGTCCTTATTAATTAATGTCATTTTCATTTCAATATAGGTCTTTCTTTATCTTGGATTTAGAATGACATCACTTCTTTTTCACGAATTATTTAATTATATCAATTTCTTTCTTTTTAAAACTTGTTCAACTTTTTTCCCAATTTCTGCTGGTGATTCTACAACTGAAATACCAGCTTTTTTTAATGTAGCAATTTTGTCTTCAGCAGTTCCCTTTCCACCTGAGATAATTGCCCCGGCGTGTCCCATTCGTCTTCCCGGAGGTGCTGTCTTCCCAGCAATAAAACTAATGACCGGTTTTTCAACATTCTTTTTAATGTATTCTGCTGCTGTTTCTTCGGCATTACCACCAATTTCGCCAATCATCAAAATTGCGTCTGTTTCTTTGTCTTCATTAAAAAGCTCGACTGCATCAATAAATTGAGTGCCAATAATCGGGTCGCCGCCAATACCAATGCAGGTTGATTGACCAATACCGAGGTCTGTAAGTTGTTTCACCGCTTCGTAAGTTAAAGTGCCACTACGGGAAATCACACCTACTCTACCGGGTTTATGAATAAAGCCGGGCATTATACCAATTTTACACTCGCCCGGAGTAATGACACCTGGACAGTTAGGTCCTATCATTCTGCAATCAGAACGCTTTAAAGCATCATAGACTCGGGTCATATCATTTGCTGGAACACCTTCTGTAATAGTAACAATTACCTTAATACCAGCTTCAATTGCTTCAAGCATAGCATCGGCAGCGAGTGCCGGTGGAACGAAAATAACAGTAGCAGTAGGTTTAACTGCAGCAACAGCTTCTTTTACTGTGTTGAAAATCGGAACTTCTTTTTTGAATTTTAAATCTTCTTTGCCAGCATATTTTTGGCCACCTTTGCCCGGAGTTACTCCGCCTACAACTTTTGTTCCGTATTGAAGCATTTCGTAAGTATGGAAAGTGCCTTCTGCACCTGTAATTCCCTGAACTAATACTTTTGTATCTTTATTTATTAGAATACTCATTTAAAAAACCATTATTTATTAAACAATAAATTTTTATTATTTTCTTTAATATCAAAAAAAATATTAAAATTGCAATATAATAATTTATTGTCAATTTTGTATAAATTATTTAAAAAAAAGGTCAGATATGAATGAAGAAAAATTAGTACTCAGCACCAAATCACGACTCGCTGAAATTGATAAAGAATTGGACGTTTTAAAAAAGCAAAGGAACGAAATCCGTCAAAGATGGGAAATTGAAAAAAATTATATTAAAAAAATTCGTTCCTTCAAAGAAGAAATTGAGCAGGCAAAAAACATGGCAGATGAATACGAAAGACAAAGCAATTTAGAAAAAGTTGCCGAAATTCGCTATTCTACTATTTTGAATTTAGAAAAAAAACTAAACGAAGCAAACAACCAACTCCAAATTATCCAAAAATCCGGTAAATTGCTAAAAGAAGAAGTTGATGTTGAAGATATAGCTGAAATCGTGGCAAAGTGGACTGGTATTCCAGTTCAAAGGATGCTGGAAACTGAGCGGAGCAAGCTTATTAAGATGGAAGATGGTATTCACCAGCGATTAATTAATCAGGAAGAAGCTGTTTCTTCCATTGCAAATTCAATACGCCGCTCCCGCTCTGGTTTGCAAGACGCAAATCGTCCAATTGGCTCTTTCATTTTTCTCGGCTCTACTGGTGTTGGAAAAACAGAGATGGCAAAGGCACTTGCTGAATTTCTTTTTAACAATGAAAGTGCTTTGGTGAGAATAGATATGAGCGAGTATATGGAAAAATACTCCGTTTCACGTCTAATTGGAGCTCCTCCCGGCTATGTCGGCTACGAAGAAGGCGGGCAGCTTACCGAAGCAATTCGCAGAAAACCTTATGCGGTTGTCCTCCTTGACGAAATTGAGAAAGCACATCCTGAGGTATTCAATATTTTGCTGCAAGTCCTTGACGATGGAAGATTAACTGATGGAAAAGGCAGAACAGTCAATTTCAAAAACACAATTATAATTATGACTTCAAATCTCGGAACTGATATTATCCAAAGAGAATTAACCAATGTTGACGAGGTAAGGAAAGCACTAATTTTTGATAATGTAAAGAATCAAATTTTGGAAATACTAAAACTCAAAATGCGTCCGGAATTTTTAAATCGGGTAGATGATATAATTTTATTTAAACCGCTTACAAAAAAAGAAATCAATCAGATTGCCCGTTTGCAGCTTTCTATTTTGAAAAACAGAACTAAAGAAAACGGAATTGAACTCAAAATCACAGAACGAGCTTTGGCTTTAATTGCTACGCTCGGTTTCGATGAGCAATATGGAGCAAGACCACTTAAACGAGCAATTCAGAATCATATTTCAAATCCATTGGCATTAAAATTGCTTAGCAGTGAATATGTATCCGGGGATAGTATTATTGTTGATGCTTCTCCGAGAAATGAATTCATTTTTTATAAACAAAAGTAAAATGAACTCTTTATCTAAAATATTTAAGAATGGTAGAACAGGTAAGTTTTTGATTTACTACTTCTTCCTGCTATTATTACTCATTACAAGTTGCGCCCAGGTTCCAATAAAACTAAAGCAATTAAACAGCGAAATCAACATTGAAGAAGGGCAAGAAGTAACAGTTGTATGGAAATTTGAAAATGCTTTACAGGTTAAAATAGATGGCGATAATAAGTTATACTATCCTTATGACAGTATTAAGCTAACACCAAAAACTTCAACGACGTTAAAAATTATTGCTTATCAATCTGAAAAGGATTCTCTTGCCGTGTATTCTAACATTAATATAATGAAAGTATTTGCTGCCCAAAAGACTACTGGGATTCAGCGTGGACCTTCTTTGCTTGAACAATATAAAGATACTTTGAGTAAAACCGAAGCATACTTTAAAAAGGGTGAAACAGATTACAATGCAGACAATCCACCTGAACATTTAAAAACAGTTGGCTCTATATATCCATATTATTCTCCAAATACTTGCTTAATAAAAACATTAATTTTGGATAAATTTGGCAATTTTATAACAAACCTTGAAAAACAAAATAATTTAAAAATTGCTGTAACAAGCACTTGCTCTGAAAATGAATTTTTATATAATGTAGGAAAAATTGAATTTATTAACGATACAAGCAGTAATTTTTTTACCGACAATTTGATTGTTCTTGATGTTTCGAGTAAAAGCCATAACCATTTTCAAGTATTTGAGCAAATCAAGCAGTTTGCTAAGCGTCTATCAATAAATGATAATTTTGGTTTTTCTTTATTTAATCATTCTTATCGTCAGATAGTTCCAATAAATTCTGCTGAAGCATCTAACTTTGCTTTACAAAATACAGTATCACAGGAAAAAAGCGGGCTTAATGCAATGTTATCAAGCATTAGCTCTGCAATTTATCAGTTAAAGGAAACTGGAAAAAACAAAAAAAATCTTATAATAATTTCTTCTTCAACAGACGATTGCTCTTTTAACTCTAACATTAACGAATTAGTGCAATTAGCAAAAGAAAACCATATTTCAATCTATTCAATAGGACTTGGAAATGAAGTTGATGGCTACGGACTTAGTTTTCTTTCATCAGCTACTGGAGGGAAATATTATGTATTGGAAGACAATGAACTTTCATTAGTTAAAAATGCTTTATCTGAAATTCTGTTTTCTCAGAGAACTTATTATCAATTTGAAGTGCCAGTTTCATTTTACATTGACAAATGCTCTGAAGTAAAGACGCATATTGAATTTACTTTCGACAGTTTGAAAATATCTGATAAGGCAAGCATATTTTTGAAAGAAAATTTAAAATATTATCCTCGTTTTATTGCTGCTTTGTTTGATGAAAACACTTATTCTTTCGATGAAGAATACAGGCAAAATGTTATTAATATTGCTGATTATATGCTGTTGAATAGCCATATAAAAATTGAAATTATAGGACATTCAAGTGAAAATGAATCTTCATACAAAGAAGTTGGAAATTTGAGGGCTGTCAAGTTAATGGAGCAGTTGATTAGCTTGGGAGTAAATTCCAAACAAATTAAAATTAAAAGTGAAGGAGCGACTAAACCGATTTATTTAGAACCAGCAGACAACTTTCAGGAAAAATACAATCGAAGAGTTGAAATAAAGATTTTAGACCCCAGCCAACTCCCATATCAAATAGCTGCTGAAAAGACCAATGCTGAAAGTGATGCAGCCCTGCTTGTAAATATTTGGAAAAAGTTAGGTTATAAATCTTATTTTGAAAGAGTTATTGTAGAAAAAAATCCGGAATATCACGTTAAAATATGGGGCTATCCAACAATAGAGCAAGCTCAGGAAGAAGCATTAAAAATAAATAAACTATACAACAAAGATTTTGTTGCTGAGTAGATTTTTTTGCTAAAAAGAAAAAAAATTCGTAATTTTGTAAAATGCTTCCTTAGCTCAGTTGGTAGAGCAACTGACTCTTAATCAGTGGGCCACAGGTTCGAATCCTGTAGGAAGTACAAAAGTAAAGCCGATGTAATCTAAAACATCGGCTTTTTGTTTTATTTCTTGAATTCAATGATACATTTGGGCTTGCCCAAATGCAAAAGGTCAGAACTCCAGTTACCTTGTAGTTTGCTATTTCGTAGTCTTGTCATTTCGAAACGAAGTGAGAAATCTCACAAGTCATTGCTAACACAAAGTTTGAGATTCCTCACTTCGTTTCGGAATGACCCCTTTCTGTATGATTTGCGCAATTATTCTTTACGAGGCAAATCTTATAACTCCTTTATTTTCGTTATTGGGGCTGGAGTTCTGAATTTGGAATAACAAGATTTTCCAAATATTTTTATTAAATAACTAACGAATTTTAGAAAACAATTTAAAAAAAAATGAAAAAATATGAATTTTTCTTTTAAAATATAAAAAATTGTTTTAAATTCTATTTTGAAAAAAATGAAAAAATATTTTTTAAAATAAATAAGAAAGGTTAATAAATGAAAAATTATTTTATTATACTATTTATCTCAATATTATTATACAGTTGCTCAGATGATAAAGGTAAAGCATTGAATTATGACCAATTAGAGAAAGAAAAAGAAGCCATAAAAAGTGTTATTACCACATACAATGAAGCTTTTCATAACAAGAATTTTTCACCAATAGTTGATTTAATGTCAAAAGACGTAATATTTTTTGGTTCAGATTCAACTGAAATAATCAAATCAATCGTTGACTATAAAGTTGCCATTGACAAAGAATGGTCAATGTATGAAAGAGTTGATTATGGTGAAATCCTTGACTTTTCTATCTTTATTGATGATGGAGCAACAATCGCATCAGTTATTTACGGCTTACCTGCTACTTACTTTTACAACGGAAGTACACAAAAAGTCTTTTTAAGATATGCACGTACTCTCAAAAAAGAATCAGGTAAATGGGTGATTATTAGCGGTATTGTTGGGGTTTCAAGACCAAATACTGAAATTCTAATTAAAGGAGATAGTATAAAATAAAATGGAAAAAATATTAAATTACATCGCAGAAGGCAAAGAACGCTTTTTAAGTGAGTTAATTGAATTTCTTAAATATCCAAGTATTAGCAGTTTGTCCGAAAATAAGCCGGATATGCTCGCCTGCGCTAACTGGCTTGTCAAGCATATAAAGCATATTGGAATTGAAGATGCAAGATTATTGGAAACAGAAGGTAATCCAGCTGTTTTTGCACAATGGATGGGCAATGAGAATGCCCCTACTTTGCTTATTTATGGACATTATGACGTTCAGCCCGTTGACCCATTAGATTTATGGGAGACCGACCCGTTCACTCCAATTATAAAAAATAATAAAATAATAGGCCGTGGAACTGCTGACGATAAAGGGCAGCTATTCTGTCATTTAAAGGCATTGGAATCTTTTTTTAAAATTAACGGTAAACCGCCAGTAAACATCAAATTGTTTTTTGAAGGTGATGAAGAATCTTCCGGCGACTATATGGAGGAATTTATTAAGAAAAACAAAGATTTGCTTGCTGCCGATTATGTGCTGATTTCTGATACAGAATGGCTTAACGATGATTCACCATCAATTTGCTACGGTCTTAGAGGAATTGCTTATTTTGAAATTAAGCTCACCGGACCAAACAGAGATTTACATTCCGGTTCTTATGGCGGTGTGGTTGATAATCCTGCTAATGTGCTTTGCTGGTTAATAACCCAACTTAAAGATAAATACGGCAGAGTTACTATTCCAAACTTCTACGACAAAGTAGTTCCTTTATCAAAAGAAGAACGGGAAAGCTTCAAAAAATTACCATTTAAAGAAGAAGATTACTGTGAAGAACTCGGAGTAGATGCTCTTAACGGTGAATTTGGCTATACTGCTCTCGAAAGAGTCTGGGGACGTCCGGCATTAGATGTAAATGGTATGATTAGCGGATTTACTCAGGAAGGTGCTAAAACTGTTTTGCCAACTTATGCCAGTGCTAAATTCTCAACTCGCTTGGTTGCTAACCAAAATGCTCAGGAAATTGCCGAAGCAGTTGAAAAATATGTTAGATTTTTAACTCCGCCAACAATGAAATTGGAATTTACTTGCCATAGCATTGGTAGTCCCGTTCTCGTTTCAAAAGATAATCCAGCTATTAGTGCCTGCTTTGAAGCTATGAAAGAAGCTTTTGGTAAAGAACCGGTATTTACTCGTGAGGGTGGTTCTATTCCTATAGTAGAAAATTTCCAATCTACTTTAGGCACTCCACCGGCTCTTATGGGATTTGGTTTGCCCGGAGATAATATTCATTCTCCTAATGAGAATTTTGATTTAAATAATTTTTACGGTGGAATTAAAGCTTCTGCTTTATTTATTGAAAAATTATTGAAACATATTTAATTAAAATTTCTTTTAATGCAATTTTAGCCATCTTGTTAAATGCAAGATGGCTTTTTTTGTATTCAGAGCTCAAGACTCCATAACAAAAATAAAGGAGTTAGATGATTTGCCTCGTAAAAAATAGTTTCGCAGTCAACAATTAATATTTTATTAGTTATTGGTCATTAGTCATTTGTCATTAGTTTGTAACTACTAATGACAAATGAATAATAACTAATGACGAATTGGTAACTCACTTTTAAAATAAGAGTTTTCATTTGATAAACTGCGAAATACAAAACTACGAGGCATCAAGAGTTCTGAAACTAGATATTAGAACCCTACGAAAAATTAATTAATAAATTATTTTCTTTTTTTTCAAATATTTATTAATTTAATAACTAAATTTATTTTAAATAAATTTAGAACTTTATAATCCGAGAAAAATAGGAAAAGATAATGGAAGAAATCAATTTTCGTAAACTATTGGATAATGCACCTTTCGGGTATGCTTATCACAAAATCATTGTTGATGAAAATGAAGAAGCAATTGACTATATTTTCCTTGAAATAAATAGTGCATTTACCCAACTAACTGGCATTGGTTCTGATATAATAAATAAAAGAATAACTGAAGTTGTGCCAAGCATCGTAAATGACAAATTTAACTGGATTAAATATTATGGAGAAATTGCATTATCTGGCGGATTAAAAGAGTTTGAACAATACAGCACTCCATTAAATCGCTGGTATAAAGTTCAGGTTTATTCAAAGGAGAAATATTATTTCGTTACTATATTTATTGATATAACTAAAGAAAAGACAAACTTAGAAGAACTTGAGGAATTCTTTTCTGTTAATTTAGACTTATTGTGTATAGCAGATGTAGAAGGTAATTTTATAAAAACAAACAGAGCTTGGGAAGATATTCTTGGTTATAAAACAGAAGAATTGAACAAAAGGAAGTTTTTAGAATTTGTTCACCCAGATGATATTCCTGCTACACTTAAAGCAATGGAAACACTTTCTCATCAGGAAAAAGTAATTAATTTTGTTAACCGATATCGCTGCCAAGATGGTTCATACCGATATATTGAATGGAGGTCGCACCCTAAAGGCAATCTTATTTATGCTGCTGCCCGCGATATTACAGAGCGTAATGAAATTATTGAAGCTTTAAAACATAGTGAAGAAAAATACAAAATTTTAGTCGAAAATGCTAACGACATAATTTATTCTTTAACTCTAAATGGAGATTTCATATACGTTTCGCCAGTTTGGAAAAAACTTTTAGGACACGAGCCAAATGAACTAGAAGGAAAAAGTTTTTCTGAATTTGTTCACCCAGATGATATTCCAACCTGCTTTGAATTTCTTCAAAAAATAATTGAATCTAAATCAAACCAAGCCGGAATTGAATACCGTGTTTTACATAAGGATGGGAAATGGCGTTATCATAAAACTAATGGCGCTCCCTTACTCACTCCTGATGGAAAAGTCAGTTATTTTATTGGAGTAGCTAGAGACATAACTGAAAATAAAAAAACTGAAGAAGAGTTAAAAGCTAACGAACAGCAATTTGTAAGGGTAATCGAACACCTGCCAATTTCTCTTAGCATTATCACAATAGACGGAACACCTGTTTATCTTAATTCTAAATTTATTGAACTTTTTGAAATTGAAACTGATGATTATCAAAAAAATATTTCTGTTAGTGAATTATGGACTGAACCTAATGATAGATTAATTTGGCTTGACGAGTTGCAAAAAAATGGTATAATTAAAGATTATGAGATGAAACTTCAATCACTGAAAGGGAAGCAATTATGGGCTATTGGAAGTGGAATTCTAATTAATTACAAAAATCAGAATTGTGTCCTTTCAACTCATATTGATATTAGCAGAAGAAAAATTGCCGAAGAAGAATTAGCTACAGAGCGTAATCAATTATTATCAATTTTCGATAGTATTGATGAACTAATATACGTTTCCGATACTGATACTTTTGAAATAGTTTTTGCAAATAAAAAACTAAGAAATTTGTTTGGCGATGATGTTATTGGAAAAGAGTGTTATAATGTAATGCAAGGTAAAGATGGGAAATGTCCTTTCTGTAATTCCGAACGTATTAAAGCGATTTATCCTGAAACTTATAAATGGGAATATACAAACCATTTAAACAAAACTTTCATTGTGTATAACCGAATGATTAGATGGACTGACGGACGCCTTCTTAGATTCGAAATTGCTTACGATATTAGCGAGAGAAAGAAAGCTGAACAAACTTTATATGAAAGTGAAGAAAAATTAAGAGCGATTTATAACTCAGCTAATATTGGAATTTTAATCGTAAATAAAGAAGGCCATTTTATTATGGTAAATGACTGGATTTCTGATTTATTAAAATATAGTAATGACGAGCTTTTAAATAAAACTATTATTGATGTTACTTATCTGGAAGATATAGAAGTTTCTAAAACTTACTTTAATAAAGTTCTAAAAGGTGAAATTGAAAATTATAAAATAGATAAAAGATTTTTAAGAAGCGATAATGGAACAGTTTGGTGTAATCTGTCTGTTGCTCCTATAAAAGATGTTGAGCATAATATCATATATATTGTAGGTATGGTTATTGATATTACTGAACAAAAATATGCTGAAGAAGAACTAAAAAAATACGCTGCTGAATTAATTAAGATTAACGAAGAGTTGGTTATATCTAAAGAATTAATTGAAGCAAGCTTGGAACAAAAAAATGCTTTGATTGAAGAATTGAATGATATTAAAAACAGATTAGAAATAACTAATTCAGAAAAAGATAAGTTCTTTTCTATTATTGCCCACGATTTAAGAAGTCCTTTTCAGGGTTTTCTGGGGCTTACAAAACTAATGGCAGAAGATTTAGATAATATGTCAATGAAAGATATGCGAGAGCTGAGCAACGATATGCAAAATTCTGCAAATAATCTTTTTAAATTGCTTGATAACCTGCTTCAATGGTCCCGTTTGCAACGTGGTGCTATGGATTTTAAAGTTGATTCAATTAATATTCATCAGATAGTCCAGCAAAATATTAATATTTCTTTAGAAACTGCCAAACAGAAAAATATTAAGCTAATAAACAGTGTACCAGCTGAAATTTATGCTGTTGCTGATTATCAAATGATTAACACTGTCGTTAGAAATCTGCTTTCCAATGCCATCAAATTTACAAATAAAAATGGAAATATTTTAATTGGAGCAAATTCAACTCCGGAAAAAATAGTATGTGTTTTTGTTAAAGATGACGGCATTGGAATGGACAAACAAATTCTATCTGATTTATTTAAAATTGATAAAAAAGTTACCAGACCCGGAACATCGGGAGAAACAAGTACCGGACTTGGTCTTTTGCTATGCAAAGATTTTATCGAAAAAAACAATGGCAGCATTTGGGTAGAAAGTGAAGTGGACAAAGGTAGTACTTTCTTTTTTACGTTACCTCAAAATGTAACTGAAAATGTCGATTTATCTATTTTCGGTAATTTCAGAACTCCTGACCACTCGTAGTTATTTATTTCGCATATTTTAAAATAAGAGGTTAATTTTAAAAGAGCATTATACTATAAGTCATTTGTCATTAGTCATTAGTAGTTACAAACCTTAGAATAAAGCAAGTGTTTAATTTAAGGGGAGATGACATAACTAAATTCGTCAGAATCTATCTTTTTATTGTTCAGTTGCTATTCTACATTAGCTATTTAAAGGAAGCATTTGGGCTTGCCCAAATGTATCGTGAGAAGCTCACTTGCTTTCCCAAGATGGATTCTGGCATACACCAGAAATATTCATTTCTTACTATCAACCTAATAACC
>ERZ795059.4871-NODE-4871-length-12422-cov-6.403978_pt1 | contig 12422 bp, 14 predicted proteins | sample MGYA00375143_ERZ795059 | MGnify/ENA primary metagenome ERZ795059 (study PRJEB30188, sample SAMN05720168) | activated sludge metagenome | isolation source: Anaerobic digester | place: USA | collected 2015-01-07 ... | reverse complement strand
TGAATTGGGTATGACAGCGGTCGATCCGGTTAATAAATTCAGCAGTCAAGCTTGTGTTTATGCGTCCGGTAAATGTTTGCGCGGTAGCGTGGAGACCGGTGCTTTATGTTCCAGCGATCGTGATTGTATCAGTGAGACTTGTCCGGGCTGTGTTTGTCAACCAAGTTTAGACAGTTTGTATAATCAGAGTACTTGTTATAACGCCTCCACCATGTCATTTGATGAGGAACAGGCCTTCTTTAATCAACCTGATTCTTACGTTTATCGTTATGAAGTTTTGGATGGTGGTGCCAATTATAAATTGGATTATCACTTGGAATATTTGAAACATGTGCAATTCAGCAGCGAAGGCACCAGCGAGAGTGATTTGATGGGCGTCGGTCAGTGTTATGCCGGCGGTACTTGGTGGAATGAAGGAGATGAGCACCCCAGTCAAGATTTCACTTTCTGTCGTTTGGGACGTTGGGTGAACAGTTGCGGTAATGGAATAGTTGATACTGAATTAGGAGAAGATTGTGAAAGTTCCGTTAACATGTGTAATGAAAAATTTGGCAATCAAAATTGGTATACCTCCCAAACTAAAACTTGCAGTAATTGTTTGTGGCAGGGTGTTTGTAGTAATATTCCGAGCAAGACTTGCGTTGACAGTCCAGACTGTCGTCAATCATATTCCATGGCCAAATGTGAAAGTCATCCTTTAATTAGTAGTGTGTCCGTGTGTAGTGGGGCTGGAGTTAATAACGGCAAATTATGTACAACCGATGAGGATTGTCAGCAGACCAAGGGGGAATGCCTTGGTTTTGAGGATTCTTTTTCCATTGGTCGATGTCAAATAAAATCGTCTGATTCCGGATCTTGGGTGAGTGATATTGCTTGTGTTGAAAATGGAGTCTGTTCGGATTTTTATAAATATTATTATTGTCAGGTGGAAAGTCCGATTGCTTGTATTAAAGATAATGTTAAGCAACTTGTGGATATTGATCAAAATAATTTGACTGAGAGTTGTGAGAAGTGTGCGATTAATACCGGTGGCGTCTGTTTGCCGGAAAAACATTGTGTGAATTATTTGGGTGAGAGCCAAGATCAATCCTTTTTCTGTTCTGATAGTCAGCAATGTTTAGATAAATTTGGTAAGGAATATGGTTCTTGTATGGCAACTTCCGACGGCTCAATTGCCGGTACTTGTTATACTCAAAATAATGAAAATACCGGCATGAAATGTTTTATGGCCAAGGACTGTTTTAATACCTTGTCGGTAGACTGCTCTTTATTGGGCGGCGCCGGTTTTGATGAAGCTGATTGTGGCGGTTATTGTGGTGACGGAACCATTCAATCGAGTCGAGAAGTTTGTGATTGGAAACATCCGGATTATTATTCTTCCAATAACCCCGATCAAAACAAAATTTATTGCAGTAACACTTGCAGTAGTTCTTGTCCGAGTGGGACCAATAAAAATGTTTTCTATCAAGGTGATTCTTATTTCTTAAGACGTTATTGCGTCGGTACCGGTGACAGTAATGTTGATGGTCAATCGTGTGTTGCCAATGATGATTGTCGGGCGACCGTTGGTGGTGTGGAGAGACAAGGAACTTGTCAGTTGGATACTTTGTACGCTTTGGATTTTGAAGCAGCCGATGGTTTCCCGAGCGGCGTGAATTTGTATTTGCCGCCGTGTAATCGTTTGGCGCAAGGTTCTTGGACTTGTCAATCCACTAACGCCGCTTATTTGAAAGACGGCGCTTGGTGTCATCCGGATTATGATGAACATTGTGTAGATAAAAACGGCGTTGTGGGAACTTGTACCGAAGCGTTTAGCGGTAAAGAACCGCCGGGATTTATGGCGGATATTACTTTGAATAATTTGCAAGCGCCAACTTTGAACGTGGTCTTTGTAATTGATAAATCCAGTTCTATGAATACTTATGATGTCAGTTGTGGTGATCCGAAAAATAATTCCGGAACGCAGAAGATTTGTGAGGTTTATCCGACGCCTTCCACTCGTTTGGTCTATTCTTGTATCAACGGACAGCCGGCCGCGCAGTGCGTGGCTGCCGGGGTAAGCGAATGTAAAGTCCGCGATTCTCGTTTTGAGTGTGCTTTAGATGCTTTGACCAATAGCACGACCGGCGCAATTCAAAAGCTGGTTGATTTTGCTACGGCAAATGGCGTTAATATTAATATGAGCGCGGTCTTTTTCTCTAGTGCTATCCCTGCAAAACCTTCTACGGTTCCGGCTTCCGGTGAGGAGCTTACTTGGTATAATTCATCATCGGTTAATTCTTTCAAAACTTTCTTAAGCGGTCAGGTAACTGGTGGTAGCACTTACACGGATGACGGTTTTGAAGTCGCCGCCACCGCCATTGCGTTAAAAGAAAATATCTTGGCGGAGTCCGACAAGGTCAGTGATAGTATTTTAATTTTGTTGACTGACGGTGATGTTGATGTTTCTCACAAGGCGGAAGCGATTGCCGCGGCATCTAAAATGAAAGAAAGCGGAGTGTCTTTATATACGATTGCTTATCCGCAAGCCATTACCAATACTTATTTGTGGTCCAGTGAATGTCCGGCAGATGAGTTGATGATTGAACCTAATTATTCAACATCGGTAAATCCTCATTGCGTTTCTGAACCGGCTTATGCTTATTCCAGTGCTGCCAACTTGAATGTCATTTATGATGAGATTATTAGTCGTATGACCGTTACTTTGACTGCAAATGCGTTGAGTGCCCAATTATATGGCGGACGTTATATGCCATTGCCCGGTACTTATCGTTGTAGCAATGAAGCGCAGTTATTGCCTTTGAACATTAATGTCAGTCAATCATTGCGCGGTAACATCAAATTGCAAAATTTGAAATTTAATTATTGTCCATAAAATTTTATGAAAATGAAATATTTGTTTTTGCTGACTTGCTTGGTTTGTGCGATGGGCGCGGCTTGTCAAAAAGACACGCCCCCCACGTCCGTCAATGAGACGGACGTTCCTACCACCACCGACGTGTTGGTGGAAACTTGTCAGGGAACGCCGGCTGAATGTTTCGCGGAGTGTGGAAAAATGTCCGATGCTTTACAAAAGGAAACTTGTTACTTGAATATTTTAAATGAACAAACCACGGAATTTTGCGGACAAGTTGAGGATACGGTTTTGTGTAATGAATTTTTTGTTTGGCAGTCAGCAATTAACGCCTCGGATTGCGCGCAAATAACTAATTCGTTGTGGCAGGCGCGTTGTTTTGAATCCTTTCCCGATACGCAAAAGGTTTTTAATGAGGCGGATTTTGATCAAGATGGTTTGAGCAATCAACGTGAGCAGGAATTGGGAACGGATTTTCGTAAAGCCGATACCGATGGCGATGGCTATTCCGATTATGATGAAGTCCAAGCCGGTTATGATCCGTTAACAGCGGCGATAAAATAAGGTACAATAAAAGTTACAGTGATCAATAAAAAATAAAAATATAAGTATGACAGATGAGCAAAACAATTTAGCTCCCAATAATTTACCGGTTGCGCCGGAACAGGCGCCGGCAGAAGATCCGATTGTTGTGCCATTGGCCAAGCCGGTCAATGTTCCCGGTCAAGCGCCGGAAGCGACGCAAGAGCCGGATGATATGTTCGGTGACATTGACAGTTTGCGCGTAGACAAGCCGGCGACACCGCAACAAAGCATCGCTCAGGCGCAGGACGCTTTGCCGGTGCGGAGCGGGGGTGGCGCTTCGTCCATTTTGATGAAATTATTAATCGTAGTGGTTGCTTTGGCGGTTTTGGCGGGCGCGGCGGTTTTGGCTTATCCTTATATTAAATCGATGTTAACAGCGGAAGAAGAAACCGTGATTGTTGAACCGGAAGAAATTACCGTGGAAAATCCTTATAACTTTGACGAGTCGGAGACGCCAACCGATTATGGCGTGACTGAAGAGATGGTGGCGAATGAAGAAGCAAATACGGCCGGTGGAAATCCTTTACCGACGATTAGCGAGCAAGCAGAAGATAATGAGGAATTGATGGTGGAGCCGGAAAAATCTTTGACGGAAATTCTTGGCGGTGAGGAAAATGTCGGTGGCGTTCCGGAAAATGAAGAACCGACAGATGAAGAAGCGCCGGTTGATTTAAATAAAGATACTGACAACGATGGTTTGACCGATGTGGAAGAAGAAAAATTGGGCACGCATACCATGAAGGCCGATACTGATAATGATGGTTTGTCCGATCGCGAAGAGGTGATGACGCATAAAACCAATCCATTGGAATTTGATAGTGATGGCGATGGTTTATCCGATGCCGATGAATTGAATGTTTATAAATCCAATCCATTATTAGCTGATACCGACGGTGATGGTTATACCGATGGCGTGGAAGTGAGCGGTGGTTATAATCCCAATGGCCCGGGAAAATTGGAAAATTAAATAAAATAAAAATAGAAAAGTTATGCCAGATTTAAAAATGAATCCTTTGGGGGGAGGCGAGCAGAGCAATCAGCCGACGAACAAATCGGTGCGTATGCATGTGATGCCTGATAATGTTTTAAACCAAGAAGAGCTTTATCAAAAAGTCAGCAAAGCCGGGCAGGTCACTGAAGTCAAAGAAACTCCGGGGAAACCCCTCACCCCACCCACGCCCCAACCGGCGCCACAAACACCGCCGCCGGCCATGTTTACTCGTCCTAGTGCTCCGGCCACGTCCGGTGGAAAGAGTAAAAAAATTATTATTATCGTTATTGTCTTGTTGATTTTTGCTGGTTCCGCCTTTGGTGCTTGGTATTGGTGGTCAAGACGCCAGGGTGATGACGCTAATTTGGCGGAATTGGAAAGAATTGCCGAGGAACAACGTTTAGCTGAAGAATTACGTTTGGCCGAAGAACAAAAGGCGGCCGAAGAGGCGGAAAAGTTGGCTGAAGAAAATCGTCAAAAAGAAGAGCGTGATCGTCAACGTATTAATGATGTGATTGCCAGACAAGAAGCTTTGAATTTGTATTTTGAAAAGAATCAAATGTATCCCGAAACTTTGCCTGAAAGTGGTGAGTGGAAAGAAGGTGAAACGGTTTACGCACAGGAATTGAAAGCCGATCCGGTCAGTGATAATGATCATAAGTATGTTTATGCTCGCGCCACGGAAAAATCTTATACTTTAACGGTGCGTTTTGAAATTGGTTTTAATAAGATCAGCGCCGGTGTGCATATTTTTAATGAATTGCAAAAAGTAAAAGCCGATGGCACGATTGAAACGGTGGAAGCCTTACCGGAGCCGGAATTGCCGACTCTTGAATCGGCATTGGATACCGATACTGACGGTTTAAGTGATGAAGAAGAAGCTTTGTACAAGAGTGACATCAATGTGAGTGATAGCGATGCCGATACTTACGAAGATGCTTTGGAAATTAAAAATTTATATTCACCGAGCAATACCGCGCCTCAAACTTTGATGGAGGCCGGTTTGGTGAGTGAGTTTATTTCCGAAGGACAATCTTATCGTTTGCTTTATCCGGTTTCTTGGAAAATGCAAAAAATTGATGCTGATGACAGTAATGTGATTTTTATTTCCGCTAATCCCAGTGAATATGTGGAATTTAAAATTGAGGAAAACGCCGGTGAATTGGCCTTGTCGTCTTGGGTGAAATTAAAGATGACCGGTGCGCCTTTAAAATTTAAAGCCACTTATTCGGAGGAGATTATTGAAAATAAAGACAAGTCTTTGCAGGGAATTTTATTGCCGGAATTTCACATGGCATTTTTTGCCGACGGTAATAAAATTTATTCTTTAACTTATCAGTTTGACCCGACTAAACCATTATCTTATCAAACAACATTTTTGATGTTCGCGAAAAGTTTTCGCTTGCTTGCTAAGGAACTGGTTTTGCCTGAGGAATCGGCTGAAGGAACGGCGACGGAGGGTGAGAGTGTGGTTGAGGGAGAAGGTGAAGCTACGGAAACCTCTACCGAGGAAGAAACCACAACTCCCGATGAAGAGGCTTTTAATGATCAATTAAATGAATTTTTCTCAGAAGCATTGCCGGATGAAGGAGCCGAAGAGGAAATTCCGGCGGAGGAAGGCGGTGTGCCGGAAGCTTCCGGAGAATTGGATAGCGGTGAAGAAGTGGATACCGGCACTCTTTAGGCTTGTTTTTACAATTAAAGTTTGTTAATTTTCCCTTAAAGTCAATAAAATTACTATATGAAGAATCTGCGGATAAATTTGCGGGATGAACAGAAATTGCTGGATTTTGAGTTGCGTTATCTGGCGGCTTTGGAAAAGTTGATTTTGGGAAAGTTTCCGGAAAGGTTTCAAAGCGCCGATGATTTTCAGATTGACGTGGCAATTGTTACCGACGAAGAGATTAAAAACTTAAATCGTGATTATCGTCATAAAGATTATGTCACTGATGTTTTGAGTTTTGCTTATGAGGAAAGCAGCGTCGTTTTTCCGGTTTCCGGCGAAGCTAAACCGCTGGGCGAAATCATGATCAGTTTTGATCAGGTGAAAAGACAAGCGGTGGAATTCAAGACCGGCGTGGAAAAGGAATTTTATTTATTGTTGATTCATGGGATTTTACATTTATTGGGATATGATCACATGGAAGATGAAGAAGCAGCTGAGATGGAAATGTTGGAAGATCAAATTTTACGAACTTTATTTAATCTTTAATATGGCCAGACAAAGTTTTTTAAACAGTTTGAAAAATGCCGCCAAGGGTTTTGTAAAAACCGTTCGGGATGAGCGGAATTTGCAAATTCATTTGTTGGCAACGTTTTTGGTTTTGTTGGCCGGTGCTTTTTTTCAAGTGAAGATTTGGGAATGGATTGTTTTACTGTTGGTTTGCGGTTCCATTATTGTTTTGGAATTTTTGAATACAATTGTTGAAAAAGTGGTGGATTTTATGAGTCCTAAGATGAGCTCTTACGTTAAAACCGTTAAGGATATGATGGCGGCGACGGTTTTAGTGGCGGCCATCGGTTCGGTGATTATTGGAATTTTAATATTCGGACCTTATATTTTGAGATTTTTTAATTTTTAAATTTTATGAAATTCTCTGATTCATTTTTCAACCCGCGGGAACGTGCTCCACAGCCGGAGCACCGCCCTGATGGTTTGGTCGTGACATCCGGAGTGGTCGCGAAGAGTTACAAAATTGTTGATGAGCGTACGAATAGTCCTTTGTATAAGGCTGTTCATCAATGGGCGGAGGAGCATAATGTGGAGATTTTAGCTTTTCAAAATGGTGTTGGAAAAGTGCTTACGCCTGGAGAACATCGGATCATTGATGAAGATAGTTTACCGGATTTTGTAAAAAAACATTTGCGATTTAGATCATTTTAAAAAATAAATAAAAATTTTATGGAAAAACCGAAAAATTTAAATGTAATGTCTTTGCCGGAAAAATGGCCTTCTGATAAGTGTGAGCGTTATCAAGCGGTAATGGATAAAGTGATTACTTTAGGCAGTGAGATTAAGATTTTAGTTGATTCCAATCGGGAAGCTTTTTATTCAGATGAAGATAAATATCGAGAAAAACATCATGAAATCCGCCAAAAAGCTATTGGTTTACGTAGTGAATTAGCGGAAACTATTTTATTGTTGGATCGTTGGGTAAATGAATTGGGATTACAAGATTGGGCTTACAAGGAAAATATGAAAGAAATTTCCAAGATGGATGGTGATTCTTAGTTTTTTCTTGCGCTTTTTGTCATTTTCTGTCAAATTATGATTTATGAACAATCATTCCATTTTTAAATTTAAGATTTTCGTGTTTGGCTGCCAAATGAATAAAAACGATGCCGAGCGCGCCACCACGTTCCTACAGTCACTCGGCGGACAGCCCGCCGACGACGAAAACGAAGCCGATTTGATGGTGGTTTTGGCCTGTTCGGTGCGCCAAAGCGCGGTTGATCGTTTGTATGGTTTGGCCCGAAAATGGCGCTTGCGAAGCAATCCGCCGGTTTTGTTGTTGAGCGGTTGTTTGCACGAAAAAGATCAGGAAAAGTTTTTGAAAAAATATGATTTGGTTTTGAGTATTGAAGATTTGCCGCGTTGGGGTAATGAGTTGGCCTCATATTTTTCGATTCAGGAATATTTACAAACTCAATCCGAGCAAGGTGATTATTTTGCCATCAATCCGGATAGTCAGAAAAAATATTCGGTTTTTGTGCCAATTATGACCGGTTGTAACAATTTTTGTTCTTATTGCATTGTGCCTTATACCCGGGGGAGAGAGCGTAGCCGACCGGTAGCCGAAGTTTTGGCGGAAGTGAAACAAGCGATTAAAGATGGTGCCAAAGAAATTATTTTTTTGGGACAAAATGTAAATTCTTATGCGCCGGCGGATTCAGAAACTTTTAGTGTGGAAAATCCTTATAAACAATCGGCCTTTGCCAAACTGTTGTGGGAAGCTAACCGTTTGCCCGGTTTGGAAAGAATGTATTTTACCGCCTCTCATCCCAAGGATATGTCGGACGAGGTGATTGATGCTTTAGGTTTGAAAAAACATCTTAATTATTTGCATTTGCCTTTGCAGTCCGGTTCGGATACGGTTTTGCAACGGATGAATCGTAAATATACGGTCGCTGATTATTTGAAAATTGTGGAAAAAGTGCGCCAGGTTCGTCCTAATATCGCTTTGGGAACAGACTTTATTATCGGTTTTTGCGGGGAGACGGAAGCAGAATTTCAGGAAACTTTGGACACTTACAAAAAAATTAAATTTGATATTTCTTATCATTCCAAATATTCGCAACGTCGTGGCACGGTGGCCGCTAAAACCATGAAAGATGATGTGCCGCTTGATCTTAAGAAAGAACGTTGGTTTAGAATTCAGCATTTGATGGAAGCGATTACCAATGAAAAGAACAAGCAATATCAGGATCAGGTTTTGTCGGTTTTGTTTGACGCTTATGATGAAAAGAAACAATTGTTGAGCGGGCAGTCGCGGGAATTGAAATTGGTTTTTGCGGAAGGCGGCTCGGCGGATGATGTTGGTAAAATTTATGATGTTAAGATCGATAAAACTTCCACTTGGGCATTGTGGGGAAAAATCATAAAATAAAAATATGTTTAAAAAAATTATCGCGGTCTTGGGTGCGACCGCTTCCGGAAAATCCCAAGTGGCACTGGCTTTGGCTAAGAAATATAATGGCTTTTTGATTTCCGCCGATTCCCGCCAGATTTATCAAGAATTGAATATTATTACCGGTAAAGACGTGGGTGAGTGGAAAAACGGAGTTTATATGGTGGATGGAGTGGAAGAATATTTGGTGGATTTTTTGAATCCGCGGGAAACTTACTCGGCCGCCCAATATCAAACAGCGGTTTATGATTTGTTAAAACAAAAGGAGAGCGAGGGTCGTGTGCCGATTTTGGTTGGCGGGACCGGTTTATACGCGCAAGCGGTTTTGGATAATTATCAGTTTCCTCCGGCTTTGGATGAAAAAATATCTCAAGATTTAAATACGCGCTATGCCAATGAGGGTTTGGCGCCGTTGGTCGCGGAATTGAAAGCGCAAAAGATTGATTTGGGTGAAGGTTTTCAGAACCCCCGCCGCGTGCTGCGTGTCCTCGCTTATTTTTACCAAACTGGCGAGAATTGGCTGGAGCGGCCGCTTTGCGGCGCGCGGCCGTTTGTGGAAACAGTCCGTTTGGGGATGGCGTGGCCGCGCGCCGAATTGTACCAACGGATAGAGCAACGCGTGGATGGAATGATCGCTCAAGGCGCTTTGGAAGAAACTCGTGATTTGTATCAAAAATATGGCGAGAATTGGCCGGCGGTCGATAGTTTGGGCTATCGCGAATTGATTGCTCATTTAAAAGGCGAATTGTCTTTGGATGAAGCGATTGCTTTGATGAAAAAACGCAGTCGTAATTATGCCAAACGTCAAATGACTTGGTTTCAAAAGGATCAGCAAATAAAATGGGTGAATCCGCGTGAGTGTTTACTAAATGACGATTTTGTTTTATAATTAAAAGAGTGTTTGATCATTCATAAATATTTCAATATGAAAAAATTCTTAGGAGCCTTATTTGCTTTTTGGATGGGAATTTTTCCCGGTGTCAGCAAAGCTGCCACGCAATGCACTTATAATGGTAAGGAAATTCCTTGCGAAGATATGCCCGGTTGGATTTTATGGTTTGTTTTAGGGATTTTTGTGTTGGCAATCGCTTCTTTTGTTTTTTGGATTATGATGTTGGTTGATGCCGCCAAGCACAAAAGTGATAATCAAGTTGTTTGGATTTTGGTGATTTGTTTGACCGGTATTATCGGCGCTTTGATTTATTATTTCGTGGTCAAGCGTGAGCGCGATGATCACGATAGCAATCAACCGACTTTTCCTCCTCGTAACTAATTGTTAAATCTTTATGTTTATTTTATCGTGGCTTTTTGAATTTGTTCGTGATTCCTTGTTGTCGACGGTGGATTCCTGGTTTGCTTTTTTGCCTTTCAGTATTTGGACGGCGGTCTGGCAGGGTTTTGCTTTGTGGTATGCCGCGCGCAATCGTCAAATCGCTTGGTTTATTTTGTGTTTGTTATTTGCTTGGGGCGGGGTTTTGCCGATGTTGTATTTGTCTTTGTTTAAAAAGGATAAGAATTTGCCGCCGGAGGATGTGAAGAGCGTGTGGGCGGATTAGGGTTGTCACTGAAATGTTTTTTTGTATTTTTGCGTATTAAATAATGTAGAGCCAGGCAGTACCGGGGATGACCGGTGTGAATTTTTATTCGCCCTAGTTGTCAACCGGTATTGTCTTGCAAAAACCCTTTGCTTATATTAAGATATTTACACAAAACCTATTCTAAATAATAAAAATAAGGTATGGAAGAACACAATGTGAAAAACGGCAATGACAAGCCATCGTTTTTGTTGGGATTTTTCGTGGGTATGAGTATCATCAGTTTGGTCTCATTTTTCGTCTTGTTTGGTTTGATGTGGAAGTTGAATGGTAATGACAGCAGCACTAACACCGCCAGCGCTACCGGTAACACCGTTAATGAAACCGGAGAAGTGGCTGATTCCGGCTATGGACAATATCCGGCTCCGGAAGTGAAAAACGCGACTGCTTTGAATGCCAAAGATCACGTTTATGGCAATAAAGATGCCAAAGTCACCATTATTGAATATTTTGATTTTGAATGTCCATATTGCAGCAAGAATTTTGCCACTATGGAGCAAATTAAGAAGGCATATGGTGATAAGATTAAGGTTGCCTACCGTCATTTTCCTTTGGATTTTCATCAAAACGCCCATCCGGCCGCTAAAGCCAGTGAATGTGCCGCTGATCAAGGAAAATTCTGGGAAATGCATGGGAAAATCTTTAGTAACCAAGCTTCTTTGGGAACAGCCGGTATTTTTGTTACCTGGGCGAAGGAATTGGGCTTAAATGAAGGTACTTTTACTCAATGTTTTAACGGGGCCAGTAAGGATGCTTTAATCCAAGAAATGATGAGTATGGGTATGTCCGATGGCGTTCAAGGCACTCCGGCCGTGTTTATCAATGATAAATTCGTTTCCGGCGCCTATCCTTATGAGTATTTTGCGCAAATTATTGACGAAGAATTGGCCAAATAACATATTGACAAAAGCCGCTTAGTACCATATAATTTCACTTGTCATTCAAATTTTTAAATTATTTATATTTGATGCTATGGCTAAAATCGCAGTGATCCAAACCGGTGGCAAACAGTACACCGTAAAAGAAGGAGACAAAATTACCATTGAAAAAATTGACGGTGAAGCCGGAAATGATGTGCAATTTGACAATGTTTTGTTGGTGGCTGATGAAGCCGGAACCGATTTGAACATTGGAAAGCCGAATACCGGTACGACAGTGGCCGCGAAAATCGTGGAACAAAAACGTGCTCGCAAGATTCGCGTTGGTAAATTCCATAATAAGACTCGTCACCACAAAGTGCATGGTCATCGTCAGCATCAAACAGTGGTGCAAATTGAAAAGGTTTAATTTCCTTTCTCTATAAAAAAATCCCCCAAACGGGGGATTTTTTGTTATTGTAAGTTGTTGATAGCAATCTTATAACTCCTTTCTACCCTTAAAAGCATTGGCTAAAGTCGCTTCGTCGGCATATTCAATGCTTGCGCCCATGGGCATCCCTTTGGCTAAACGAGTGACTTTTAAATTGTAAGGTTTGAGGATTTTTTGTAAATACAGGGTGGTGCTTTCGCCGTTGATGTCAGCATCTAGCGCCAAAATAACTTCAGTGGTATTTTTTTCATCCAAACGTTTTAGTAGACTGTTAATGCTTAATTTATCGGGGGTAACGCCTTCCACCGGGTTGAGCGTGCCTCGCAGAACATGATAAAGCCCGTTGTATTCATGGAGATTCTCAATGGCAATCAGATCTTGTTGGCGCGCCACCACGCAAATCACGGTTTGATCGCGTTAGATCGGAAGAGCACACGTCTGAACTCCAGTCACACCATCCA
>ERZ795059.4869-NODE-4869-length-12426-cov-10.430200_pt1 | contig 12426 bp, 14 predicted proteins | sample MGYA00375143_ERZ795059 | MGnify/ENA primary metagenome ERZ795059 (study PRJEB30188, sample SAMN05720168) | activated sludge metagenome | isolation source: Anaerobic digester | place: USA | collected 2015-01-07 ... | reverse complement strand
ATTATTGATTGAATAAGGATTTGTTAACTTTACATATTGATTTGTTAATCTTATGGCAAACGTAATTATTGGTGTCCACGGACTGGGGAACAAGCCATCCAGGCATTTACTTGAATACTGGTGGAAGCTCGCAATGAATGAAGGACTTAAGAAACAGGAATTTAATGTCAGACTTCCTGAATTTAAACTTGTCTACTGGTCTGATCTCATATATAATAAAAACCAGGATCCTGAGGATAATGATCCCGAAAGTCCATATTTCATTGACGAGAAATATGAAAAAGCTCCTGCAAATTTTATAGTCAGTGATTATAGTACAAGGAAAAAGGTAATAGACTTTCTTGGCCGTCAGATGAACAGGATTTTCCTGAACGACGATCTTACACTGAATTATTCGTTTATTTCTGATACAATCATTAACAGATATTTCTCTGATCTTGAAGTATATTACTCCGGGAATATTACCGGAAAAGATAATGAAACACACAAGGCAAAAAACCTGATCAGGGAAAGACTTTATTCCAGGTTAAAAAAGTACGAGAATTATGACATTATGCTGATAAGCCATTCCATGGGCACAATAATTGCATATGACGTATTATCATTCCTTGCCCCTGAAATCAGGATCAATACCTTTATAACCATTGGCTCTCCCCTGGGTTTGCCTGTGGTTATCAGTAAAATAGCAGATGAATATAAACAAAGAGGTATAATTCCTGATAGAATAAAAACTCCTCCCGGAATAGTTAAAAACTGGTATAATTTTTCCGATATCCTTGATAAAGTTGCATTTAATTACAGACTTTCTGATTATTACTCAGAAAATGATTACGGAGTGAAACCAATTGATATCCTTGTTGTTAATAATTATGAGAGCGACGGCATCCGTAATCCTCACAAATCATTCGGATACCTCAGGACACCCGAGTTTTCAAAAATATTATATGATTTTATCCTTGCTGAAAAATTATCATTTAAGCAAAAGGTCTCACGGCAAATAATAAGGGTTACAGATAATATTAAATCATTTGCTTCACCAGGCAGCCGAAAGGAATGAAACTGTAATTTTACTGACCCGTGATTTTTCTGTATGTTTGAATCCTGAGGCAGATAATTCTGAATTTATTTGTATAATGCTTCAAATTAATAATTTAACCAATTATGTATTACTACACTATATTTCTTTCCGTAGTCGCAGCAATCGGAGGATTTCTTTTTGGTTATGATACTGCAGTCATTTCAGGAACTATCTCACAGGTATCAGCCCAGTTTGGTCTGGATTCAATCCAGACGGGCTGGTATGTAGGATGTGCACTCGTGGGTTCAATAATTGGCGTCTCTTTTGCAGGAATTTTAAGCGATCACCTGGGACGTAAAAATTCAATGTTCAGCTCAGCTGTCCTGTTTACAGTTTCCGCTGCCGGCTGTGCCATTGCAACCAGTTTTAACGGGCTTGTCATTTACAGGATGATCGGGGGGATGGGTATTGGTGTAGCATCAATAGTATCGCCTGTTTATATTTCTGAAATATCAGCAGCTAAACACAGGGGCAGTATGGTTTCATTATACCAGTTAGCGATTACAGTAGGATTTCTGGCAGCATATCTGGTCAATTACCTGCTGCTTGATTTTTCCGACAGCAGGATCTTTTCCAGCCCTTTATTAAACAAGATATTCAATACCGAAGTATGGCGTGCTATGCTGGGAATGGAAACATTCCCTGCATTCCTGTTCATAATCATGATATTCTTTGTACCGGAAAGTCCCCGCTGGCTCATATTAAAAAACAGGATCGAAAAAAGCCGAAGCATAATTTATCGTATTCATAAAGACCGAAAGGATGCTGATAATGAAATAAATACAATTCGCGAATCGACAACCGGTGATACAAAGTCAGAATGGGCTCTGCTGTTAAAACCCGGGATTTTTAAAGCTGTTATCATTGGAGTGGCGATTGCAATGCTCGGCCAGTTCATGGGGGTGAATGCTGTTCTGTATTACGGACCAACGATTTTTGAAGAGAGCGGACTGTCAAAGGGAGATTCCCTGTTCTATCAGGTAATGGTCGGTCTGGTAAATATGGGAACAACTGTCATTGCCCTCCTTATTATAGACAAAGTCGGCCGGAAAAAACTTGTTTACTGGGGAGTTTCCGGCATGATAATTTCCCTGATACTGATTGGATTTTATTTTCTGATAGGGAAAGAGTCAGGCTTGTCATCGATGTTCCTTTTAATCTTCTTCCTGTTCTATATCTTCTGCTGTGCCATTTCAATATGTGCCGTTATATTTGTTTTGTTATCAGAGATGTATCCCACCAGGGTAAGAGGACTTGCAATGTCGGTTGCAGGTATTTCATTATGGATCGGGACTTATCTTATCGGACAGCTGACCCCCTGGCTTCTGGAGAACCTTACTCCTGCAGGGACATTTTTTCTGTTTGCGGCCATGTGCCTGCCATACCTTTGGATAATGTGGAAACAGGTTCCGGAAACCACAGGCAAATCACTCGAAGAAATTGAAAAATACTGGCTTGGTTCTGAAAATGCAAAGCCGGTATCATTTTAGATAATAAAACAGACTGAAAAGGCAGCTGCCCGGGCCTGATTGCTGTAAAGACAACTATTTCCGGAAAACAGCTTTTACACCCCCAAAAACAGTTATGCCCGGCATCGTATAATATATGTTTGTGGCATAAGTTTGATTAAGGATATTTTCTGCACTCAGAAATAATTCAGCCCATCCGGTAATGTGGAATGAAACTTTTGAATTCAACAGGGTATACGTTTCATATGCTTCACTGTTTATTGCCGGATCACTGTCAAGATGATTAATATGCTGGCTGCTGACCATGAAGTTGAATTTCCTGTATTTATAGCTTATGCTGCCAAAAAGATTGTGCCTCGGAGTGGCATATACCGGATTTTTCATGGCGGTATATGAATAGGTAATATTCATTTCCAGTTTTTCAGACGGATTTATATTTCCGCTGAATTCAATTCCCCTGTTATGAATTTCACCGGCATTCTGCAATCCGATCTTCGGAACCGTAATGATCAAATTATCACCAACAATACTAAAACCGGTCAGTTCCAGATTTATTTTTCTATTATAAAAACTTTGCAGAAAGGATGTTTCATAATTCATAACCGATTCGGGACTCAGGTTAACATTATGGTTCCATACGAATAATTCCCTGATTGTAGGACTTCTGAATCCTTTTGAAACTGATGTTTTCCAGGTTGTGTTCTCTGAAACTCGCCATGAAAATCCGCCCGCAGGGATCCATTCCTGTCCATATACCCTGTGTTGCTGGAGTCTCAAACCAGCATTAACCGTCAGCCTGTCAAAAAATGTCTGCTGGGTAAATGCATAAATTCCTGCATCATAAACAGTCGTATCTGTTATAAAAGCGCCGAACTTTTCATTCTCAGCTTTACCTCCGTAAACAAGGTAATCTGCACCCAGAGTTAAATTATTTCCTCTGAAAAGTCTGGTTGTCTCATAGATATTAATACCATAGTTTTTGTCATTCGAATGAAACCCGTCTGATATTTTATGTTCACCGAAATTGTAAAAGAACTTTGCCGTACCTGAGAATTTACCAAAATTATTATCAGCAGCTAATGACCAATAGCCCCTGGTGATGTCAAGGGAATTACCTGCAAGTGCATTAATTGTATCGGGACCGGGGTCGGTGGTTTTAAAACGTGCAAGACTGAAATCGGTATTGATTTTTAAACCCGGATTTAACTCATATCCCAGTTTTATATACCCGTTTGTTATCTTGAATTCCGAATTTTTACGATGACCGTCGGTCTGATCGTGGTTTAACGACACGAAAGAAGTGAATTTATTCCTCTTATAACCTGCCGAGGCCATATATTTCTGGGTATTATATGAACCATACATAATGTGGGCATTCCCCTGAATACCATCATATGATTGCTTTTTTGTTATTACGTTGATTACCCCTCCCATTGCATTTGATCCGTAAAGTATTGATGCCGGACCTCGTATTACTTCAACTTTTTCAACATCGGATGCAATATATGAATCAGGGAGAGGATGACCGAAAATACCCATGAACTGAGGGTGGCCATCAATAAGCATCAACACCCCGGTATTGGGACTGCCTCCGATTCCCCTTATTGATATCTGTCCTGCCGCACCTGTTGATACCCCAAAACCCATTATGCCTCTTTCGGTTACAAATAAACCCGGAACCCTTCCGTTCAGTACCGGCAGAAGAGCGGTCTCCACACTTTCTGTTATCTGTCGGCTGCTTACAACCGATACGGCTAAAGGAACATTATGCCTGCTCACTTTTACTGTGGTTCCGGTTATTACAACCTCGTCAAGATTCACTGTATCCTGAAGTATTGACCGGATACCTTCCTGAGTGAACACCGGAAGGGATAAGACTGACAAAACCGCTGAAACCAAAATTTTATACTTCATTCCTGAATGCTTAACTTTATAACTACAGAATAGTATTACGATTATTAATTTTCGTGTTACGAATATAATAAAAAAATTTATTCTGCCTTACTCATTAAAAGTTTTCCATGCCTGATACCTTTTATGCTTATTAGTTTGTCGGCCAGTCCGGTCAGAGTTTTAGCCTTACCTTTTACAGCGATGATTTCCATACACATATCATGGTCCAGATGATAATGCTGGGATGATAAAATAACATTTAAGTAATCGTGTTGAATTTCATTTGCCCTTGCAATGATATCTTTTTTATGATGGTCATAGATCATTACAACAGCCCCTGCAACAATATTGTTGCATTGCCATTTTTTCTCAACTATATTTTTTTCGATAAGGTATCGTAATCCCTGAGAACGATTGGCAAAATTGTAATCTTTTACATATTCATCAAGCTCTTTAAGGAGTTCTTCCTCAAGACTGACGCTGAACCTGACAACACTCATCGCTATATTAATTTCTGTAAATGTAATATTTCAACATGCATTTTTCATACAGAAGATATAATACCTAAGCAAACAAATAAAAATCCGACCTGCCATAAAGATATTAAATCCTTTACAGCAAGCCGGATATGTGAAATTTCTTTTAAGTAATGATTAAAGCTGATTAATCAGGGAAAACATCATTGCTCCTTTTCCAGTTCCTCCAACCGTTTTGTTATCTCTTCCTGGGAACGTTTGAGCCCTTCAGCCTGAGATTTGAGAAATTTTATTTCATCGGTTTTGCTCAGGGATGGCTTCCATGGATATCCGGGAATATAATCCTGACGTTCGGGTTCATAATCCCATCCTCCGCGAAAACCTCTTCTCCTGCCAAAGCCTCTCCCAAAGCCAAATCCTCTTCCCATTCTCCTTCCCGGTCCTTTTGTGTATCCGGGAGAATCATATCCATAGCAATATCCTAATGCTCTTCCGGTTCCGGGACCTTGTCCCAGTGGTCCGCTGCGATCTCCTCCTGGCATAATTTTTTGTTTTTAGTTTAACAAGTGTTTACAATTTTTAATCTCTTAAGATCATAATCAAACAACCTGATTAATGATTTTATCCTCCAAAGATAAGAAATTAAATGAACATATGTTCACTTAAAACATAAAATTTTTATGTTTTTTGCTAAAAATTACAGTATACTCTGCATGGAATTAATTAGTCTTTTTTGTCGGACGAAATCATTTCATCAAGTCGTGTAATCTTGCCTGATTCGCATTCATCGCACTGTTCGACCGGGTGATCAGATACAGTTGTTTTATGGCAATCATCACATTTATACCAGTAATCATCAGTGATATAAGTACCCCCATGAATAATAATTGCTTTACCCTCGACAAAGGCTTTGGCTACACTTTTACGGGCTTTGTCATAAAGCCTTGTAAATGTGGGTCGTGAGATATTCATTTTTTTTGCCGCTTCCGCCTGTGTAAGATTTTCATAATCAGCAAGACGCAAAGATTCAAATTCTTCATATAACAAAATTACCGATTCAAGTTCACGCATAGGAACACCAAATGGTTTATAACCCTCCATCATCGGTGGCACTTTAATCCTTCTGAATCTTCTCCTGTTAGGCATTATTTAAATTCGCAAATGCAAATTTAACAATTAATCGGGGGAAAAATAAACCAGGTACAGTTATGTTTTATTCTGACGGGATCAGCCTCAGGATTTTCCCGGGAGTTTCAATCGAAAGAAAGATATAGCCATCAGGGCTCATAACAACATTCCTTACCCTGCCTATACCCTCGAGAAGTTCCTCACGGTGAAGGACAGAATTGTTTTTAATTACAACTCTTTCAAGATGCTTAAGGGGAAGTGATCCCAGCATAAGGTTATACTTCCAGTTCTTAGAACGGTCACCAGTGCGGGAAATCAAAATGCTGACCCCGGTCACCGTTACCGAAAAATATAAGCCCTTTACTGTCAAATGCTATTTTTACTTTAATTTTTCTTAAACACAAAGGGTACAAAGGAAAATCACAAAGGACACAAAGGATTCTTTGTGTATATCCTTAGTACTCGTTGCACAAACTTAGTGCTTAAAAGTTAAACAAAATTTCTTTGCAGAATAAGATATTCTAATGTTTATATTCCGGATCATCTTATACTGAAGGGTATCTTTTTAGAACAGATCTGAGATTAATTCTGAAATATCCTTATCTTTGCCTTTATCTTACTGTATTAAATAATACAATTGCCACCTGAAGAAAAATATTGTGATCCCACCGGGGATCCCTGTATAGCTTTTTACTATAAAACTCCTGTAAGATTGTATTATCTGACCGGATATTTCACTTTTAATTATATATCAAATGAAAAATAAGTATGGAATTATGCTCCTTGCAGGAGTATTTATGTTTCTTTTTGGCGTCTTAGCCAATGCCCAGATTGTCAGGCCTAAAGAAGTTATTAAAAACCAGGGTACCAACAGGGCAAATTCTAAAATCGAACAGGGGGTTGACAGGGGATTTGATAAAATAGAAGAAGGTGTTGGGAATCTGTTTAAAAAGAAGAAGGGACAAAGTGAAGGTGAAGAAGAAGAATCTGTTGAAGAAAGTCCTTCCGAAAATCAGGCCGATGAACCTGAAAATGAAGAGAAGTCACCGGCAACCACAGCTTCAACACAAAAGCTTGAAAGCTTTACACAATACGATTTTGTCCCCGGAGATAAGATCCTTTACTTTGAGGATTTCAGCCAGGATGCAACAGGCGATTTCCCGGCACTCTGGACCTCCAACGGCAGTGGTGAGGTCAAAACAGTAAATATTGCTCCGGGTAAGTGGTTTCATCTGAACGGTGAAGATGCTGTTTACTGCTATTCCAAAAAAATCGGGCTCCCGGATAATTTTATTTTTGAATTTGATATTATTCCCGATCAGGAGTACCAGGATGGTATCAAATTAACTCTCTATGAGGATTATCCTGAAGATCCCAAAGAGATGAATGATGATCTCTATCCCGGCAAAAGCGGCCTTCATATCTGGCTGAAAAAAGAGGGATGGGAAACGACAGGCTACACAAATAATCCTGAAGGTGAATGGATTAACGGACAGGGAGCAAAGAACCCCGTAGCAACCGAACAACTCAATCATGTGATAGTCTGGATTCAAAAGAGAAGAGTAAGGATCTATCACCAGGGAGCAAAGACAGTGGATGTACCAACAAACATCTATGCTCATACAAAGTTCAACCGGTTTCTTTTTTCAGGCTACGACAATCGTTCATGGCCTATGATCACGAATCTGAAGATCACCACAGCTGCTCCTGATACCAGAAGCAAACTCATAACCGAAGGGAAACTGATCACCTATGGTATAACCTTTGATGTAAACAAGGCTGATATCAAGCCTGAATCGTATGGAGCACTGAATGATATTGCATCTGTTCTGAAGGATAATCCGGTTGTAAAAGTAAAAATATCCGGTCATACCGACAGTGACGGAGATGATGCACTTAACCTTGATCTGTCGAAACGCAGGGCAGAATCTGTAAAAAATGAATTGTCTTCAAAATTCGGCATTGATGCATTGCGTATGCAGACTGAAGGCGCCGGTGAAAGCAAACCTGTTACACCCAATGATACTCCCGCGAACAAGGCAATGAACCGCAGGGTTGAGTTTATAAAAATCACATAATGAGGTTATGCAGGGGAAGTGGGTCCGGTCAGCCATTATTCCCTGATCTGCGGTTAATAACCATAAATACCGTCATAAGAACAGCTGATAATGCGGCAGTGGCAGCGCCAAAATAAAACGGTACGTGCGAATCAACCTTGTCATATAAGGTCCCTGCTATCAGGCTTGCAGGTAAAAGAGTCAATCCAAGTAAAGCATTATAAATTCCAAGCCCCGTACCTTTTTTATTCCTGTCAGTAAGATCAGAAATAAAAGCTTTCTGAATACTGTCAGTTGCAGCTGAGTAAAGACCATAAAGTGCAAAAAGTGCAATAATTGAACCTGTTGTGGTAGTCACTCCAAATCCGTAATAAACAACAGCATATATGATGTACCCTGCAATCAGGACCTTCTCCTTGCCAAACTTGTCGGCTATTGCACCAACAGGGACCGATGTTAAAACAGATACTGTATTAGTTATAAGATAAACCATCGGGATGAATGCGATCTTGATTCCAACCTCATTGGCCTTTACGAGTAATAATGCATCGGTTGAGTTGCCCAGGGTGAATATAAATACTATAACAAGAAAGAAATAGTATTTAGCAGGGAACTCTTTAAAACGGAATTTTGTAAATAGTTCTTCCTTGCTTTTTCCGGCTTCCTTTATTCCGAATATTATTACAAAGATCGCCAGTATTGCCGGTATTCCAGCCAGAAGAAATATCAACCTGTAATTGCCCGGAAGAAATGAAAGCAGGATAAATGCCAGAAGCGGACCGGCTATTGCACCGGAGTTATCCATTGCTTTCTGGAATCCGAAGCTCCTCCCGCTTTCCCCGGCTTTTATTGACCCTGCTATCAGACTGTCGCGGGGAGCTGTCCTTATTCCCTTCCCGAACCTTTCAATGAACCTGAGCCCCAATACCTGTACCGGATAAATGACAAAAGTATAAAGCGGAATTATCAGGGCAGAAAGACCATATCCGATCAGCATGAATGGTTTATTCTTACCAATCTTATCACTCCAGAATCCCGACAAGGCTTTTATAAGAGATGCCGTACTTTCAGCAATACCTTCGATCAGGGCCAGACTTGTCCTTGATGCCCCGATTGACAAGAGGAACATCGGCATTACAGAATAGACCATCTTGACAGATGTATCAGTCAGGAAACTTGTAAGCCCAGTAAACAGTATATTCCTGCTGAATCCGAAGAATGTCCTTTCTTCCTTTTTACTCAATTCCTTTGTGTTACTTTGTGATACCTTTGTGTTCCTTCGTGGTAAAAAAAATTAACCACAAAGGCGCTCATCCCGATCTATTCGGGATCACAAAGGATATGAATTATAAAAGTTAAGATTTTCAGATTATGTTAATCCCTTTTATTAAAAGAAGGGCTCTATTCGCACTTCAGGTTTTTTCTCTGAGCTTTTGATGCTTCTGCAAATGCACCGTACAATGAGTTTTTAAAAGATGCGCATGCCTCAGCATTCTGTCCTTTGCCTGCCTGGGCAACTGCCAGCTGATAATAAAACTTGGCTTTGGCTTCAGCATCACCGGTCTCAAGTGCCAGTCCTTTCTGAGCATACTCGGCACCGCTGTTAAAATTCTTCTGTTTATTATATACATCAGCGAAAAAATAGAAAAGATCTTTGTCGTCTCCGTATTTTGCTGCTTTGGTCAGCATTGTAAGGGCGTCATCAAGCTTTTCAGCCTGATTTGCCTGTGACCCGGCAGCACGGAAATATTCAAGGGCCAGAGTGGATGCCTGTTTAACTTTTTCCTCTTCATTCCCTGCTTTTGCTTTTTCAATGAATTTGTCTATTGTTTCCTCAAATAATGTTGCATTATTCTGCCCTCTGTAAACCAATGCTTTCCCATATAATGCTGCAGAATAATCCGGATTGATTGTCAGAATGGAGTCGAAAGCAAGTATTGCGTTATCATATTCTTTTTTGGTGAAAAAATCTGTACCCATTGAATAATACCCCTGAACCAGTAATTTACCTGCATTTTCTTTACTTGTTGTGCTTCCATATTTATCGGCCATTGCTGAAGCGACTTTTGCTGCTTTTATTATTTCAGGAGCAGGTTTCTTCTCACTTATTGCCGTTGAGGCAAGTTTTACATACAGCCCGGGCAATACCTGCGTGGCTTTTTGTTTAAGATCATTACAGGTCTCTCCTACTTTTTCGGCAAGGACAATCACATTCTCAAATGCCGGAATAGCAGCCTTTGTATCCGTCTTAGATGCCTGTACTCCTTCATTAAAAGCTTTGATAACATCGCTCCTTGTCTGTGCCCCAAGATTAATCCCTAAAATAACCGAGAGTACCATAATCCCGGAAGCTTTTCTTAAAATATTACCCATCTGTTTTAAGATTAAATTGTTAATATTTTGCTGATTAAAGATTGTAAATGTAAAAATTAATTTGATTTACAATGACAGCTGCCTGTTAAATAATTATTGAATTAAAACAGAAAACAGCCTGCTTTGTTTAATTTTAGTTTTAAAAGGGATGTTTTTATATATTTTTGAAAATATGTTTTTCCTCAGACAATGCAATGCAATGCAAAAATCAATGGAATTATTATTAATGAACATTTGTTCATTTGCATAATTTTTTTTATTTTTACTTTTTTGTTTTATAATATCAATGTGCAACAATTAACGAAATAAATCTTAGTACCAATGAAGCCAAAACTTTTCATTACGGTAATGTTAATTTTCCTGCTTTCAGGATTCGTTGCTGCCCAGACCAGGTCGGCTGATCAGAGTCAGCAAACACCCGTTCCGCCTGGCAGGGGTGCATATGTTGATGCAAACAATAATGGTGTTTGCGACTATTACGAACAACCCGGAACTGTTCCGGGATATGGCCGGAGAATGGGAAATGCCCGGGGTGGCGGATATGGCAGAGGTTTTGGAGCAGGCTACGGCAGAGGCCGTGGTGCAGGGATGGGCCGCGGCCGTGCACTTCCGGCTGGTCAGGGTCGTGGACTTGGTCCGGGTCAGGGCCGCGGAGCAGCACCCGGTGGCAGATACTTCGTCGATGAAAATAAAAACGGGGTCTGTGATGTCTACGAAAAAAGCATTCCCAAATAAGATTTGACAACTCACCGCTCACCGGTTACGGATTACCGATTACCGATTACCGATTACCGATTACCGGTTAATCTTAATAATAAAACCAGTAACAATTAATAGGCAACCAGTAACTTATATTCACCAGCCAGATCAAATACTGAATTTTTCTCTTATAATATTTTGATTTATGAGCTATTGTTCATTATCTTTGTAACGAACAATAGCTCATAAATTATGTCGCCACGCCCCACAAGGCTGAGAAAAATAAGCAACCCCCCGGTAATATCGGGCTTTAAACCTTATGGTGCTAAAGACAATCATTTTAAGGCTGATGTTTTTCTTCAACTCGAAGAATATGAAGCAATAAGGTTATGCGACTATGAAATGCTTAATCACCAGCAGGCTTCAGAGATAATGAATGTCTCCAGGCCGACACTTACACGGATCTATTCAAAGGCGAGACAAAAATTAGCTGAGGCACTTGTATCAGGTAAACAGATAATTATTGAAGGAGGAAAGATATATTTCGACAGTGAATGGTATTCTTGTAAAATATGCGGCTCATACTTTAATAATCCTGAAAAACAGAAGGAAATAACAGAGTGCCCTCTGTGCATGAGCAAGAACATTTCAACCTGCGATGATTTTAATTATGGACCTGAAGAATATATAAAACAAAAGTAATACGGAAAAGATGAAAGTAGCAATAACAAGTACAGGTAATACACTCGACAGTAAGCTTGACCAGAGGTTCGGACGCTGTATATATTTTTTGATTTATGATACTGATACAAAGGGAATGGAATTCATACCTAATCCCAATAAGGATGCACAGGAAGGAGCCGGTCCTGCTTCGGTACAGATAGTTGCTTCCCGTAATGTTAAGAAAATAATATCGGGAGAATTCGGGATTAAGATCAAATCATTGCTCGACAGCCTGAAAATTCAGATGATAGTAATTAAGGACCCCGAAAAAAATGTTGGAGAAATAATTAAAATGCTTAACCAATAAAACCCATAATTATGCCACGTAAAGATGGAACAGGACCTGAAGGAAAAGGTACAGGAACAGGCCGCGGTCTGGGGCGATGCAGAAAAAATGACGCCAATGAGAATACTGCCACACAAGGAAGAGGAAGAGGTAAAGGCCGCCAATCCGGTGCAGGCGGAGGAAAAGGCAGAGGAAGAGGAATGCAACAAGGTGCACAAAAATAAATAATACTCAATAACAAATT
>ERZ795059.4868-NODE-4868-length-12428-cov-5.372262_pt1 | contig 12428 bp, 11 predicted proteins | sample MGYA00375143_ERZ795059 | MGnify/ENA primary metagenome ERZ795059 (study PRJEB30188, sample SAMN05720168) | activated sludge metagenome | isolation source: Anaerobic digester | place: USA | collected 2015-01-07 ... | reverse complement strand
ATCGTGCCGACGTTCACGTGGGGCTTGGTACGCTCGAATTTAGCCTTAGCCATGATTATCCTCCAACTCTGATAATCGAAATATTGCCTATATTATCTTTTGCAATCGACGAAACCGTTTAATGCCCGCTCTCTATCCTTTTTTCGGGATTCGCTTCAGTAGCGAGCCTTTTATTCCTTCGCTCAGGAAAAGAGCGAAAGCGGGAAACGGGATTCGAACCCGCGACCCACAGCTTGGAAGGCTGTTGCTCTAGCCAACTGAGCTACTCCCGCTTAAGTTGCCGGCACGTGATGAGTCCTGGAGGTAGCAAACCGCGGCTCACGCCCGAAAAACCGCGTCCCTCCGTTGAAAAGTTTCACTTTGCGGTCCCGACTGAATCGGTCCGCGTAGGCGCGAAATCACTTTGGCGAGAGGTGGATTTGAACCACCGTAGGCATCCGCCAGCGGATTTACAGTCCGCCCCCTTTGGCCACTCGGGTATCTCGCCGTAAAATACCGAACAGTAGATTGCAAAAGAACGTCTCTATGGAGCTGGCGAAGGGACTTGAACCCACAACCTGCGCATTACAAGTGCGCTGCTCTACCAGTTGAGCTACGCCAGCGCATACCTTCCCCGCTCAGTCCGAGGGAAGCGCAATTATATGTAAGCGAAGTTGCTTGTCAAGCCCTTTTTTCACACTCTTGTTTTTCAATCATTTCAGCCACTTATATTCCCCGCTGCAACCGCGCGGCCAAAATTTCGCCATAAGGTAACTTGACCGCCTTTTGCATTGTCTTTTCCACATCGTAGGGCGCAATACGGAATTTCACAATGCCGTCGGCGAAAAGAACATACGGCGCCCCGACGATCCCGTCGCGCGGTTGACCGGAGCCGCCCGGATTGATTAGGAAAAACTGCTTTACAGACACGTCGATGTCGTCATTTTGCGAAAAAAGCACCTCGTCGCCCTCGACCAGCGTGAAGGCGGCGCGGCGATGGGTGTGGCCGAAAAAAACGATCCGCTCGCCGGTCATCTCGCGCATCATCATGAAATTCGAACGAATCGCCACCTTCGACATCATGTATTCGTCGCGATCGCGCAACGATCCGTGCACCCCGCAGCATTCGCTCTGAAATTCGATCTTGGTCGGCAGCGAAGCCAACCAATTGCGGCTTTCCGGCGACAAGCGCTCTTGCGTCCAGCGAATCATCTCCGAAGCGATGGGGTTGAAGCCGGTCGGGTCTTCCAGTCCGCTGGCCACCGCGTCGTGGTTGCCCTGGATGCACAGCACGTTGCGTTCGCGGATCAACTTCACGCAGGCTTCCGGATCGGCGTAATACCCGACCACGTCGCCCAGGCAGATCGCCCGGTCGATGGGTAGCGACGCCGTGTCCGCCAAAATGGCTCGCAGCGCTTCGAGATTGGCGTGAATGTCCGAAAAGATTAACGTACGCACCGGCCGTCACTCATCCTCTTGAAGTTGTTTGACCATCAGCAACGCATCGACCTCATTTCCGTAATACCCCGGCAGGACGCCCACGGGACGATAGCCTCTTTGCTCATACAAGCATCGCGCCGCGTAATGGGGAATGTACAGATGCAAATAAATGCGCCTCACTCCCTGCTTGCCGATTTCGCTTTCGGCCTTTTCCATCAGCGCCGAACCGATCCCCCGCCGACGACAATCGGGATCGACGTCCAGCGTGATGATCAGCGCATGGTTGTTGGCTTGATCCAGATCGGCCGCCACGAAACCCACCATCCGGCCGCGATGCTCGGCGATCCAATACACCGGCGCCATTTCGCACAACTCGACGAAGCCGTCTTCGTCGTACGCCACTTCCGGCGGAAAACAGGCATGGTCCAAACGATGGCAGACCGGCGCATCATCCGGCAGCGCTTGGCGCAGTTCGACTCTCACGGCAAATGCTCCCTCACGTAATGCGCGTCGATCACCACCTGTTGCCCCGTCCGTTCCGGGGCATGAAACGACAGATCGGCGAAGGTTTCCTCCATGATCGCCCGCAAGCCGCGCGCGCCCAATTTCCGCCGTCGCGCTTCGGCGACCACGGCTCGCCGGCCGTCCTCGGTCAACTCCAGGGTGATGCGCTCCGGCGTGAACAACTCCTGCATCTCCCGCCAGAGGGCGTCGGGCGGATCGGTCAGAATGCGGCCCAGTTCTTCGTCGCTGAGTTCGTCCAACTCCACCACCACCGGCAAACGGCCCAGCAGTTCGGCGATCATGCCGTATTCTTCCAGTTCTTGCGTGGTGACCTTGTCGGGCCCGACTCCCGCTTTCCGCCCCAGGTAACCGATGTCGTTCTTATACCGCCCTCGCCCCAGGTCCGAAAAGGTCCCCGCGCAAATAAAGAGAATATTGGTGACGTCGACCGGGACGAAGTCGTGCTTGGACCAATGCTGGGTCACGTTGAGCGGTACGAAAATTTCGTTGGCCTCCAGCAGCTTGAGAATCGCCTGCTGCACGCCTTCGCCGCCGATGTCCCGCGCGCCCGCGCCGGTGCGCGCCCATTGTGCGCGACGGGCGATCTTGTCGATCTCGTCGACGAACACGATGCCGCGTTGGGTGGCCTCCAGGTCGCCCTCGGTCTGGAAGAGCAACTCGGCGATCATCACCTCGACATCCTTACCGTAATAGCCCGCCTCGGTGTACTCGGTGGCGTTGACCACCGCCATGGGCGCCTGCAGCACGCGCGCGAGTTGGCGGGCCAGATGCGTTTTTCCCGAGCCGGTGGGACCGATCAGCAGCATGTTGCTTTTGCGCAGCAGCGTGCCCGGACCGGCGGCGACTCGTTTGAGGTGATTGTACGCGGCGACAGCGATCGCGCGTTTGGCGGTTTCCTGGCCGATGACGTAGCGATCCAGCTCCGCGTAGATCTCGCGCGGCGTTTGGATCGTCAACTCGGCGGATCGCTCGACCATCGTGCCTACAAATTATCCAAAAAGTCTTCCAAACCGTCTTCATCCAACGCCGGGGTCGGCGTCGGCTTGGGTTTGGGCTTGGGCGTCGGCGTCGGCTTGGGTTTGGGCGTCGGCGTCGGTTTGTCTTCCGGCGTCGCTTCCGGGGTCGGCTCCGGCGTCGCTTCCGGCGTCGGCTTCGGCGTCGCTTCCGGCGTCATCTCCTCTTGCGTCCGCCGCTGCGCCTCTTCTTCTTTAAAATGTTGATCGATCGCCACCCCGACTTCATCGGCGGTTTCCACCGTCTTCTTCGGGCCGATCGGTCGCCAATCGTAACGATAGATTCCGATGGCCAGCACCACGGCGCTCACCGCCGCCAGCAGCGCCAGGCGCCACAACACGGCCAACGGAACATTGCGCGGCATCATTCGCCTTCGTCCTCCTGCGCCAACACCAGATCCAGCAGATTCAACTGTTGCCGGTCGACGCTCCGCCGTTTCGTCGTCTCCGGCATTTTCTCCACGGTCGCCTCGCGCTCGGCCTGGCGCGCCAGCCGGGCCATTTCCTTGAAGACGTTCGAGCTCTTGACCATCGCCAGCACCTGAAACACCGTCGCGTTGCCCAGATCGTCCGCGCTCACCTCGGCCAGCGCCCGGGCGAGAATGTCCTCCAGATACACCACGCGAATGCCCATCGCGCGCAACTCGGCCTCGGCCTCGGCCGCCAGCGACGGACTGCGCTTCGAATAAAAGAGCACCTTCTCCGGCGGCTGCGCCAGGGCGAACCGGTGCTGCGCGACGGCGAGCAATTTAGTATCGAACGCGCGATCCAGCAAGCCGCGATCGGTCTGCAAATGGTTGCGGATCAAACTGGGCGTCAGATACGCGCCGCCGTGCCACCAGCCGCGCACCACGCCGAACACCGCGGTCCGCCCGCCCGCGCCGGTCATGCGCAAGCCGAACACGTCCGCCGTGCCCGCGCCGCCCAGGTCCACCTCGATCGCCGCCAGATACGCTTCGCGCTCCAAGTGCCGCTTGGCCAATTGTCGATCGAACATCTTTCCCTCCCGGATGCAGTCTGCATCGTAGCTTTCCGGGCGGCGCCGATCAAGTAACCCTTGCCTTAACGTGCGAATCGTTGCATCGTACGTCCTTCGGACAGCAAAGGAGGAAACGATGTTCCGACGCACCCTGCTTCTCACGTTGACCCTGAGTCTGGCTCTGCTCGCCACCGGCTGCTTCTCCAACAACAACGTCAGCCTGTGGCCGGAAATCGACGACGAACTGACCACCATGATGGTCAGAAAGCCCCTGGACGACTCCGAAAACCGCGTCCTGCTGCTGGACATCGAAGGCGTCATCAGCGAATACGGCAACTCGTCGTTGTTCTACGACCTCGAAGCGACCACGACGCTCGTGCGCAAAAAGCTGGAAAAAGCGCAGCGCGACGAGCGCATCAAAGCCGTCGTGTTGCGCGTCAACTCTCCCGGCGGCACGGTGACCGCCAGCGACATCGTCTACCACGAAATTCTCAAGTATAAGAAAACCGCCAAGGTGCCCGTCGTCGCCGCCATCATGGGCGTGGGCGCGTCCGGCGGTTATTACGTCTCCTGCTCGGCCGACAAGATCATGTCGCACCCGACGGCCATCAACGGCTCGATCGGCGTGATCATGCACAGCTTCGGCTTCGCCGGTCTGTTCGAGAAAATCGGCATGGAAAGCCGGGTGGTCAAATCCGGCAAGCTCAAGGACATGGGCAATCCCTTCAACGAAATGACCGACGACGAACGCGCCGTGCTGCAGAAGATCGTCGACACCAGCTACGAGCGCTTCCTCGAAGTGGTCGCCGCCGCCCGGCCGCAAATGACCAAGGAGCAGATCCGCGCCGCCGCCGACGGGCGCATCATGACCGCCGCCGAAGCGCAGGAGCTGGGCTTGATCGACAAGCTCGGCGATCTGGAAGACGCGATCGACGAGGCGATGACCATGGCCAACATCTGCGACGCCGGCGTGATCCTCTACACCACCAGCAAAAAGCCGGACCAGAACATTTTTTCCGCCACCTCGGCCCAGGCCCCGGAGATCAACCTCAACCCGATGGGCGTCGACTTCGAAACCCTCGTCGACCTGAGTCGCCCGCGCATGTATTACATGTGGATGGGGTACTGAGAGAATTGACGAAAATCGAAATGCCGGCCGGCGAGCGATCGCCGGTCGGTTTTTTTTACGCCAACGACAATCACGCCAGCCACAGGGCGTAGCCGTCCTTACTTCCGAATTGGAACATTTGGAGCCGACAAGCCCCGCAGGGGCGGACGGTCAGTAGCGAAGAGCGTTAGCCCTGGAAATCGCTACGCCAGCGACAGCCCCGCCAGCCACAGGACGTAGCCGGCGACGAAAACCAGGCCCCAAACCATCGCCGGCCGCGTCAGCAGCTTGCCGTCGGGCGTCAGCGCGCGCCACAAAAACGCTAACGCCGCAGCTATCCACAAAGCGAAACCCAGCAGCGCCAGCATCGACCACCCGCGTTGCGGATCGCGATTCTCGCGCAGCAGCGCCAGATGACGCGCGGCTTCGCTTTCATCCTGCGCCTGCATGGCCGCCAGCGCGGCGATGCGTTCCTCGCTCGCGGCGATCTCCGCGGCGTAGGGCTGATACAATCCGCGCGCGGCGTACAGCCCGCTGCGCAGCACCCGCCGCACGTGCAGTTCCGCCGCCAGATCGTTTTGCGCCGCGAAGTGGTCGGCGATGCGCTGGAGCGCTGCCACCGCCTGCGCGACGTCGAGGCTGCCCGGGAAATACATATGCAGCGCGCGATCGTAATAGCCGATCGCCTCGGTCGTCTGCCCCTGCGCCAACAGCCGGTCGGCCATGACCCGCGCGCGGAAACCGCTGTAAGCCACGCGCCCCCAGGCCATGAGCAGCACGATACACACGATCAAAACGCCCGCGCCGATTTTCCGCATCGCCCATCCTTTGTTGAAACAAAGTGAGTGTAGCCGATCGCCGCGCCTACGACAATCGTTCGCTCGACCTTATAAGGAAGCGATTTTTGTCGGGAGACCCGATTGCCGATGCGGGCGCCGGTTACTGGCGGACGGCGAAACTGTAGATGTAGCCGTCCGACGAGATGGCCACCTTGTCGCCGATTTCATAGAAGCTCGCGTCCACGCGGCTGCCCAGTTTCTGTTGCAGCAGCACCGTGCCGTCGCCGTCCAGAAAACGTGCGACGTAGAACATCCGCCGCTGTCCCGGGCAACTCAGCAGCAACGCCAGAATGCGGTGCTTGGGCAGGTAACGGCTGGAGTTGACCTCCATCTTCCGGCAGTGACCGGCGGGCAGATCGTTGACCGCATGCGACCAGCCGAACTCCATCGTCTGCAAATCCAGCCCGATGATCGCCGGACCGCTTTCTTCGGCGATGGACAAAAACAGGCGTTGGCGGCGCTCGTCGTGCCCGACGATCTTCGCCAAGCCCTTGGTCGGCACGATCCGCAACTCGCCGTTCGCGCCGGTGAACAGATACAGGCCGTCGGCGGCGGGCATCGCCACCGTGTCGGCGGGCGGCAGAACGAACAAGTTGCCCAGGTTGGTCACCGCTTTTTCCCAGATCGTCTCGCCCTGATCGTTGAGCACGCGCAGCGTGTTGCCTTCCTTGCGCTTGAGCAACACCGCCACCGAGCCCTTTTCGCCGACCGCCGCCGAATGCACGCCGACCAGGTTCACCTCGCGGATCACCGTCAGCAAATGGTTGTAGAAGGTGACTTCCAGGCCGGAGCCTTTCTGGGCGAAATTGATCAACCGGCCGTTGGTCGTCAGGTACACGCGGCCGCTGTAAAACTTGCGGTTGACCACCGTGTAGCCCGCGTTGTCGCGCACGGTGTAGATGGCCGAATCGTCGCGGTTGACTCCGCAGCAGGTGATCAGTTGCGCCATGTTGCCGTCGGCCAGTTTGACCGAGGTCGTCGACTCCAGCGGGTAGCCCTCGCCGCCCGCTTGCCGCTTTTCCACCAGCACGACGCTCACGCCGTAGGCGCTGCCGACCAACAGCGTCAACACGATCAACACCGCGAACAATCGACGCACGCCGTCTCCCCCGCTTATTTGAAAGATAATGGTATCATGGGATGCGCCCTTGAACCATAGCCCCGCGCGAAAAATTTACTTCAACAACCGCAACCGTCGCCGTCCTCATCGTCGGCAGCCTGCCCTGAGTCCGCCGCCGGGTCGTCATCGTCGGCAGAGCCGTCATCATCGTCGTCCGCCGCATCGTCGTCCGCCGCATCGTCGTCCTCGTCGGTCTGCGTGCAGCCGTCGAAGCCCACGTACATCCGGCCCGCCGGCGTGAAACACAAATCGTTGAGACGGATCTGCCGGTCCCAGCCGATCGTCGGGGCGACCTTGGTGTGATAGACGATCCGCAACGCGCCGTCCGGATCGACCAACGTGCCGTTGTGCCCCGGTCCGTAAAAACCGGCGGCGATGTCCTGGTGCAGAATCGGATTGTCCGCGTACTCGGCGAAGGGCCCCAGCGGATCGTCCGCCGTCGCGTAACCCACCGCGTAGTTGACGCGGTCCGCGCCGTAGCCGCTGTACATCAGGTAATACACGCCGTCGTGCTTGACGATCCACGGCGCTTCGGCGACGAACAGCTCCCAGTTGACGATGCCCGGCTTCACCAGCGTCGTCGGCTCGCCCTCGATCGTGACCATGTCGCTCAGGCGCGCCGCGCGCACGACCGAAAACGGCTGATAGCCCGCGAAATAGAAATACAGTCGATCGTCGTCGTCGCGAAACACGTGCGCGTCGATCGCCAGCCCGTTCACCCCGCCGTAGCCGCCGCCGACGAACGGATGATCGTACACGTCCACGAACGGACCGGTCGGCGCCGCGGCGCGCGCCACGCCGATCATCATGTTCGCCGCGTAATACAGATAATAATACTCGCCGTCGGTGTGCACTTCCGGCGCCCAGACGTCCCGGTCGTTCCACGCCCCCGCCGGCGCCTGCGCCCACACGACGCCCTCGTAGCGCCACTCGACCAGATCCTCGCTCGCCCAGCACTCGATGTCCACGTACGACGAGGTGACGTACAGGTAGTACGTTCCGTCCACCTCGATCACCGCCGGATCGGCCGCCGTTTCCGCTTCGGGCAGCGTCAGCGGCGCGCCGTAATCAGCCGCGGCGAGCGAGGTCGTCAACAACAGCGCCAGCAATACGATCGTCGGTCGCATGATCATTCTCCGTCCTTCGATTCGTCCACGGTTCCCAGCGGCAGACGCACCGCCCCGCATCCCGCGCCGACCAGCAAATAGTCGCGCCCGTTCTCGGTCGTCAGGTTCAACCGGCGCGGCTGCGGCCCGACCGGGATCGTGCGCACCGTCGTCAGGCTGCGGGCGTCCATCTGCACGATCGTTCCACCCAGAAAATTGCTCAGGTACAAACAACCGTCGTGCGGATTGTACACCAGATAGCGGCTGCCGATCGGCGCGAACTTGAGACGCAACGTTTCCAGCGAATCCAGATCCAGTTCGTACAGCAGGCCGGTGAAAAAGCCCAGCACGTACAGCCGGCGATGCGGCACGTCCAGCGCGAAGCGCGCCTCCCACGAGGCCAGCGGCTTGCTTTTCATGATCTCGCCGGTGGCCGCGTTGATCGCCGTCAAGTTCCATTCCAACATCGACAGCAGGCGGTTTTGCTGCGCATCGTACGCGAGTACGCGCTTGCCCACGTCGCGCAGCGTCCTCAACAAGCGTTCGCCGTCGCGGCTGACCAGTTGAATGTCCGTCCCGTGGCCGGTCGCCACCGCCAGCGCGTCGGGCAGTTCGATCACGGCGTCCGGGTGCGTCGGCGCCAGCGCCAGTTCGCCGCTCGTTTGCCGCTCGCGCAGGTCGAAACGCACGAGATTGTTTTTCTCCCAGGTCACGCCGAGGGCCCGTTCGCGTCCGCAATCGAGCGGAAAGCCGAACACCTGCCCGTCGGCCAGGTAGGTCAGGCGGTTGGGCGTTTCGTCTTTCTCCAGATAATACAGGCCGTGCCGCCGCGAGGCGATCAGGTACTTGCCCGGCGCGCACGCGGGCGCGACGAGGTTGACCGGCAGCGGATATAGCGACGGCAACTCGGGCGCGGGCGGCTCGCTCTGCAGAAAGATTTCACGCTGCGCCGGCGTCAGCTTCGTGCACGCCGCGGGCAGATCCTGGTAGTAGTAACTGCCGAACAGCGCCATCCACCCCACGGCGAAGGCGAACAGCGACGTGGCCGGAATCGACAATTTTTCGGTGCACGCCGGCAGAAAAAACAACGCGCCGGCCGCCGTCGCCGCCAACAACAGCAGCAACAGCTTGCCCGTTGTCACCCCGACGATCGCCGCCGCCAGCGGTGTGGCCAACATGGTCAAAACGGCCCATTTCGCCTGCGGCCGTTTCCGGCGCAGCCACGCGTGCCCCAGCGCGCCCACGGCGATCAGCGTCCAGCCCGACGCCGAAACGGCCAGCGCCATGCGCGATAGATAAAGCTGCCAGACGCCGATCGCCAGAAAATAGCCGATCGCCGCCAAGCGCAGGCGGTAGCGGATTTTCACCAGGCGCAACAGCGCGTACGCCGCCAACACCGGCGGTTGAATCAACAACAGCGCGCCCAGCACCAGGTGCACGCACACCAACGCAAACACCGCCGCTTCGGTCGACAGAAAAACAACGATGCGCTTCCACCGCGTCACCGGTCGTTCTCCCGCCACGTCGCCAACGGCACGCGCGCCGCGCCGCACGCCGCGCCGATCAACGGCGCGCCGTCGTGGTCCAGCCGCAGCCGGCGCGGCAACGGACCCAGGTAGATGCGGCCCTCGATCCGCCCGCTCGCCGGCGCGAAGCGATAGACCTCGCCGGACAGAAAATTGTCGAGGTACAGCGTCTCGCCGTCCGCCGCCAGCAGCACGAAGCGACTGCCCATCGGTATTGCGTGCACGCGCTCGATCGACAGATCGTCGAGGTTCACCTCGAACAACAAGCCGGCGAAAAACGACAGCGCATACACGCGCCGCCGCGCCTCGTCGACGGCCAGACGATACTCCCACACGCCGGGCAGAAAACGCCGCTGGATGTCCCCGGTCGCCAAATCCACCGCCTGCAACCACCACAGCCGCACGGAAAGCAGCTGCCGCCGCGTCGCATCGTAGGCCAGCTCCCGCCGGCCGGCCAGCGGATACTCGCGCACCACCGCGCGCCCGTCGATGTCCAGCGCGTACAACGTTTCCACGCGGACCGTCGCCACCGCCAGACCCTCGTCGGCGTGGATGACCGCATCCGGTTCGCGCCCGGGAATCTCCGCCCCGACCTGCATCGTTCCGGCGTCTTCGTCGATGATCGCCGTCCGATGATGGTCGAACGACACGCCGATCTGCCGCCGGTTGGCGCAATCGGCCGCGAAACCGAAATACTGCCCGCGCGCGATCGACCGTTCGTCGAAGCCCTCGCCCGCCGGCAGCAGCTGCGACAACCCGGCGTATTTGTAGGCCGCCAGATACGTCCCGGGCGTGCAGCCGGGCGCCAGCAGATTCGCGTCGCGTCGTCCGTCGGACGCCTCGTTCAGCGGCAGATAATACGCGCGCGCCGCCGCCGGCAATTCGTCGCAGACCGGCGCGGGATCGGCCAGGTACGCCGCGCCGACCGCGGTCATCCATCCGGTCGCCAAGGCCAGCGCCGTCGATATCGCCGCGTTGACGCGTCGCGGAATGGCCCACCAAAACAACGGCGACAATACGACCAGCAACGCCGCCGTCAGCGCGGTCAGCAGGAGCGGCGAAAACAGGTGCAGCGCCGCGACGATTGCCGCCGGCCACAACGCCGACCACGCGGCCCAACGCGAATCGGGCCGTCGCCGACGCCAGAGGGCATGCCCGGCGGCCAGCAACACGGCCAGCAGCCAATACGGCGCCGACGATGCCCAGGCCAAGCGCGAAAAATGAATCTGCAGCAAGCCGAAAAACAATGCACACAGCAGCGTTGCATACCGGCGCGGCAACTGAAGACCCGCCAGACGCAGCGGCACGTACAGCAGCAGAAACGCCAGCAACACCGTCGCGGACGAGCCGAAGGCGAACACCGAAAACGGCGCGAGATTGATCGTCGCCGCCGCCAGCAGCGCCGCTTCGGTCGCCAAAATCGGGCCGAGGCGAAAACGGGCGTCTTTGGTTTGCTGCGTTTCGGTCACGATTTTCCCCACCGGTGTGCCTGCTACTTAATCAAATTGTTCGCCGGCTGTCCACGCAAGCGGTCTCCGGCCGACGGGATTATAGTTATTATGCTTTACCTGGAACGAAATGACTTGCAATCCAACGGCAGTTTTCTTACAGTTCGTACCGGAACGAGGCGGCCGAGACCCGAATCATCTCACTTGATCGTCGACAAGAGGAAGGATCACCGATGAGCGGATTGTGTGGAGTTGTTTCCAAATCGCGTTGCGCGGAATTGCTGTACTTCGGCACCGATTACCACTCGCACCTGGGCGACCAACTGGCCGGCATGGCGATCCTGGGCGACACCTTCCGCCGCAAGATCCACGACATCACCCAAGGTCCGTTCAAATCGCGCTTCCAGGATTTTTACCCGCAGATGGTCGGCGATCTGGGCATCGGCATCATCAGCGACCGCGACGCGCAGCCGCTGCAGATCCGCTCGCGCTTCGGCACTTACAGCCTGGCGATGACCGGCCTGGTGGAAAACAAAAACGACCTGGTCGAGTTGCTGTTCCATCGCGGCTCGGTGTTCACCGAAACCAGCCGCGGCGACGTCAATTCGGTCGAGTTGATCGCCAAGATCATCGAAACCGGCAACGACCTCCTGGACGGCATCGACCACATTTACGACCTGATCCAAGGCTCGGCCTCGATCCTCATCCTGACCCCGGAGGGCATCTACGCGGTGCGCGACCGCCTCGGCCGCGACTCGCTGATTCTCGCCGAAAACGACGGCGACTACATCGTGGTCAGCGAAATGCACGCCTTCGTCAACATGGGCTTCCGCCGCGTGAAGGACCTGGGCCCCGGCGAAATCGTCCTGCTCAAGCGCGGGGGCGGCTACGAGATCCTGCGCCGACCCAACGAGGTCAAGCAGGTCTGCGCCTTCCTCTGGATCTACACCGGCTACCCCGCCTCGTCGCACGAGGGCATCAGCGTCGAGCGCGTGCGCGAACGCTGCGGCGAATTTCTCGCCAAACGCGACAACGTCCAAGCCGATTTCGCCGCCGGCGTGCCCGACTCCGGCACCGGCCACGCCATCGGCTACGCGATGGGCGCGGGCCTGCCTTATCGCCGCGCCTTCATGAAATACACGCCCGGCTACGGCCGCAGCTACACGCCGCCCAGCCAGGCCGAGCGCGACCACATCGCCAAAATGAAGCTGATCGCCGTCCCCGAGGTGATTCGCGGCAACCGCATCGTGCTGTGCGAGGACTCGATCGTGCGCGGCACGCAATTGAAGAACTTCGCCATCCAGAAATTGTGGGAGGCCGGCGCCAGGGAAATTCACATGCGCCC
>ERZ795059.4867-NODE-4867-length-12429-cov-5.674236_pt1 | contig 12429 bp, 12 predicted proteins | sample MGYA00375143_ERZ795059 | MGnify/ENA primary metagenome ERZ795059 (study PRJEB30188, sample SAMN05720168) | activated sludge metagenome | isolation source: Anaerobic digester | place: USA | collected 2015-01-07 ... | reverse complement strand
AGAGTAGTAACCTTCCGATATACTTGCTTTAATTTTTGAGAAATCGGAATTCTTTAAATTTTCCAAATCCGGATTAATTAAAAAGTCTGCATTTTCAATATGTTTATTAGTAATAATATTCATTGGAATACTTACCATTTGGTCAGCAATATTCCAAGGATATGACAATTCCTCTCTTGTATTTAATGGTGAGGTTGCATTAGCCGCAATAATTAAATTGCATCCCATATTTTTAGCAATATTTACAGGTACGTTTGCCACAAGTCCTCCGTCAACCAATAACAAAGTATCAATTACAACCGGAGATAAAAGCAATGAAATACTACTGCTGGCACGCATAGCTTTACCCAACGAACCATTAGAAAGGATTACTGTTTTACCATAAACCAAATCCGTGGCAATTGCCCTATACTTAAATAAATAATCATCAAATGAATTAACAAAATGAATTGGGGCATTAAATTCTAATAAATTTAAAAAATTAGCTACTTTTTGACCTGTTGCAATAGAAATTGGAATTACCGGAGTGAACCCATCAAAACGTAAAGAAAATATTGCTTTATCTTCGGTAATTTTCTGTTCAATAAACAATTCTCTTCTGTTGGATTCGTTAGCCGAAAAAAAGTCATTCCAATCGATATTGTTAACAATCGAATCCATTTGTTTAATAGAATAACCGGATGAATACATTCCTCCAACAATACTTCCCATACTTGTACCTATTATATAATCAAATGGTACATTTTTTTCTTCAAAAGCTTTAAGAATTCCAACTTGTGATAAACCGCGAGAGCCACCTCCGCTTAAAACCAAACCTATTGTAGGCTTGTTAACATAGTCAGTATAAGTTAAATTAAAAGGAAGCCTTTTTTGGGTAAAATCAAACTTATAAATAGTTGTATCTTGTCCAAAAAAGGCAATATTTGAAATAAAAAGTATTATTACTAAAAATGATTTTTTTATCATTTATAGCCGAATTTATTTTTTTCTGTTTTTATTAGCTTCTTTTTGTGCGTGTGCTTGTTTTTCTGCTGCTTCCATCATTCTGGCAAAAAATCCTTTTTTCTGACCGGGTTTAACAGGTACTAATTCAACATTCCCTTTTCTTCTGTTATAAATTTCTTGCTGAGCAATGCTGAATAAGTTAAACATAAAATAATACAAATTTAAACCACTGCTAAAATTCATAAACATTAAAGTAAACATTACAGGCATAATATAAATCATTGCAGCTTGCGAAGGATCTTTTACGGTTTGTTTTTGCTGTAAAAACATAGTAATACCAAGTAGTAGTGCTAATCCGCTAACACTACTTACACCAAATAAAGGCACCTTAAATGGAAGTGTAAAAATTACGTCAGGGCTAGATAAATTAGTTATCCAAAAAATAAAAGGTTCGTTTCGTAATTCTATTGCCACGTTAAAAAAGGTAAACAATGCAAACAAAATAGGCATTTGCAATAACATCGGCAAACAGCCACCTGCGGGGTTAATACCATAGGTCTGGTACAACTTCATTGTTTCTGTCTGAACCTTCTGTTGGTCATCCTTATGTTTTTCTTTTATTTCTGCAATTTTGGGTTGTAGTAGCTGCATTTTCTTCATTGAAGCCATACTCTGTTTAGATAACGGATATAGGGCAATTTTAATTAACAATGAGAAAAATATTATCACAAAACCGTAATTTGGAATAAATAAATGTAAGAACTGGAAAACCGGTAAAAGAATATATTCGGAAATAGGTCGTGTTATAAACTTAAGACCGAAAAAGCTACCAAAATCGTAGATTGCCTGATAATTATTATCGTAAGATTTTAACAAATCATAATCACAAGGACCTAAAAATAAGGAAAACTTATCAACTTGTTCGGCAGCACCTTTAAAAGGAACTTTTAAACTTGCCGAATAAATTTCTTTTTGTCCTTTTCCTATTGTTTTATGATATCCCTCAAATACGGCACCCCATTCGGAATCGGATTTTTTAGGAGACAAAATCATTGTAAAATACTTATTTCGTACGCCTACCCAATCAATTTTACCATTCATTTCTTTTTGAACTTTATCCCCCGGCTGAGAAGCATCAATAATCTCTTGTTCTTCTCCCATATATGCACTTGCACTACTATAAGTAGATTCATCAACACTATTTGCTTCAACAAAATTTATCCCTTCATCCCAACTTAAATCGTAACGCATTCCGCTAATGGTATTTTGCATATTAACAAATTTAACTGCTAAAGCACTTTCATAGTTGTTTGCGTAAAAGACAAAGGATTTATCTATTGTTTTTCCGTCTTCTGTTTTATAAGTAAATATAACGGGTAAAGAATCTTTTCCGGTAATTTTATAATAAGAATTAGATAAGTTGGTAGTAAACTCTAAATTGGCAGTATTAACTTTTTGACCGTCTTTTGTAACAAAAAGTAGATTTAGATCTCCACCTTTTTTGGGATTAATTAATTGAACATGTCTATTAAAAAAATCATTTTCTGCTTTATCTTTGTAATACCAAGTCTGATAGTCTTTTAAATAATATTTTAATATCCTACCACCTTTGGTATTTAACATCATTTTAACCAAATCGGTCTCAATTGTAATAATTCTACCTTTGGTTTTGCTTTCGGCAAATGGTCCAATATTTATTGAAGTATCATTTAATTTTTCTTCTTTAGGTACTAAATTAGTGGATTTATTAGATGAATCTTGTTTACTTTTTGAAACAAGAGTGGTATCTTTTCCTTTAGGTCCTTCTTTGGGTGGTTCCGGAGAATTAAAATATAGCCAAGTGATTAAAATTAATCCTATTAAAACAAAAGCAAGGGTTGTCTGTTTATCCATATTTAGTTAAAACCTTTATAATTACAAAATTGAAGCTTTTAATTTGAGTAGTATTCCGGATATTTCGGGTAAGATATCTTTTAGGTAAACCTTTAAGTAATTCTTTTTTTTGATTGAGTGCAACGAAAAAACGATTAGAAGCTTTTTATTGTTATTTTTGCTTTCTGCTACCAAATCAAGTTTATTTAAACGATAAGATTCCCTCATCAGGCGTTTTACTCTGTTTCGCCATACTGCATTACCCGCTTTTTTAGAGATTGCAAAAGCAACTTTTACACCGGGGTTGTTTTCATCTTTCAAAAAACAATAAATTGCTTTAAGCTTTTTGGTATTGCTATATATGATTTTTCCTGAAGAATAAACAAAATCAAATTCTTTTTTTTGCTTGATCCGTTCTTCTTCAGGAAGGTCATATACTTTCACGACTATTCATCGCTAACTGTTAGTTTCTTTCTGCCATGTGCTCTTCTAGCGGCTAAAACTTTTCTTCCGTTTTTGGTAGCCATTCTTGCACGAAAACCGTGTTTATTTTTTCTTTTACGATTGCTTGGCTGATATGTTCTTTTCATTTATACACCTATTTTTTGCAAAGAATACAAATTTAAATAATTTTTCAATTTATTTCAAGTGATTTTTATGTATAATTTGACATTAAATTAAAATTTAAACTTTAATTTAATAAAATATAAAGAAATAACATAATGTAAAGTGTTTAAATTTCCGTAATTTAACTAAAAATTATACTTAATTATGTCTTTAAAACACTGTTTTGTGAGCCATGAATATTGGGAACCAACCCGTCTGCTTCGTCTTCAATATACCAATTGGAATCGTTAAATAAATACTTGAATTCATAAGTTTTAAAAGCCGGCAATTCAATTTTTAATACAAATTCATCATCTATTGATTTACGTTTCATTTTATGAGTTAATGGGTTCCAATTATTAAAATCGCCCACAATAGAACATTGAGTAAAATTTTTAGCTATATCTTTTGGAATAGTAAATGTTACTAAAGTAATATTTTTTTCTATGTAGTTTTTTTTGCTTAATGGCATAATTTAAAATAGGCTGCCATTTGGCAGCCTTTAATTAATTAGTCTTCTAATTTTAATTGAACTAACTGAGCTTCAACGTCCGGTAAAACACCAACTTTTCGTGTTAATTCGTCCATTTGTTCTTGTGTACCATGCAATTCTAATATTAATAAACCTTCATCACTGCAATTTTCTAAAACGCCGTCATGAATACCTAAACGAGTTTTAATAATGCAACCCCAACCGGTTAAAACTTGCTGTACTTTCAAAGCGGTATCTTTTCTTCTTCCTATTAATATTAATAAAATTGATTTTGTCATACTTTTCCTGTTAAAATATATTAAACATTAGTTAGTTTGCAATTTGTTAAGCTTCTATTACCGAACCTAATACTTTTAAAAATTGTTTCATCCAATTAGGATGAGCGGGCCATGCCGGAGCTGTTACTATATTACCATCTGTTACGGCATTATCTGCACCCGGGGCAACTTCGCCAAATTTAGCACCTGCTACAACACATTCCGGTCCAACAGCCGGATACGAAATTACATGTTTTCCGGTTAATACACCTGCAGCTGCAAGTATTTGCGGACCATGGCAAATTGCTGCTATCGGTTTATTTTTTTTCGCAAAGTGTTTTGTAATTTCAATTACTCTGCTATTTAATCTCAGGTATTCGGGAGCTCTTCCTCCGGGAATAACCAAAGCATCAAACTCTTCTTCTTTAACTTCGTCAAAATCGTAATTAACCAAAAATCTATGACCGGGTATTTCGGCATACGTTTGGTCACCCACAAAATCATGTACTGCAGTTTTTACCGTTTCACCTGCTTTTTTACCGGGGCATACTGTTTTAACATCGTGCCCTACCATTGTTAATATTTGAAACGGCACCATCGCTTCATAATCTTCAACAAAATCACCAACAAACATTAATATTTTTTTTACTGCCATTTTTCCTCCAAAAAATTATTGTTGTATTTTGACTTATATTAAAATTACGCATTTTTTTTGGCTTTTTCAAATTTTTTTGCACTATTATAAATTAAATTTTTATTTATTTTTACTTATTCTAAATTTTTTATTTATTGGTTAAATGAAGCGATTTATCTTTTTATTTATTATATCTTATTATGTTTCGTTCGCACAATCTAAGTTATTAATTTATATGGATTTTAAACAAACAGACCACTTAAAAGCCTACGGTATTGTTTTTAATCATATTAAAGAAGGGAATATTGCCGATTGGTTGTTAAATTACAAAGGCGGCTCGTTTATGACCGATTATACGGACAATTTAGCATTAAAATGCAGAATTAAAGGTATAGCATTTGATGTACTAAGTATTTCGGCAGCAAACGAACTTTATGCCTTGCTACAAAGCGATGATAGTAATACAGATGTAGTTAGATTGGAAAAAGCTCCTGAAATTGCAGTTTATGTACCCCCCGGATTTCAACCTTGGGATGATGCTGTTACTCTTGCATTGGAATATGCCGAAGTCCCTTATAAAAAAATTTGGATTAAAGAAATTTTAGTTGACGGATTAGAAAAATTTGATTGGATACATCTGCACCATGAAGATTTTACGGGACAGTATGGTAAATTTTATGCAAGTTATCATAACGCTCCTTGGTATATTGAACAACAAGTTTTATATGAATCCGAAGCTAAAAAACTTGGATTTAAAAAGGTTTCCGAAATGGAGAAAGCAGTTGTTCTAAAAATTAAAGAATACATTTCGCAAGGCGGGTTTTTATTTGCAATGTGTTCTGCAACGGATAGTTACGATATTGCTTTATCAGCAGAAAATATTGATATAGTTGATAAAATGTTTGACGGTGATCCGCCGGATGCAAATGCACAAACCATGTTGGATTTTTCTAACACTTTGGCATTTGAAAATTTTACTATAGATATGAACCCTTATATTTATGAATATAGCGATATTGATATTCAGTTGGAAGAAATAGGAAACGAACAAAACGACTATTTTACTTTATTCGATTTTTCGGCAAAGTTTGACCCTGTACCAACTATGCTTACTCAAAATCATGTTAATGTAATACGTGGATTTATGGGTCAAACAACAATGTTTAGGAAAAAACTAATTAAAAAATCCGTTTATATACTTGGTGAAAGAGCCGGAACAGACCAAGTTAGATATATACACGGAAATTTTGGACGCGGAACATTTACTTTTTACGGCGGTCACGACCCTGAAGATTATAAACACGCCGTAGGAGACCCACCGACCGAATTAAGTATTTATAAAAATTCCCCGGGTTATAGGTTAATATTAAATAATATTCTTTTTCCTGCTGCAAAAAAGAAAAAACAAAAAACTTAATTTTTTTTGAATCTTATTTTTAATTTAATCATCTCATTGGTATGAAAACTATTACTTTAGATAACAAAAATTACAATATTGGAAAAATAGTATGCGTAGGACGCAATTATGCCGAACACGCTAAAGAACTTGGTAACGAGATTCCCGAGTTTCCTTTAATTTTTTTAAAACCAAGCAGCTCATTAATTTTTAGCGAGCAAAACATAATTCACCCTTCTTACGGAAATGAGTTACACCACGAGGTCGAATTGGTTTTACTAATTGGTAAAACAATAAAGGATGCCGATATTATTGAAGCGGAAAAATCGGTTGTGGGCTATACTGTCGGTTTAGATATGACATTACGCGATACTCAAAACTTATTAAAAGCAAAAGGACACCCTTGGACTTTGGCAAAATGTTTTGATACTTCTGCTGTAATTTCAAACTTCGTTTCGGTTAAAGATTATAAATTAACATTAAATGAAACAATTAAACTTTCAGTAAATAATATAGAAAAACAGAACTCAAAACTTAATATGATGCTATTTAAACCTGCAGAAATTATTAGCTACATTTCAAAAACCATGACTTTGGAAGAAGGAGATTTAATATTTACAGGCACTCCTTCAGGTGTAAATAGGGTTGTAAAAGGAGATAATATAAAGGCTTCTATAGAAAACTTAACCGAATTAACTACCGAAATAGTATAAAGGAGATTAATATGCCGATTTTTGAATATCAATGTAAGGATTGCAATACTAAATTTGATATACTGCACAAATCGATTAACAATATCGATAAAATTAAATGTCCAAAATGCCAATCCGAAAACACAAAAAAATTACTATCAACATTTTCAGCAACTATTAACGGTAGCAACTCTTCTAATTATTCAAATAGTAGTTGTGCAACAGGCAGCTGCGGAATTCCTTCTTACGGAGGTTGTGCAAACGGTATGTGCGGAATTTAATTAAGGGGTAAATTTTTGCCCCAATTATTTTTCTATTAAAGAGATTAGCCAATTAAACCAAAATTTTTTTTACGATTTTAATCTATTATTATAAATAATTTCTTATTTAAAATCCAACTTCATAATTTTCTTTAAATATTAACCTTTTTATACTTTCCTCTTCCCATAAAAGTTAAATAATTTTTATCTCGTAATAATTGCAATTGTTGACGAATTTTATCTTTTATATTCATGTTATTTGGATGTCTTTCCATTAATTCTACCTCAAATCCATAAATTTCATTCAACGTAAACTCTCTATTACCTAATTTGTCAATACAATTCATAATATCTAACAACCAAGACACATTTGTTTGTTCTCTTAAAAACAATGTCTTTTTCCATTCCGCCAATACATTATTCTTGGGTTTAACTACACCGTCTTTAATAAAAAATATTCTGCCTGCATTAGGAATGTTGTGTAACAAAATATTGCATCCTATCCAACCGGATCTTCTTGCATTTTCCGGTAACGGTTTACGCTTTTCAATTATTTCGGATATAAAAAAATGTTTTGGAACAACGATAAAGTTCTTAACTTTAAATGAATTAAGTTCGTAATTAAGTAAAAATAAATTTGGAGTATTTCTACTATTAAGGCGCTCTATCATTGTACTGTAAGCCCCGTCAACTACCTTTAAACCAATTTTATCTTTTTTGCTTTTTAGTTCAAAATCCTCATTGCAATTTCTACAAAAAAAATCAGCTCCGGGTGTATTGTTAATATATTTACTAATTGTTTCACCACAATTAGGACAATAAGTACTGTTACTTACCCAACTTTCGGTTAATACTCTTATTTTTTGCTGCTGACTTTTATAACCTGCCGCCAATTCCAAATTAAAGGTTAAATTACCCGTATGCATCTAATTACCCAAACGATTTGCAAAAATTCAGTAATTTATTAACTAACCATAACTAAATAAATACAATTTTTAATTTAATTAATTGTTATAATTACTTCAAATACTTTTCCAAAAACTTTTCAACTGTAAGATAAAAATCAAAAATATTTTGTTCATTACTAAAACCTTGACCTTCATTTTCTTTATAAACCGGTGTTACATCCACCCCTTTGGCTTTTAATGTATTTACAATACCATTAAATTCATTTTTGTTCGATTTAGTATCATTACCACCCTGTGCAATTAATAATGGCGATTTAATATTTTTGATATGGTAGTATGGTGAAACTTGATATAAATATAAAGAATCTTTATGGGGATCACCTATTTTTTCGTTCAACATCTCTAAAAACGGTTTCCAATAAGGCGGATACGATTCGATATAAGTAAACAAATTTGTAAAACCACAATAGCTAATTCCTGCAGCAAATAAATCAGGCGTAAAAGATAAACCCGCCATTGCTGCATACCCACCATACGATTCTCCATAAATTGCTACTCTTTTTTTATCGGTTATCCCTTCATCAATTAACCATTTTACACCATCAGTTATATCATCTTGCATTTTTTTGCCCCATTGTTTAAACCCGGCAGACCAAAATTCTTTTCCGTAACCTATCGATCCTCTATAATTTAATTGTAAAACTGCATATCCCCTATTTGCCAAAAACTGAACAGTCGGATTAAATTCCCATTCATCGCGCCACCATGGACCTGCATGCGGTATTACAACAGTCGGAAATTTATCTTGTTTATTCCCTTTCGGCATTGTTAAATATCCCGGAATTATCAATCCGTCTCGCGATCTAAATTTAATCGGCTTTACATTACACAAGTCCGTTTCTTTTAGTTTTGGATTAATCTCGTTTAATCTAACAAGCTTTTTTGAATAAATATTATATAAATAATACTCTCCGGGGTTTTTATCGTTATATATTCTAAAAATATAATTATTTTCGTTATCGTCATTATCTTCAAATTGAACTTGATAACCCGGTAATTGCTTACAGATTTCGTTGTAAAGTAATTTTTTATCTTCATCAAGAAAATAGTATTCCGATTTCCACGTTATATACCAAACAGCAATTAAATTTAATTTGGCTTGACTATAAATAAAACCTTTTACATCGTAACTTTCATCTTCATAAATTACTTTTTGTTCTTTGTTTGTTTTCAAATTATATTCAATTAAAGCAATTTTATCGCGATTAATATTACTAAGTGCATACAATTGGGAATTATCTTTTGAAAATAACAAAGGTTTAAATACTTCTTTAAAATTTGTTGTTAATATAACCCTAAACGAGTCCAATTCGTTTTCTCGGTAAAGAATACTTGAATTAACACCGTCTGTTGCAACGGCAATTCTTAACTCACCATTATGATCTGTTAACCATCTTGTATAATTACCCGGATTGTTACAAATAACATCTGCTTTACCGGTATTTATATTTACCTTATAAACATCAAATAAATGAATATTATTTTTATTCATTTGAACAATAATATTATCATTATCATCTCGCAAAAAATCAATTACATACGAACGTACATCTTTATAAGGTGTTAAATCTAAACTCTTTTTTGTTTTAATATTAACATTGTATATATGATAATTTTGGTTGCCTGTATTATCCTGAACATATATTAAATTATTGTTCCCTTTCCAAAAATAAACATCTATATCTTTATTTAACGAAAAAGTAACCTGTTTTTCTTCATTAGTCTCTATTTCTTTTATAAACACGTTAAGTATGTTTTTGTGGGGTTTTAAATAAGATATATATTTACCATCCGGTGAAATTCGAAATTCTAATTTCTCGGAATTTGAAAAGAAAGTTTTTACAGGTATTAACGGTGGGATATCATCTTTATTTGTATGTGTGCAGCTTGAAACAAAAATAATTATAATTATTAATAGAATATTTTTCATAAATATGTATTTTTTTTACCCAAAATTAACAGTATCAATTTCAATAAAAAAGGTAATTAAAAGGTATTTTTAGATGTATTTATTTATTACGTTTACAGCCTTATCCACCGTTAGTTCCTTTATACATTTAAACTGAATATCTTTTCTTGTACAGCTTAAAGGTTTTGGAGAATAAATAAAGCACGGAGAACACTCCAAATTTAACGTTATTGCTTCATGTTTGCATAACCACGGTTTAATATAATTTAAACTGGTAGGACCTATAATGGGTATAACCACAACTTGCATTGCTGCAGCAATATGCATTAATCCACTATCGTTGCTAATAAAAATCTTGCATTTTTGTATTAATGCAGCACTTTCGGTTAAGTTCTTTGATTTAGGTATATATAGGTTTACGCTATTTACCGATTTGCATATAAATTCGTTTAATTCTTCTTCATCCGGACCTCCGAACAATAAAACCTTAGCATTTTTTTCGGTAATTAATTGTTTTATCAGTTCAACAAACTTTTCAGGTTCCCACCTTCTTTTAATGTGGTTTTTAAGAAGTGAACAGCCCGCATGAATTCCAACTATTAGTTCATCAGTCAGACTATTATTTAGAATATAATTCTCGGCAAATTCCCTATCATTTGTGTTTAACACCAATAATAACGGTGAAATTGAATTTGCTTTAATTTTAAGTATTTTTTCGGTAATTTTAATATTTTCTTCAACATTATGAAGTTCGTCATTTTCTTTAACGGTACATGTATTTAAAAATCCCATCTCTTTAATATTTGACCGTAAATAACTTATTGCTCCCCTATTTTTTGCACCTATTAAAAATGAAATAATATTATACTCTTTTCTGTTAGAAGGATAAACGTTAATAGAATAATCGTATTTATTCCTTAAACTAAAAACAAATTTTAATGAATTTACAGCCCCCTGTTTCATAAAGTCAAAATATATTATTCTATCGGCTAATTCTAAACGTTCATAAATATCTTTTACCCCTTTAAACATAACCAAAACATCAATTTTTGCATTCGGTTTTTCATCTCTAATTAGTTTTACGGCAGGTGTAAACATTAAAGCATCGCCAATACCCGATAAAGCAATTATTAATATTTTTGGATTTTTAGACATAATTTTATTCAATTTTTAATTTTAATTTTCATTTGATATTAAAATAATAAAAAATCCTCTTTTTCGTTAAAAAAAGAGGATTTTGATATAAAATACTTTTTAAAAACATTATTTTTTTGTAGTGTCAATACCCGGTAAACTTGGGTTATCCGTTTTAGGATTTTTTGACATAGCAGTATATTTTTGAATCATATCATTAATTGTCGGATCGTTAGGGAAGTAAACTTTTAAGCGGTTTACAACTTCCAACGCTTTATTAAATTGACCTAAATTTTCGTATGTATCCAACAACATTCTATATGGGTTATAATAACTTTGCACGTCAGTCGGGTCGGTTTCCATTTTAGCCCATGCATATTTTTCTATTTCCAAGGCTAATTTTGTATATTGTTTCATTCCGCCTGCGCCGTAATAAATAGAAGCCAAATCAAACATTAATCTTGGATCCATTCTTATAACTTTGTAAGGCATTATCTCTTCCATTTTATCTAAAACTTGAATTACTTTTGCGTAATCTTGCTTATTATTCATATAATGAAGAGCCAAACGTAAAAACGAATTACGATAATTTTGAGTTAAACGAACATGATTATCATCAAAATAAATTGTAGAATCGTTCAATCCTCTAAAACGGAAACCCGGTTTGTAAGTTTTGGAATAAGCAGAAGGATTAGCATTAAATAATTGTTCTACCATTGCTTTTTCGTTTACAAATTCAAGTCTGCCTTTTCTTTTTTGAGGTACCAATTTAAATGCAAGACCTTCCATTATCATATAATCATCAAGCCCTAATTTGCTATCATCACTACAAGTAACCGCAAAATAAATTGGTCGCTTCCATTCAGAAGTTTTCATAATATCTAAAACAGCAATATCTTGAACGCGTAAACCTTGGAATTGACCGAAGTTTAAAGTCGGTTTCAAATTCCACATAATCCCTTTATTGGCTCTTACGGTTGAATCAATTTCCGGTATTGCATTTAAAAGACTATCAGTTAAAGGCAATATTTCGGTTTTTCCCGAAAAACGTGTATAACCGATCTCTTGAATATAAGTATCTGCTAAACTGATAGGTACTTTTAATGCTCCGTGAGGAGTGGTATTTTTCATTTGTAAAATATACCACGGAGTGTTTAGTAAACTTAAGTTAACAATTCTAACATCTCGTCTCACACCTTCTACATCTTGCAAATACCACAACGGGAAAGTATCGTTATCACCGTTTGTAAATAATATTGCATT
>ERZ795059.4865-NODE-4865-length-12432-cov-6.721015_pt1 | contig 12432 bp, 7 predicted proteins | sample MGYA00375143_ERZ795059 | MGnify/ENA primary metagenome ERZ795059 (study PRJEB30188, sample SAMN05720168) | activated sludge metagenome | isolation source: Anaerobic digester | place: USA | collected 2015-01-07 ... | reverse complement strand
ATTCAAAAAAGATCGAGATGAGCGTTTGGAGCGTTTGGAAAAAGCGCGTGAGGAAGCGAAGTTGGCTGATGAACAGCATCAAGCTGATTTGAGCAATGAATTGGCGGCGGTGGTGGAAGAAGAACGGACCATGGAGTCTTCCCCAAAAACCGTAAAAAAAGTTCCTAAGCCAAAGAAGTCTGCACCGCAATTTTTCGATGAAGAAAAAAATACCGAAGATGAAGTACCGAAAGATTTTTTTGACAAAGGTAATCCGCCGAGTAATTTGCCAATCGGTTAATCTCAATTAAATAAAATTAAAAATAGATAATTATGAGCGAAGCCAACAAGGATCATATTACCCTGTTCGCGCAAACCAATTTTCGCAATAAAAAAGTGAAGTTTGGTATTAAGACCGACGATCGACGTCGTCATATTTATACTATCGGTAAAACCGGTATGGGTAAATCCGTGTTGTTGGAAAATATGGTGATTTCCGATATTCGTAACGGTTTTGGCGCCTGTATGATTGATCCGCATGGCGATATGGTGGAAAATATCATTAAGTGCGTTCCTCGCAACCGCGTTGAGGACATCATTTATTTTAATCCGGCGGATGTTGATCATCCGTTCGCGTTTAACGTCTTTGAAAAAGTGGATGTGAAATATCGTCCTTTGGTGGCCAGTGGCGTGGTTGGCGTGTTTAAGAAAATTTGGGCTGATTCTTGGGGACCACGTTTGGAATATATTTTGAATAATTGTATTTTGGCTTTGTTGGAAGCTCCGGATAGCACGTTGTTGGGCGTAATGCGTATTTTGACTGACAGAAAATATCGTGAGCAAGTGGTGCGCGAGGTTAGTGATCCGATGGTTAAATATTTTTGGACCAAGGAATTTTCCAAATATCCGGATAAAGAAATCGCCACTATTATCAGTCCGATTCAAAACAAGGTGGGACAATATTTGTCCAATGCTATGATTCGTAATATCGTGGGACAGCCGGTTTCCACCATTAATTTAAGAGACGTGATGGATAATCGCAAAGTGTTGTTGTTGAATTTGTCTAAAGGTAGAGTCGGGGAAGACGCCAGTGCCTTGTTGGGCGCTTTGATGATTACAAAAATTCAGTTGGCGGCCATGAGCCGCGTGGATATTCCGGAGAAAGAGCGCGAGGATTTTTATTTATATGTGGATGAATTGCAAAATTTTGCGACCGACAGTTTTGCCGGGATTTTGTCTGAAGCGCGTAAATATCATTTGAATTTAACGATGGCCCATCAATATATTGAACAGTTGCCGGAAACCTTGCAGGCGGCGGTATTTGGAAATGTTGGGACAATGATCGCTTTCCGCGTGGGCGCGACCGACGCTGAGTATTTGGCCAAAGAATTTGCACCGACTTTTATTGAGGAGGATTTTGTTAATTTACCGAAATATCATATTTATTTGAAATTGATGATTGATGGTATCGCTTCTCAGCCGTTTAGCGCCAGCACTTTGCCGCCAATCGGTAAGATAGAAGGTTTTGAATCAGCGGTGATTGAAAATTCTCGTTTGAAATATTCTCGTCCGGTGCAGGTGGTGGAAAATGAAATTTTAGAGTGGTGGAATTTGAATGATAATAATCGTGCCGATTTGGAAGAGCGTGTGGCGCAGGAAGAGAAAAAAGAAAGCAAGGAGGAAGAAGAAATTTTGGCTGATTTGAGTGAGACCGTCAAAGACCAAGTAACGAAGATGATTAAACAAAGTCAGGCGGAGCGGGCGGTTAAAACCGAAAAAGTTTCGGAAAAAGTAACGGCCGTGCCGACTAAAAAAGACGATGAGGAAACGATTGTCGCGCCTGCGGAGCTGGAAGTGAAGCAAGTTCCTGGTTTTGCCAAATTGGAACAAAAAGCGACCGGACAAGTTAATGACGATAAAATCAATTACGACTCGGTTGATTGGTATAATATTGAAAAGAAAACCAAGGAAGTCAGTTTTGATGGTAAATATGTTTGTGATGTTTGTGCGGCTGATATGTTTTTGGATTTTGCGCCGCGTTTGGATAAACCGATTTTGTGTCAAAAATGCGTGAAAAAACGCGATAAGTTTATGAAGCGCGTGAAGCGAGAAAAAGAAGAGGCGCGCGCCCTCGACGTCGCCGAACGAGCCGCTGACCGCCGTTTGGGTAAAGTGATGAGCGCTAAACCGGAAGCCCCGGCGCGCGCCCATGAAAGACGTGATGTGCCGGAAAAGCGTTTTGAACAGCGCTCGGAACAACGTGAACAGCGACCGGATAATCGTTCCACAGGCAAACCCAAAGGCAGTAATTGGGGAATGATGAAAACCACCGCCTCTCACCAACAAGGTAAGCAGAGCGCGGCGGGCGCCCCACCGGCGCAAACGTTCCGCGCTGAACCACCGCGCCGCCCCCCGCAAACTGTCACTCAGAATGTCCGCCCGCCGCGCGTTGATGAAGATTTTGATGATGATTTGAAAAAATTATACGGTGCCGATGAGAAACGACCGATGCCCGCCCCGCGTCACCATAAAAAACCGGATTTACCGCCGGCCACGATTCGGGTGGTGGGACGACCGCCTGTGAAAGCGGCTGACTCACGGGATGAGCGTGCTCCTGCGGGGCTCGCCATGACGGTGGGGGCTAAGACGGACAGTGGCAAGGCACGTGATGAGCGCCCACCTGCGGGGCTCGCCAAGACGGAACAACCGGTCACGATTAAATCGGCCGCGAGCGTGCCGGAACAAAAAATTTCTCACGAGCATTTGCATTATCATGTTCATACTAATTTACCGGCTGATCAAATTAAATTGGAAGGTGCTGAAATGGAAAAGGAGTTACCCAAAGCATCGTTTAATCCCTTCGGCGATGATGATAATCCGCCAATCAAAAGCGGTTTGAAAGACTTGGCCCCCGGCGAAGAGGTGAGCTTTTCCAAAGATGACAAATAGTCAAATAAATGATATAAAAATAACAGGGACTTTGTGTTCAAACCTTGTTATTTTTTATTAAAATTTTTGAAAAATAAATCATAAAATTTAAATTATGCGGACGAATTTTTGGAAAAAATTTTTTCGCGGTGGAGCGTTGACTTTTTTATTGGTCAACGTTTTTTTATTTTCACCGTTGAATTTCGTGAGAGCGGGAGAAGGTTGGCAAATTGATGATTATCAGGTTTTGATGAAACCGCTGGCCAATGATTATCAAATTGAGGTGCAAGAAAAAATCAATGGAAATTTTGTGACGCCGCATCATGGGATTTATCGTTATATTCCGGTTTTCATGAAAGATACGGCTTTTACGCAAGCGCGGTTGTTGGTGGATGATGTCAATGTCACCATTGATAAGAATAAAAATCATCCTTATACCTATAGCGATAATGGGAATTCTTTGTATTTTAAAATCGGTGATCCGGATATTACTTTTACCGGGCCACGTCTTTACAATATTGATTACACTATCATCAACGGCGGTTGGCGTTATTTTGAAGATAAACAAGAAGCGGAAATTTATTGGAACGCCGTTGGTACTGATTGGCCGGTGAATATTCAACAGGCGCAAGTGGTGATTGATTTTTCCGATTGGTCAGGTTTTGATTTGTCTCAAGCGCCAAAATCTTGCTATACCGGAATTTATGGTTCCACCGCGCAGGATTGTGATATTAGAGTGGAGGGGAAAAAATTGATTGTCAGTAGTTTTTATGAGTTGTTGCCGGGCGAGGGTTTGACCGTCGCGGTGGCCGTGCCTTTGAATTTGGTGCCGCGCCCGAGCACTTGGGAAACAATCATGTTTTGGATTAAAGCCAATGGTATGGCGTTTATTCCTTATTTGTGGTTGTTGGCTTTGATTTATGTTTGGTTTAAGTGGGGGAAAGATAAAAAAGATGAGCGTGCTTTGGTCGTGGAATACACGGCGGTTGATCAATTGCCACCGGCCCCGATGTATCAAGTGTTGAAGCAACGCAGTAATAAAGATTATTTGACCGCGGAAATTATTTATTTGGCAACGCGCAAACATATTAAGATTGAAAAGATTGAGAAAACCGGATTTTTTGGTGGAAAAAGCGACGATTATGCCATTGTCTTGCTAAATAAAAATTACGCGCAGGATCAGTCCTTGGCCGCTTATCAAATAATGATTTTGGATTTATTGTTTCATTCCGATGCGGAACGTTTTGTCGTTGGTGACGCTAAATATACCATTCGCGGTGAGCGTTCTTATTATCAAAGACAATTTACCGGCATTCAAAAGGCTATTGATAAACAGGTTAAAGATGGACAATATTTTGCTTTAACACCCAATGCTTCAATGTTAATTATGGTTGGATTTTTGGGTACTCTATGGTTGAGTATTATGTTTGCTTCTTCCATGAATGAGTACTTGATTCCCTTGTTTATGATTAATTTGCTGATTGTATCAGTGTTTATTTTCTTGATTTGCTTTTTTGGCATGGCTAAATACACTGACAAAGGTTTGGACGCTCGTTGGAAATTGCGTGGGTTGGAAATGTATTTGAAAACCGCCGAAGCTGAGCGTTTCAAATTTGGCGAATTGACTGATTTGTTTGAAAAATTATTACCTTACGCGATTGCCATCGGTTTGTTGGGGAAATGGTTGCAAATTATGGGGCAAATCTACAAAACTCCACCGGAATGGTATAATGATAAAGATTTCGCCACCATGGGCGTGGCCGGTTTATCTAATTCTTTGTTGAATATGGGGAGTGCTTTGAGTAGTGCCATGTCAGATGCGCATTCTTCCGGTTCCAGCGGCGGCGGTTCGTCCGGCGGCGGTGGTGGCGGTGGCGGCGGCGGTGGTTGGTAGACCACAGATTACGCTGACGGGGATGATGAAGATGAATGATACATTTTTGACAGGCCAAACAACGCAGCTGTCATGCCGAAACAAGTTCGGAATGATAATACAAAAAAACATACGCCACGGAATCGAATAAGCGCCGCGTTACGTTGAAAATTAAATGTTTTAAAATAACAATCTATGCGAATAAAAAAACAAATCGTGATAGCCTTTCTCTCCTTATTGGGGCTTTTGGCGTTTTTCAATGTGCTACCGGCGCGGGCCGAGGACGAGAGCCAAGCGTGGCGCGTCAATGATTACAGTATTTATGTGCGTCCCGAGCCAAACAGTTATGACGTGAAATTGCAGGAAGATTTGCAAGTCCATTTTGCCGAAGAAAAACGCGGCATTATTCGGGCGATTCCTTATAATTCCCAGCCAATTGATTGGGAGCAAGCGCCGCTTTATTATGAAAGCGCGACGGTTACTGATTTTAATAATCAAGCTTTGCCGTTTGTTGATTATCATGAATATGATTATTTTAACGTGCGTATCGGTGATTCAGATGTTTATTTGTTGGGACCGCAAAATTATCGTTTGAATTTTGATATCAGTAACGGAATGTGGCGTTATTTCAGTGATCACGCGGAAATTTATTGGAACGCCATCGGTAACGAATGGCCGGTTTATATTGATAAAAGTCAGGTGACGGTGGATTTTTCCGCTTGGGATTTGGATTGGTCGCAGGTGGAAGCGATTTGTTATACCGGTGTTTACGGCAGTCAGGAGCAAGATTGCGCGGTTTTAAAAGATGATAAAACGCGTCAAATTACCATCAAAACTTTAAAAACTTTATGGCCTTATGAAGGATTGACTTTTGCGGTGCGTGTTCCTTTATCAGCCGTGCCCAAACCGCCGGCTTTTGAATTGGTACCGAATGCCCAAATGCAAGTCAATAATTTTCGGGCGAATTTGCGTCCCGTGCCGGAAAGTCAAAGTGTGTTGGTGCAAGAAAGTTTTAATGCTTTGTATCGCGAGCCGCGCGAACGTTTGGCCGTGCAATTTTTTAATTATTGGGATGAAGAAGCGGGCAAACGAAATTTTTTATTCTTGGAAAACGGAGAGAGTAATCATTCCTTGGCGTTCGTGAAAGCGGCTGATTCCGCATATTACGATGCGGCCGGTTTGATGTATCTCAATCATGAAGCGAGCAAAGATGAGCGTTATGATTTCTCTTATCAAATTTCTCATGGCGCCTGGTATTGGAAAAATCAGCGGGCGCATTTGACTTGGGAATTGATTAATTATGATTGGATGGCTTTGATTGATGGCGCTGAAGTGACGCTTGATTTAAAGGATTGGAATATCCCGAGCGGGGAAGTGGCGGTAGCTTGTTATACCACCGAATATGGTGAATATGATCCTTGCGTGATTGAAAAAAGCGCTGATCAAGTAAAGATAACTTTGAATCGTCGTTTGATGCCGGAGGAAATTTTGATGTTGAAATTAAGCGTGCCGGAAAAATATGTGCCGCAAAGTATTCCGGTTTTGTTGTGGTTGAAAATTTATTGGCCATTGGGTTTATTATTGTTGTTGAGTATTTTGGCGATCATAGCGGTTTGGCGTTGGCGTGCCGGTTTACGCCAAGAGCGCGCGGTGCTGGCGCAATATGACAGTGTTGATGATTTGCCGCCGGCAGCGACCGCCATGATTAACAGTCATTCTTGGAAAAACGATTATTGGACCGCGGAAATTATTTATTTTGCCACGCGCAAATATATTAAAATTGAAAATCGCGCCAAAACAGAAGAAGCGTCCGATCAATATGTTTTGAAATTGTTAAAAACCGATTATAAAAATGATGCGAACTTGTCACAATATCAAAAAGATTTGTTGGCAATGTTGTTTGAAGAAGGAAAAAACGAATTGGATTTGTCCACGGTAAAAGCCTGGTCCAGTGTTAAACAGGAAACGATGTACAAAAGTTTTCTAAAGTTGCGCGATGATGTCAAAACCGGTTTGGAAGAAAAAGATTATTTCAAAAAATCTTACGCCGGTGGATTTTCCGTATTTTTCTCCGTGGTTTTGTTGTATTTTGCGTTTTGGTTTTTGGTACCGTGGTGGCAAGCTTTCTATACTTTGCCCTTGGCCGATCATTTCAGTAATCCTTACACTTATTTTGGTTTGGTTTTACCGTTCCTGATAATTTATTGGCGTTTCCGCGTGTTTTTCCCTAAGTCTAAGGTTAAAACCCAGCCCTCCGACGACGCGCCGGTGATTGTGGGAAAGTCATGGCAACGTAACGGTGTTTGGTTATTGGCGGCTTTGATGATGTTTGCCGTGGCCGCCACCACCGCCCGCGCCTTTTTACCGTCATCCTATGAAATGATTTTGTTCGTGGTCTTGGTTTTCTTGGCTTTATTTGTTTTGTTTGCCGTGCCGTATTGGTTGATTTTTACCGATAAAGGCGTGGATGCTTATTGGCATAATTTGGGTTTGATCGATTATCTGAAAACCGCCGAGGCGGAGCGTTTCAAGTTCGGTGAGTTGACCGATTTGTTTGAGAAGCTGTTGCCTTATGCCATCGCTTTCGGATTTTTGAAAAAATGGGCGGAGCTTATGAAGGAAATGTATAAACAACCACCGGATTGGTTAAATGATCAACGTGGTTTGGATCGATCGTTAGCCGGATTGACGTCGTTGGCGTCAGCGGCAAAAGCTTTGAATCGTGCCGTATCGGCCGGGCGCGCGGCCGGGGCCGCGCGCCGCTATGGTAGCGGTGGCACGTCTTATCGCAGTGGCGGATCAAGCGGCGGTTCCTCGGGATTTTCCGGCGGCGGCGGCTTTTCCGGTGGCGGTAGCGGCGGTGGTGGCGGGAGAAGTTGGTGACAGTGTCATTGCGAGCGACAGCGAAGCAATCACGTGGGGTATTGATTCACGAGGTTGCTTCGGTGCTATGCCCCTCGCAATGACGAGCGGCGTTCACGTTTTGGTGGACCGTCGGCTCGCAATGGGAACTTTTTATCCATAATTATAAAAATATATGATGATCGGTATTGCCGCTTTGTTAATTCTTGGCATTATCATCGGCGTGACGGTTTACGCCGGCGTGCAGGATGAGAAGAAGTCTTGAACCGGGATTCGTCTGATGCGTCTTCGTGGCTTTTTTTAACATAAATTAAAGTAATTATTTCATTTGTTGTTATCACTGATAGACTATGAATTTATTTGTCATGTTAATCAGGTAGATATATAAAATGAAATGAGAATATTAATGATAAAAATGCACATTAATAATCGGAGTATCAGACGAATCACAGTTCAAAAACGTGAATTATTTAATTATGAAATTAAATTATAATCTTAAAAACCCTCTCTTGATTATTGCCACCTTAACCCTGGCCACGGTTTTGTTTTTCATTCATCCGGTTTTGTTGTTGCTGGCGGTATTATTGGTGCTGTTCGTGGGGGCGGCCTTGCTCAAACCGGAATGGTTTTTGTATGCTTTGCTTTTCTTTTTTCCCTGGATCGGTTGGTCTTGGACTTACGCCATCACGCCTGATTCCTTTTTGGGGCAGTTCGTGGGGCGCGGCGTGATTGAATTGCCGGTGGCGGATATTGTTGGCATTTTGGCTTTATGCGTTTGGGGATTGAACGTCTTGGTCAAATATTTTTATCAAGGTGATAAAACTTGGAAACCGCAATTTCCCGGCTGGATTTTTATTGTCGGCTTGATGATTTCCGGAGTGTTAGCCTTGCAAAACGCCGACGTTTGGCAGTTGGCATCAATCAAATATCTGTTACGGCCGATATTATTCGCTTACATCGCGTTTTTTCTGCCGGTTTATAATTTGGCCCGCAACCCACGCACCTACCGAAATATTTTGTATGTCGCTTTAGCGCTGAGCGTGATTGGCTTGCTGATGGGTGCTTGGAGTTTTTTGGGTGTGTTTGAGCACATTCATCGGGCGCACCCGATCGCGATTGCCGGCTATCCATTTTGGGGCTTGAATCAAAATCTGTTGGGTGAATTATTGATCGCCTTATTACCGGTGGCAGCCCTTTTGTTTTTCTTGGAAAAGCGTGGGGGGCGGCGCGCGGCATATTTATCCATATTTTTGGGAATGATTTTAATCACTTTGCTGACTTTCAGTCGTACAGCTTGGTTGGCCTTGTTCGTGATGGCGATTCTGGGAATTTATTGGCTGCGGAAATATCTATCCAAAGAATTTTTTGCCGGCGTGGTGATTGCCGGATTGTTGGCTTTGCCATTGGTCGCTTATATGATCAATTATTCTTTCAATACTTACACCGCTCAATCTTCCAATTGGGGACGCTGGGAAATGACGCAGTTCGCTTATTTTTTGTGGCAGGAACATCCGTTGATCGGGAATGGCGCCGGAACTTATTTTTACCGTTTGGGAAAAACGCCAATGTACACGGAAAATTTGGGCACGCCGTTTGACGCTCATGGTTTATTGCAGAAAATCGGGAGCGAGCAGGGCTTGCTGGGTTTAGCCGCTTACTTGGGATTTTTTGGATATTTGGCTTGGCGTTTGTGGCAGGCGTATCGTCGCGCCACCACGAAAAACGCCAGAATTATTTTGGCACTATCAATGTTGATTTTAATCGGCTCGGTTTTTTACCAAGGATTTAACACCAATTATTTCAGCGCCAAATTGTGGGTGCCGGCGGCCATCGCTTTTTTAGCGATAAAATATTATAATTCAGATGACTTATGAAAATTTTGCATATCAACAAATATTATTATTTAAAAGGCGGCGCCGAGTCCGTTTATTTTAATGAAGCGCGTTTGCTGCGCGAGCATGATCAGCAGGTGATTCCTTTTAGCATGCAGTCGCCCAAGAATTTGGAAAGTCCTTATCAAGAATATTTTATAGAAAATTCGGATTTTTACGGTGCCGGTTTTAATCCTTGGAAAAAATTGAAAGCCGCCGGTCATATCATTTATTCTTTTGAAACAAAAAAGAAAGCACGAGAATTGATTGCCAAAAGCAAACCGGAAATTGTGCATTTGCATAATATTTATCATCAAATGTCGCCGAGTTTTTTACCGCTTTTGAAAAAAGATTTTAATTTGCCGGTGGTGATGACCGCTCATGATTATAAATTGGTTTGTCCCAATTATTCCTGTTTGTCACACGGTCAGGTTTGCACTAAATGTTTTAAGGGTGATTATTCACAAATCATCAAAAATCGTTGTCACAAGGGCAGTTTATGGAGCAGCGCTTTGTTGGCGGCGGAGATGACTTTTCATAAAAAGTGGCAAATTTATGAAAATAATATTGACGTGATCATCGCGCCCTCCAAGTTTATGAAAAAAACTTTGCGTAAGGGTGGCATCAAAAATGAAATTAAAGTTTTGCCGAATTTTGTTGATTTGGAGCAGTTCGCTTGGGACGCCCGCCCACGCTTGGGTGAAGGGCTCCTGTATGTCGGCCGCCTCTCTGAAGAAAAAGGTTTATTTACCTTGTTGGAGGCGCTGAAAAAATTGCCGGAAAAGATTCCCCTGAAGATTGTCGGCACTGGTGAATTGTTGGAAAATTTGCTACAATATATCAATCAAAATGGCTTGCAAAAACAAGTTAGTTTATTGGGTTTTAAACAAGGTGAGGAATTGCGTAATTTGATTCGCGATTGTCGTTTATTGGTGGTGCCGAGCATTTCCTATGAAAATTGTCCTTTGAGTTTGTTGGAAGCGATGGCTTTGGGGAAACCGGTTTTGGCCAGTCGTATCGGTGGTATTCCCGAACTGATTGAAACTGATAGTAATTTACAGCGAGGGGCCTTGTTTGAGGCCGGTGACGCGCTGGATTTGGCGCAGAAAATCGCTTTGTATTACGGTGATGAGCCATTGCTGGTGGAATGGGGGCAAAAAGCCCGCGCTTACGTGGAAATTTATCATTCACCGGTGAAGTATTATCAAGGATTGATGAAAATATATGGTTTGGCGAGAGAGATAGGGAAAGGAAATTGATATTCTGTCATGTATTAAAGATCCTGAAACAAGTTCAGGATGACAGAAAGAATAATTTGATTTGTTTCCCGTAGGGGCGTATTGCATACGCCCACGACGGAACAACAAAATGTGCATCAAAATTTAAAATAAAAATATGAAAATCGCCTTTATTGGGCAAAAAGGTTATCCGGCGCATAGTGGCGGCATCGAACGTCACGTGGAATTTTTGGTAAAATGGTTGCGCATTTATAATCATCAGGTTTATTTATATTGTCGTCATTGGTATAACGCTGAAAACGGTGAGCCGACGGAAATCAATGACAAAGGAATCAATATTATTTACAAGGGATCGATCAAAACCAAAAATTTGGATACGATTTCCCATGTTTTTTTAGCCACTTGGCATGCCATGCGCCAGGATTATGATGTCATTCATTTTCAGGGTATCGGGCCGACGCTTTTGGCGTGGATGGCGCGGGTTTATCGTTTTATTTTTAGAAAAAAATATAAGATCATCGCCACTTTTCACAGTATTGATCGTTATCATCAGAAATGGGGTTGGTTTGCGCGCTTTATGTTGCGCTTGGCCGAGCGCAGCAGTTTGTGTTTTGCTGATAAAACCATCACGGTTTCACAATTTTTGCATGATTATTGTTTGGGAACTTACGGCCGCGAAACCGCGATGATTCCCAATGGCGTGGAAGAATTGCCGAACGTGCCCGCGGATTTGATTAAAAAGGAATTCGGTTTGGAAAAAGACGGTTTCATTGTGATTATCGGGCGTTTGATTCCGGTGAAAGGGCATTTGTATTTGTTAAAAGCGTTTAAGCGCATACAGGATAAGACTTCCAAGAAATTGGTGATTGTCGGCGGTTCGGCGTTTACTGATGATTATGTTAATAAATTATACGAGATTGCCCAAGATGATCCGCAAATTGTTTTTACCGGTGATTTGTACGGGCGAGCAATGGAGGAAATTTACAGTAATGCTTATTTCGTGGTTTTGCCGTCGGAAATGGAAGGCTTGTCATTCGTGGTGCTGGAAGCGATGGCCCATGGCAAGACCGTGCTTGGCTCGGATATTCCCGCCAATTTGGAGGTTTTGTTGCATCATGGTATGACTTTTGAAAACAAGAATGTTGATGATTTGGAAGAAAAATTGTTGATGTTATTTAATTATCCACAGCTGGTGGAGGACATCGGCCGCCGCGCCAAAGATCATATTTTGAAAAATTATCATTGGCGTGATTTGGTGAAAAAGACGGTGGATGTGTATAGTTCTGAACTTTGATTCCATTGAATATGATGTTGTAAGTAAAAACAGGACTCGTTGTCATGCCGAACTTGGTTCGGCATCTTTAATACGTGGTAAAATAATAAAAGTTGATTTTTTCCCATTTTATATTATAATAAACCCAATCATTCGGGGATCGTCTAATGGCAGGACAACTGGTTCTGGTCCAGTTTATCAGGGTTCGAATCCTTGTCCCCGAGCCAATAAAAAAGAGGGCTGCAGCCCTCTTTTTTATTGGTTTCGGTGGCGACAAGGATGAGAAGTTTATACCCGGAGGGTAAATCCTTGTCCCCGAGCCAAAATAAAAACCTCCCAAAAATTGGGAGGTTTTTGTTTTGGCTTTGTGATTGGCAAGGATTCGAACGGGCAGCAATGAGCCGCGAG
>ERZ795059.4861-NODE-4861-length-12438-cov-7.302673_pt1 | contig 12438 bp, 9 predicted proteins | sample MGYA00375143_ERZ795059 | MGnify/ENA primary metagenome ERZ795059 (study PRJEB30188, sample SAMN05720168) | activated sludge metagenome | isolation source: Anaerobic digester | place: USA | collected 2015-01-07 ... | reverse complement strand
TGTCAATTATCATGAAAATTAGTCCGTTTTTTTCACCAATTTTAGTCCACCCATTGTTTTCATAAACCTTTACCTTTTAATTCTTTTCATGTTTTTCATTGCTCCTTCTTTTTACCCATCATTTCTTTTAACCGATAGCTTTTACCCTGTATGAAGAAGGGATAGCAGTGATGTAATAGTCTGTCCAATATGGCAGCGGCAACCACATCATCGGCAAATATCTCACCCCATTCTTCAAAAGGTTTATTGGAAGTAATTATGATAGATGTTTTTTCATATCTTTTCGATATAAGCTTAAAGAACAGTGCAGCAGATTGTTTTGATAATGCAAGATATCCCAGTTCATCTATAATTAAAAGATCGATACGGGAGATGGTATCCAGAAAGGAGGGTAGTGTGTTTGACGCTTCATGTACTATAAGTTCATTTACCAGGTCTTCTGCCGAATACATGATTACCCTTTTTCTTGCCTGTACCGCCTTCATTCCAAGGGATACCGCAAGATGTGTCTTTCCTACGCCTGGCGGTCCTATAAAGATGATGTTCTTTGCCTGGGCAAGGAAGTTTAATGTTGCCAGTTCTCTTATGAGCTTTTCATCTATTTTCGGCTGATATGTAAAATCATATTCTTCAAGGGTTGTAATAAAGGGGAACCTCGCCTTCTTTATCTTTGTGTTTACCGAGTTGTCCACCCGTACAATAATCTGCTGCTGAAGAACTTTATAAAGGTATTCCTGATATGATATTTTTGCCTTTGCCGCTTCTTCCGCTTCTGTCTGATAATATGTTGCCACTACCGGAAGAGAGAGAATCTTACAGTAATCCTTAATGCTCTGATCGAGGGTATTCATATCCGGTATTCCTCCATACTGCGCTTTACGTTTGCTTTGTAGAACAGGCCTATTTCATGTAAAGGGCGGGAGGGCGACAGTACAGGAATATTCATCTGTGCCCTGTGTGCGATATATCCTTTAACAAAGGCAAATGTAAAACATCGGTATTGAAGACATTCTTCCATGCAGGATTGGCAGTCAATATCGGAGTAATCATCAAAGAGGCGGCTGATCATAAAGATGTTGTAGTTCGCATTTACTGCCCTCTGGGACTTGGCAGCCTCAAGGAACTTATCGATATTTTCATAGGAGGCAAAACGCTCCTTCATCTTTTCCGCACTTATAAAGAAGGATTCCCTGTCGCTTTTTTGTATATGTCCCCTGTAGTGTTCCTTGTTGATTATTACCCGCCCCTTATCCGGTGATAGGGTATGGGCGGCAATTATCTTGCCTGCATTTGATTGAACGGTTACATATAACCCTTTTGATATTCTTACCCACACATCCTGGCCTGCATATAAATAAGGTACTGAATAACGGTTGCCTCCGAAGGCAATAAGACAGTCTTTGGTTGCCTTCCTCAATTCTCCTCTATGCCCTGCATATCTGTTTTCAGGCATTTCAAGAAAATGGGGCTTTTCTTCGGCAAGCAATTCTGAAGGCTTCTTATGTGTAATGCTGTGAACCTTATCGTTAATTTCTTTTTCAAATACTTTCAGTTTTTGATACAGATCTTCAAAAGAATCAAAGGAGTTGTTGGTAATAAAATGGTCTTCTATATATTGGAATGGGCGCTCTACTTTCCCTTTGCTCCAGGGGTGACCAGGCAAAGAACGTGTGGGATGAATGCCGTAGAACCCGCAGAACTGTAAAAATTGTTCATTCCACTTGAAGTTGACAACGGAAGGATCTGTTACAAAAATGCGTGCGTTGTCAACCTGAATGCGTTGGGTTAATCCTCCCATTATCAAAAAGGCGTTTTCTAAAACCTCAAAGACATCTCCCATTTTAACGGTAAGTGTTACATCAAGAACCTTATACCTGCAAAAACCCAGTTCGGTAAGATGGATATAAACTTTTACCTTTTTGCCGCCTATGGTCATTATATATTCAGCCCAGTCATAAAACATCTGTTCCCCCGGAAGGGTAGAATAGGGTTCATAGGATTTTTGATAACCCATATCTCTTTGTGGTTTGAGATGTTTTGCAATATAACGATATATGCTTATAGGGGAACCGGTAAAACCCTTTGACTTAAGGTTTTCGATAATAACGCTTACCTTCTGTTTTCTCACAAGATAAGATTCCTTTATATATTCTACAAAAGGATCGATGAGAACAGAAACAGCGGGTTCCCTGTGATAAGAAGGATACATATCCGATGCAAGCGCCTTTTTTACCGTACTTCGGGATATGCCCACAAGATCTGCAATCTTCCTTGTGCCCATATAAGGATTTTTCTTCTTCAAATTTCTTATTGTTACCCAATCTTCCATACTGACCACCTTTCTTCCTCCTATCAGTTTTTGATAGGAAATATTTTATTTCAGGTGGACTACTTTTGGTGAAAAAACTGGGTTAGTTTAGCATGAAAATTTACACCGAGATTGCCATCATCTATACGGTAAAATCCAGGAAGGGTTCGGAAGACCTTCACCTGCCTCATGAACTCGAAAAGGAGCTGCAATCGAAAGGAATCATGAGCACCTGGATATCTGAAGACTACAGGTCAAAAAGGTCGTATGATGTAACTACAAATAATGTGACAATATCAACCATCCACAGTGTCAAAGGGTTCGACTATGCCTGCGTGTTTTTAACAGGTCTTGACATGCTCGTGCCTCATGAACTCTGGACTGAAGAACAGCTTATAAGCCTTGCCTATGTCGCTGTAACGAGGGCAAGATATCGGCTCTATATACCATATATTGAAGAGAGCTGGTTGGTGAAAAGGCTTCTGAGCGCTGCCAAACAACCATAAAGGCCTTGTATGGATAACCCGACAATCACCTATTACTCAACCGAAGCAAAAAACATATCCGACAAATAGAACAGCGTCCCAAGCGGGATTCATCAGTTTTTCAAAGCGGCCTTTGTTGTAGGAATGAAAATCCTCGATATCGGCTGTGGCTCCGGCCGTGATATGGCCGAGCTCATTAAAAACGGTTTTGATGCCTATGGCGTTGACGCTTCTCCTGAAATGGTTCAATACGCCCAGGAAAAATATCCGGAACTAAAAGGAAGAATTGAAAAAGGAGTACTCCCAAACCTCGAAAAGCCCTTCAGCGGTGAATTTAATGGTATCTTCTGCTGCGCAGTCCTGATGCATCTGCCGAAAGAAGAATTGTTTGACCCAGCATTTGCTATAGGAAAGATACTAAAAGAAAACGGCAGACCCGTCTTTAATATAGAGTTCTCAAGCTTTGCACATCATTATGAATATTATCCCAGACTTTGCCCTCCTTACTCGCCGTGGGTGAAGGGAAAGGTTGAAAAGATCGTTACATTATATATGAAGTCCTAATCTCTGTGGACACTCTTTGTCAATGTATAAACTATGTTTTCTCTATATTTCAAGTTACTGGTGACGTAGTCTGTACTATGGGTAAAATCACAAAAAGCTACACATTTTATCGATAATGACATCACCCCAAAATAATTTTTCTATCGGTGACATACTGCTGTCATCATAATATGGTATACTCACTTATAAAGGAGGGTCATTATGCCGCAATATACATTCAAGATAAACGATGAATACAGAACAGTAGATGCCTTTGACTTCGATGACGCTCTAAGAGAAGCAGGCATCGACGAAAACGACGACTATGAGGTTATAGAAGGAGATGCATTCAAAAACAAGTGTTTCATGGCAGCTATTACCGATGAGATACTGTTCGGGTCATAAAATACCGCCGTTAGAGGTTGTCATGTATATCCTTGTGTTATTCGTCGTTGGCATCTTTATCCCATTCATTTTATGCGCAGACACCAAAGTTTATGATAAAGACTGGAACCTGAAAGAAAGAATAGACGACAGCGGCCGCATCTATGACAAGAATTATAACCTTAAAGGCAGAATCCAGGATGACAAGATATACGACAAGAACTGGAACCTCAAATACCGCATTAAAGACAACAAGGTTTACGATAAAAACTGGAATTTAGAAAAAAGGATAGACGGAGACAAGATATACGACAAGAACTGGAACCTCGAGGGGCGAATTGAGAAGCAAAAATAGGAAACAATTAGCGATTTACATCCATCCGGGACGATTTGTGTGAGAATGAAACAAATTAAATTACAGTTGAGTGAGTAGAGTAAGTTGAGTAGGTGAGTGGTGAAAAAGGGAAAAACAGAGGATTGGAGGGTTAGAAGGTTGGAGGCAATACGAAAGCCGGACATCGCACATCGGACATCGGACATCGCACATCGGACATCGAATATCGAATATCGAACATCGGACATCGAATATCGAATATCGAAAATCGCACATCGCACTTCGAAAATCGCACATCGCACATCGCACATCGAAAATCGCACATCGCACATCGCACATCGAAAATCGCACATCGCACATCGCACATCGAATATCGAAAATGATTTTGCTATGAGCTATCAGCTATGAGCTATCAGCTATGAGCTATCAGCTATGAGCTATCAGCTATGAGCTATCAGCTATCTCCTGCCTTCTATAACATTCTTTTCCCTTGCACCATAGACCCTCGTATTTTCGCCTTGAATTTTGAACATTCCTGCCTGTGCCTAATTCCTGGCAGACAGGTGCATTTACTTGTGATTTGTGATTTGGTTATTGGAATTTGCATTTATTTGGTTATTGATTATTTAGAGTTTAAGTTAGTCAGAAGCCGAGACTGTCTATGTTGAAGACCTGTAACTTTTTCAGATTCATAAAAAGCCATGGGGGAATTAAAAAATGTTTTGAAATTATTGAATAAAAGAGGTAGCATTCTGTATACAGTAGCGAAGGGGAGGAGAATAATCGTTCAAAGTTCAATGTTCGATCTTCAGGGATTGCTGATTGCTATCAGCCACGAGCTATTAACTATGATTTGTATCCAAAGGGGGAATTGATGGATTTCGAAGCTATGCAACGGATGCAACAACGTCACCACCCTTCTAAACATATAATGAAAAGGGTGAGTGATTCATTATGGTAAATATTGAGCGTCAACAAACAGTTTTTGATCTTCTGAAAAACTTTAATGGGATTAACCCGCTGAAAGAATTATTCTGGACACAGTTGAATTACGAGCGTGTGAATCAACCTCTTTCCAGTAGAAACTGGACAGAGAGTCTCACAGGTTTGCTTGCAGAGGATCCGCTTCTCTTCGCTGCAGGTGGACACGAAGGTTCATTTCATATTATTTATGTTCGTCTGTTATCTGACGGACTTTTGCTTGGTCAAGAAAGGCTGATTGTTAACAGACTCATAAAAGAACATCCATATACATTATTTGTTTTTTCCAATGATGGACAGGATGCGTGGCATTTCATCAATGTAAAATATGATGCAGAAGAGAAAAAGAGAAAGATCTTCAGGCGTATCACAATAGGCCCCTATGAGCGTCTTCGTACAGCTTCCGAAAGAATAGCCCTGCTTGACCTTGATGAAATGGGAGCTGATCTTTTCGGGATCGCACCTCTTGCTATTCAGAAGATACACGATGATGCCTTTAATGTTGAAGCCGTTACCGAGAAGTTCTTTGAAGAATATAAGGCTATTTTTAATATCCTCCAGAAAGACCTTGCAAGGCAGACAAAAGATTCCCACTGGGCGCATGATTATTCACTCCAGTTCTTAAACCGCTGTATGTTCCTTTATTTCATTCAGCGAAAAGGGTGGCTCGGTGATGATAGGGAATTCCTGGGAACCTTCTGGGAAACATATTGGCGTTCAAATCGACCAGACGATTCTTTTGTTGATGAATGGCTTCAGGTACTCTTTTTCGAGGCTTTCAACAATAAGTTCCATGGAGGATATAAGCAATTTCCCTCTCAAATTCAAGAAATTCTCCAAACAGCCCCTTATCTCAATGGTGGTCTATTTAAAAAGAATAGGCTTGATGAACTGTATGAATTTACAATTACCGACAACCGGTTCAAAGAGGTCTTTAACTTCCTCGAACGGTACAACTTTACAATAGCAGAAGACAGCCCCCTTGACCAGGAAATTGCCGTTGACCCTGAGATGATTGGAAAGGTATACGAAAGTCTTGTAAATGTATCCGAAGAAACAACCGAGCGGGGAGACGCAGGCATCTTTTACACGCCGCGTATCGAGATCGACCTTATGTGCCGGCTTTCCCTCGTCGATTATCTCTTGAACCATCTTGGCAATAACTATAAACCTATCCTCTATCAGTTTGTTTTTGCCATCGAAGAAGACGATAAAGAAATCATAGATAAAAACATAACGAAAGTGCACTTGTGGGAATCAATCTATCCACTTATTTCAGATGTCACTGTCCTTGATCCTGCCTGCGGTTCAGGCTCATTCCTTGTGGGTATGCTCAATATCCTCGATGACCTGCAGGAAAGAGCACAAAAGAAACTCAAGATGAACGAGGATGTCTATGCACGAAAGAAGCGGATAATCGGTCAATCCCTCTATGGTGTTGATGTTATGGAATGGGCATGTCATGTGGCAGAGCTTCGGCTCTGGCTTGCCTTGATCGGCGATGCCGAAATAGAAAAGCATGACCTCCATGTCAGAATTGAACCGCTCCTTCCCCATTTCTCATTCAAGGTGCGCTGCGGAGACAGCCTCGTTCAGGAGATAGGAGGGCTCAATCTCTACCATGCGCGGGATACACGGCTCATACCGCAGGCAATAAAGGCGCGAATCACAAGGTTAAAAACAGAGAAGTTAAAATTTTACAACAACGATCCTTCATGCAAATTCAGAACGAACGACGAGATCATCCATGAAGAGTTAAATCTTTTTCGGGACATCCTCGAAACAAGGCAAAAGAAGATACAGGAAGAAATTGTTACATTACAGCGTAAGATTAACGGTCCAAAAGGAGAGCTGGTGCGTCTCGACGGGAGCGTGGAGAAACAGCCACGCCAGTTAGGACTCGAAACTGTGACAATGCAGAAACAGATTGAAACCTTGAAAAACGAGTTTGACCAGATAGCATTGTCATGGGATGCCTTAAAAACAGTCAAAGACATACCTTTTGTCTGGGATATTGCATTCGTAGAAATCTTTGAAGGCGACAAAGAAGGTTTTGATATCGTCATAGGCAATCCGCCGTATGTAAGGCAGGAAAATATTGCAGATCCACACCTTTCCCGGGAAGAGATAACAACGGAAAATAAAAAGATCTATAAAGCCAAGCTCGCCCGGTCAGTCTACCAGTCATATCCTAAATTCTTTGGCTATAACCGTGACAGGGACGCTGCAAGCAGAAAGCTCGACGCGAAGAGCGATCTCTACATCTACTTCTATTTTCACGGGTTATCGCTCCTGAACAAAAGAGGTTCTTTCTGTTTCATAACATCCAACTCCTGGCTCGATGTGGGTTATGGAAAGGATCTGCAGGAGTTTCTCCTGAAACAATGCCATGTGAAGATGGTTATCGACAATCAGGTAAAGCGTTCCTTCGCCTCCGCTGACGTGAATACGATCATCGCACTTTTCTCTGCACCTGATGACCCGATAGATTGGACATCTGACAAAACAGCGAAATTCATCATGTTCAAAGTTCCTTTTGAGAGTGTTCTCTCTGCAGTTGTCTTTGATGAGATAGAAGAAATAAGGGAACAGAAGAACATGCCGGAATACAAGGTATATCCCATTAGGCAAGAACTGCTGCTCATTGATGGATGCGAGGCGGATGAAGAAGATGAGCGTGGAGCATGGGGCGTAGGGCAGAGAGTAAAGGATGGTATAACTGAAAATATTATCGATGTTGTGAAAGATAAGAAGTCGTCGGGGATACTCATCAAGAGCGCCAAATATATCGGGAATAAATGGGGAGGAAAGTATCTCCGCGCGCCTGATATCTACTGGACGATATTGGAAAAGGGGAAGGGAAAGCTGGTAAGGCTTGGCGACATTGCTGAGGTACGCCGTGGGTTTACAACAGGCTCGAATGAATTCTTTTATCTCGATGAGGAAAAGATAAAACAATGGGGAATAGAGGAGGAGTTTTTAAAGCCAGTTATCAAAAGCCCCCGTGAATGCAAACGCATCCTCATTGACCCAAAGGATTTAAAATACAAAATTTTTATGTGCCATAAGGACAAAAAGGATTTAAAAGGCACCGCAGCGCTGGAGTATATCAATTGGGGCGAATCGCAGGGTTTTCACGAAAGACCAAGCTGCGCTGGTAGGGTGAGGTGGTGGGATGTAGGGGAGAGAAAAACCCCAAGACTTAACTTTAATTATTTGATTAGTTCGACTGCAAAAACATTATTTTCAGTAGATGGTTGTTACGCAAGTGACAATTTTCAGGAGATCCGTTCTGACAAAGAAATGGATTTGTCTGTATGCGTGGTTCTAAATTCTACCGTTTTTCAGCTATGGGTAAACATGGCTGGCCGCTCTAATTTCGGAGGTGGCCTACTAAAGATTCAAACATATGAACTTGCCGATCTGATTTGCATTAATCCGTCAGCGATAAGTTTTAGAGACATACAACTGCTCAACGCTTCATCATGGGACGTCCTTGCTCCATCGACTGACCGCCACGCACTCGATGCCATAGTTTTCGACGCCCTTGGCCTCACCCAGACCGAGCGTGATGCCGTCTACGAAGCCGTCATCAAACTCGTCGAAGCCCGCCTGAAAAAGGCAGGGAGCGTATAATAGGTATTAAAAAACATGAAGCTATCTGATTCTCAACAAAGACAAGCAGTTCAAGAAAGGCTCAGAACTTTTGGTTTTCCTCAGGCATCTCTGGTGGCAAACGGTAGTGGAAATTTATTGCATGCGAGAAAACCGTCCTAAAGATTGTAGCTGTGGTGAGGGCAAGACCGCATGTGAACAGTGCCTGAAAAAACAGTATGATACTAAAAAAGAGATTGATAAAACTGTAAGTAAATCACCAGGATAGGTGGGTGGTAAATTGATAGAGAATGTAAAGAAGAGGGGATATTATCAGGTTATATAAATTTTAAATTAATAATAGATAAAATGAAATACAAAGAATCTGAAACAAGAGAATTAAAGAAATCAACATCAGAGCTGAAAGAAGCTGTTGTCTCCATTGCCGCAATGCTAAACAAACACAAAAAGGGTGAGCTCTATTTCGGTATAAATAATGACGGAACCGTTGTTGGGTTAACCATTTCAGGAAAGACCATAAGAGACGTTTCAAAAACAATCTCTGATCACATAGAGCCAAAGATATACCCTAAGGTTGAGAAAATAACCATAGGAAACAAAGATTGTATTAAAGTTGCATTCCAGGGAGAAGATGCACCATATCTCGCCTACGGCAGGGCTTATATACGGGTGGGGGATGAAGATAGGCATTTGAGCGCCAAAGAGCTTGAAAACATGTTTCTCAAGAAAAAGAATGAAAAGGTGTCATGGAAAAGCAAGGTCTCCGGGCATACCGTAAAGGATGTGAATGAAAACGTTCTCAGGCAATACGTATCCAAGGCGCAATCTGTCGGGAGACTCGATTTCGATTTCGAAAGTGTCAAGACGACTCTCAACAAGCTCAACATGATTCAGGGAAATCGCCTTCTAAACGCATGCGAAGTGCTGTTCTGTAATGAAAACAAAATGGAAGTACAAACAGCAGTATTTGCCGGAACAGATAAAACAACCTTTCTCGACATAAAGAAATTCCAGGGAACACTTTTCGATATGCTCGAAAAATCAGAGCAGTATATATCCGAACATATCAACTGGAGAGTAAAATTCGGAAAGATGAAAAGGGAAAAAATTCCGGAGGTACCCATCAAGGCTGCAAGGGAGGCCCTCGTCAATTCTTTCTGCCACCGTGACTACGCGATACCAAAAGGTAATGAGATTGCCATTTTCAAAGACAGAGTAGAGATTTACAATCCTGGTGCATTCCCTGAAGGCTTTACTCCTGAGGATTTTATAAAGGGTAAAGAAAGATCGATACTTCGAAACCCCCTTATTGCTGAAACCCTATACAAATCGAAAGAGATTGAAAAATGGGGCTCAGGATTAAGAAGGATCTATGAGGAATGCGGGTTACATGAGGTGAAAGTTGAATTTGAAACTCTCAAAAGCGGTTTTATGGTTGTCTTTTACAGGGACCTGGCAATTAAGAAAAAAGAAGGTCTCCAGGAAGGTGGCGGAATAAGTGAGGGAATAAGTGAGGGAATAAGTGAGGGAATAAGTGAGGGAATAAAATCATTACTAACATACATAGAAAATAATCCGGGAAAACGGATAAACATTATAGCACAAGAAATGAACAAGCCCGCAAAAACAATAGAACGATGGATAAAAAAATTACGAGAGAAGGGTAAGATAGAGTTCAGAGGCAGTAAAAAGGCAGGAGGATATTATAAAAAATAGTCTACGATAAGGAGACGATAATGAGAAAGGTGGTTCAAGAATAAAGAGAGGGGTTATGCCAGCACATGACATCATAGACAACAGGAATGAGAAGCTTGTTGACCATATAAACCGTATATTAAGCTCAACTGAGGCTGCCCGTTTTGCTGTAGGATACTTTTTCCTGTCAGGATTTACAAGCATTGCGGAAAAGCTTTCAGGAATAAAAGAATTGTACCTTCTTATCGGCAACACTTCAAACCGCGAGACCCTTGAACAGCTTGCAGAAGGCTATAGGCGCCTTGAATTAGTAATTGAGGCGACAGAGGCTGAAAAATATCCAAAGAGAACTGAATTGAAAAGGATCGCTGCAGAAACAGGCGAAAATATCAGGACAGGCATTGAACTCATGGACCAGACTGATGAAGGAGAATCCCTCGTAAAAAACTTTGTACGGATGATCGAAGAAAAAAGGCTCAAGGTCCGCATATATACAAAAGGCAGGCTTCATGCAAAGGCATATATATTTGATTATGGAAAAATCTTTGATGAAAAAGGAAAGCCTATAGAACGCCACGAAAAAGGTATTGCCATCGTTGGATCATCAAACCTTACTTTGTCTGGCGTAACGCATAACACAGAACTGAATGTTCTGGTGCAGGGAAACGACAACCATACTGAGCTTGTAAATTGGTTTGAAGGGTTATGGAAAGAATCCCATGATTTTGATGAAGTGCTCATGCAGGAGATGCAACAATCGTGGTCTATGGCACAAGTTAAGCCATATGATATCTACATGAAGACGTTATATAATCTTATAAAGGATAGGCTGGAAGGCGAAGACGATATGGACATACTTTGGGATGACGAGATTGTATCCCGGCTTGCTGATTTCCAAAAGGTTGCTGTCAGACAGGCAGTCCAGATCATACGTGATTATAGCGGGGTTTTCATATCAGATGTTGTCGGACTTGGCAAATCGTATATCGGCGCTGCAATTGTAAAACATTTTGAGAGAACAGAGCACGCAAGGCCGTTGATTATATGCCCTGCTCCTCTTGTAGACATGTGGGAACGGTACAACGAAGTCTATCAATTGAATGCCCGTGTTCTATCTATGGGGTACCTAAAAGAAAAAGACAACGAGAACATGAGCATGTTTTTTGAAGACGTGCGATACAAAGACCGTGATTTTTTGTTGTTAGACGAAAGCCATAACTTTGCTCATCCTGATACGCAGCGTTACAAAATCATGCAGGGGTTTTTACGCATAGGGAAGCGTTGCTGTCTTTTAACCGCAACACCCCGCAACAAGAGTGCTTGGGATATCTACCACCAGATAAAGTTGTTCCATCAAGAAGACCACACTTATCTTCCCATAGATCCACCCAATCTCAAAGAATATTTTAAAAAGATCGATGCAAGCGAAAGAAAGCTGCCCGATCTCCTGGCCAATATCCTGATTCGACGAACAAGGAATCATATCCTTAGGTGGTATGGTTTTGACGCGGAGACACATCAGCCCGTAGACCCTTCACGGTTCCGTGAATATATAGAAGGCAAAAGACGTGCTTATGTTATTGTTGCAGGCCAACACCAATTCTTCCCTAAACGAGAGCTTGATACTGTGGAATATAGTATTGAAGATGCCTACCAAGGTCTTTACCAGGAGCTTCGAGGTTACATGGGCAAGCCAAGAAAGGGGCAACCCATTAAACCAACTCCCAATGAGCTAACATATGCACGTTATGGTTTGTGGCACTATGTGAGTAAGGATAAGCAAAAAGAAGAACCATATGCAAGTCTTCATAGAGCAGGGGCAAATTTACGCGGGTTGATTAGGGTGTTGTTGTTCAAGCGTTTTGAATCGAGTGTTGAGGCATTCAGGCAAAGTGTTCGTAAACTTTTAGTTATTCACGAAAGGTTTTTAAGCGCTATTTCAGAAGGATTTGTTCCGGCCGGAGATGAAGCACAGACCATTCTTTACGAACCAAACCAGGAAGAAGAACAGGATTTAATGGATGCCCTGAGAAAGGTACCAGGTAAATATAAGGTGGCTGATTTTGATATTGAGCGTCTAAAAGAACATATAA
>ERZ795059.4858-NODE-4858-length-12442-cov-5.839590_pt1 | contig 12442 bp, 6 predicted proteins | sample MGYA00375143_ERZ795059 | MGnify/ENA primary metagenome ERZ795059 (study PRJEB30188, sample SAMN05720168) | activated sludge metagenome | isolation source: Anaerobic digester | place: USA | collected 2015-01-07 ... | reverse complement strand
GGGCGAATTGGCTTCAGCCTGTTCAACTGCGACAATGTTGAGAGCAGGTGTATGAAGGGCGAATTGGCTTTAGTCTGTTCAACTGTGACAATGTTATTGAAAGACAAAAACTAATTTCAACAATTATTTTACTACCATAATTTTTATGAAAGATTGTAAATCATCTGTACTTCTTTGTAACAAATACATACCTGTTCCAATGTTTTGAGTATTAATAATTGCGTTATTAGTATTTGTCACTGTTGAGTATATCATTTTCCCTGTGGCAGCTTCTATGACAGATATTTTTGATTTCTTATTTGTTGCTTCCTTACCTAAATCAATATAAATATTTGAGCCGGCAACTACCGGGTTTGGAAATGCATTCATTTCATTATCAAGTCCGGTTTGATTTACATTTGTTTGTAAATCTGTCAATTTTATCAAACTTGCATTTTTCCCATCGGCTAAAAATCTGCCACCAATGTACATTTCATTGTCTTTGTTTACTGTAGCACAAGAAATAGCCTCTACATTTGACAATCCAATTGGAAATTCCTTAATATAGTTTCCAAAGCTGTCTATTAATGCAGTGTTTGATACTTGGAATCCATTGTAGGTATCAAAAATTCCGGTAAGTAGATATCTGTTTGGGTAAATCTCCAGGATATTGGAAACATTGGAATTTAAGGAGGTGTGTGAAATAGTCCCAGTGAAATTATTGTCTTTACTCCCGTCCGGATTAAGTTTGGTAATAAAAGCCTGTGTGGTAAAGTTTATAGAATTTTGAATAAATCCTGCAACTAGAACCCCATCATTTATTGAAATTGCACTTTTAGCCCAATAGTCTGTAGGTAGGCTCGGATTGAATGTTGTATTCCTGCTACCATCAGCATTTACTTTTACAACACATGAGGTGTCATATCCCTCATAGCCAATTTGATACCCGTAAAGCAAAAGCTTATTATCTTTTTCTAATTGATATCCATTGAACCTGTAAATTGATGTAAAATATCCATTGTTTAAGTTCAACGGTTTTTCACCAAAGTGATCATATATTACCAGATTTTGACCACCTTTTCCGTTGATATTGTAAGCCGTACTTTCTCCTGCGTAAATTTTATCTTCGCTTACCTCCAGATTTATGATGGCTCCTTGCCCATTCGCAAAGTAAGGAAACGCTACATTTCGAATCAATTTGCCTTCTTTAGTCAAAATAGCCAAGCCATTAATTTTAGTGAAATCTCCAGTTGAGATGTAAGTAGCTGCTACAACCAGCAAACCATTTGGCAAAGTTTTCACACTATAAGGAGTAATTTCTTTCGTAATGTCTGGAGCAAAAGTTTTGTCCAAACTTCCATCGGCATTCAACCTGATCAGTTTAGGAGTAAATTCCCCACCCACAATTGTAAAATCACCCGCAACTACTAATTTTCCATCCTGTTGTGCGGTTATTCCGTACACTGATCCAGGAGTCAAAAGTTTTGCCTCAAAAGTAGTGTCCACATTGAGTAAATCTTGGTAGTTTAATCTGACAATTCCTAAAGCTTTGGTTCCTAATGCAAAACTTACATCACCCACACTGATGATAGAAGTATCGCTGTCTTCACTTGGATTTAGAATCGGCGTGGTGAAAACATTAGTTCCCACTTGCAAAATATAAGGTTCGTTTTCAACATTGATTTCATAAACATTTCTGCCCGTAGCTAAAACTCCATCCTCACCCAGTTTGGTTATATAATACACTTGATCCAAAAAAGAAAAAGGAGGGTTCACTGCAAGCTGATTTACAAAAACAAGTTGACCCGTGGAGTCAAAAACATTGATGGTGTTGAAATCAGTTAATAAAACAACCAGCTGTTGTTTGGATGCTACAATTCCTTTTCCATAAGCCTGACTTCCCCCTGTCACAGTCATTAAGATAGGGTTATAAGATTCAATTCGATTACCCAAAGTATCCAAAGCAATCACATTTCTCGATTCTCCATTCACAAGGAAACTGCCACCAACAATGATTTTATTTTCATTCAACACCGTCAACTCAGTTTGCTCTTGGGATATGAAGGGTGTAAAATCTGCATGGATACTTCCATTCTCGTTGAGCAATAAGGTACGATATTGAGTGTTGTTGAGACTGTCAAGTGTTCGCTCAATAATGGCTATCTTTCTATCTGGTAATAAGTCAAAATGGATTACTTGAGCATTGTTGGACGTATATTTTTCAAAGGATTGGTCAATGTCACCATTTTCTTTTAGCCTCAAGATTCCTGCCAAATATTGGCCCTGGTGTGAATAAATGTTCCCAGAAATTAAAATATTTCCTAAGCCATCATCTTTAATTTTACTTATTGTCCTACCAATTGTTGGATCAATCTGGAAAGTGCTGTCCAAACTGCCATCTTGATTAAATCGGATCAACCCCGATAAAACCTTGCCTGCAACGATGCTATTGGCGTTTAAATCAACTATATATTTTTGCCCTGATACCTTTGTTACTAAAGAAGCTCTACCCTCTTTAAAGACACCTGCATTAAAATCATTGTCTATGTTTTGAGCAAATAAAGTGTGGGTAATAAAGCAAATGATCAATAATGGAAAATTCTTCATGGCTCATCATTTATTGTTTGTCATTAAAATTTGAAATAGTATTTACATTTCAAAATCAAAAATAAAACATATTGAGCATACAATGTTTAAATATTATTGGCCTAACATCTTTGCATTAAAAACTTTAACACAATTTAAGAAATACCATTCTTTAGCATAGTTGAATCTTTCAAAGCAGTATAAAAGTCAAATTCCTGTTAAGAATTAACTGTTTGGGTGTGTATTTGATATATTTGTTTTGCTTATTGTATTGGTAACTTATAAGGTGAATCAATGCGGGTTGGATATTCAAGACAATTATAATTTACTGAATGAATGCAGTTATTTTGTTGCCTAATAATTTCCACCAAATCACCTTATTTGGTATTATTTTATTTTTTTGAAAAGATCAAATCGTTTTTTTATGAGAATTATTTCGGCATTGTTGGTCATTCTTTGTTTACAAGCCCAAGCTCAAATCAGTCTTCCAAAGTTGGTCAGTAACGGGGCTGTTTTGCAAAGAGACGAACCTATTAATTTATGGGGCTACGCATCTCCAAAGGAAAAAATAACCATTCAAATAAACAAAGAAAAATACAAAACCAAGGCTGATGAAAAGGGACATTGGGAGGTAAAAATACCCGCTCATCCTGCGGGAGGTCCTCACACCATCATACTCAAAGGCAAGAATGAAATCAAGATAGAAGACGTACTTTTTGGTGATGTTTGGTTGGGCTCAGGACAATCCAATATGGTGGTAAACATGGAGCGGGTAAAAGAAAAATATCCTGATGATATTGCCTCAGCAAACTATCCACAAATTAGAAATTTCTTTATCAAAACCATGACCGACCTGACAGGGCCTCAAAAAGATTTTCCAGATGGGCAGTGGGTGGTAGTTTCTCCCCAGAATGTTCTTACTATGGGCGCTGTTACTTACTTTTTTGCAAGGGAACTACATACCAGATACAACGTTCCAATTGGTATCATCAATTCTAGCGTTGGCGGTACACCCATAGAAGCTTGGATCAGTGAAAAAGGCTTTAAGGATTTTGATAAAATTTTGAAAACCATCGAGACAAACAAAGACACTGCCGCTATCAGCCAAAGACTTGCTGCATTCAGAAACAAAACTGGCGGTGGAGGACAGCAAAGACAACCAAAGGACTTAGGAACGTCAGAAAATCCAAAATGGTACGAAACAAGTTACAAACCCAAAGCATGGGCAGACATCAATATCCCCGGCTTTTGGGAAGATCAAGGTCTAAATAACTTGGATGGCGTTGTTTGGTTCAGAAGAGAAATTGAAGTCCCCAAAGAAATGTGTGATATGGATGTAAAATTATTTATGGGTCGCATTGTAGATTCAGATCACGTATACGTAAATGGCACTCAAGTAGGAAATATCACTTATCAATATCCACCTCGCAGGTATATCATTCCAAAAGGCGTTATGAAGCCTGGTAAAAACATTATAGTCATAAGGGTGCAAAACAATGGAGGTAAAGGCGGGTTTGTACCTGATAAACCTTACTACATGACTGCCAATGGAATGGAAATAGATTTAAAAGGAACTTGGCAATATAAAGTAGGAGAAGTTTTCGTTCCCACACCATTTGGTGGAGGAGGCGGCGGCGGAGGATTTACTGCCCAAAACCAGCCAACAGCTTTATTCAATGCCATGTCTGCACCTATAGTTGCTCAAACCTCCATCAAGGGTATGTTATGGTATCAAGGAGAATCAAATACGGGTAATCCTATCATTTACAAAGATTACATGGAAGCCTTGGTCAACGATTACCGTCGCATGTTTAACAAACCAAATCTGCCAGTTATTGGAGTCCAGTTGGCCAATTTTATGGAGCAGGATTTTGTACCGGTAGAAAGCAATTGGGCTGCCCTGCAACATTCCCAATTTTTAGCAACCAAGATGCCCGGAACTGCATTGGCTGTAATCTCTGATGCAGGCGAATGGAACGACATTCACCCACTCAACAAAAAAGCTGTGGGAGATCGTTTGGCTTTGGCAGCAAGAAAATTGGCTTATGGTGAAACCAATTTGACCATTTCTGGACCAAGGTTTTCGTCCTACACCATGGAAGGTAATAAAATGATCCTAAGTTTTGATGAAGTTGGCAAAGGCCTCAGAACCATTGATGGCGAACCTTTAAAATATTTTTCCATCGCTGGTGATGATCGAAAATTTGTTTGGGCCGATGCAAAAATTGTTGGAGATAAAATTGAAGTAAGTTCACCTGAGGTTTCAAAGCCACAATTTGTAAGATACGCTTGGGCAAATAATCCTGTAGGAGCAAATTTGACCAATGATACAGGCATTCCTGCTTCGGTTTTTGAGGCCGGAGTTGGCAACGAGAAAAAGTTGTGGCACGGCAAAAAAGCAACCGTTGTGCTTACCTATGATGATGCGCTCGACGTACATTTGGATAATGTTGTTCCGGCACTCAATCGATTGAGTTTTCTCGGAACCTTTTACATGACAGCATCAGCGCCTGCTAGTGAAAACAGAATAAATGACTGGAGGCGAGCAGCTCAAAGAGGGCACGAATTGGGAAATCATACTTTGTATCATCCTTGTGATGGAAGTAAACCAGGTCGATCTTGGCTCACTCCGTTAAACGATTTGAGTAAATATACAACCGAACAAATTGTGCGAGAAGTGAAAATGACCAATGCTTATTTGGAAAGTATTGATGGAAAAAAACAGCGCACTTTTGCCTATACCTGTGGCGATACAGAAACCGCTGAAGGCTCTTTCATCAATGCTATCAAAGACGAGTTTGTAGCACTTAGAGGGGTAAGGGGACAAAACAGTACGATCGACAATGTCAATTTGGAAAACGTAGATTGTTATTCCATTGATAATAGTAATGCCGATAAACTGCAATCCTGGGCAGAAAAGGCAATTGAAGATAATGCGCTGATGGTTGTATTATTCCATGGAGTTGGTGGCGGACATAGCATCAATACCGATCTAGACAAACACAATGCTTTTTTACAGTTTTTGAAAGATCACGAAGATGAAATTTGGGTTACCACAATGGTAGACGCTGCGCAAAACATCATTGATTATAAATCTGCTGTCAAAAAAGAAGGAAAGTAATCCATCGTTAAAATTCAATTTCTATTGATGTCAAAAGTTAAAATTAAAGTCATGAAAAACATATTTTTTTTACTCTTATTGATACTAGGTTTTTATCAGGTTAATGCTCAAAAATACCCAGCTCCTGTCACTTTCAACAATGAACAAGATCACCAAAACATGATGGATCAGCTGGGCATTAAAGTATTGAGGCCAGGCCCAAGTGGTAATGAATCGGCACCCAATGCAGCCAATTATAAGGAAGAACTCGCAAATCCTTGCCCACAACTTCCTGATTTACTCATGACTAAAAAGGGGAAGAAAATCAGTACGGCTGCAGATTGGTGGTCATTGAAAAGACCAGAAATTTTGGAGGGCGTAGAGCGTGAGTTATATGGAAAATTACCTGCTAAAATTCCAGCAGTTACCTGGACTGTAAAAATTGAAGACAAGGAGTTTGTGGGTCGTGTACCTGTGGTGGCTAAACAACTCATTGGCCATGTAGACAATAGTGAATATCCACTCATCAATGTAGACATCAATATGATGCTCGTGGTTCCTACGAATGTGAAAGGACCTGTTCCGGTATTGATGATGTTTGGCAGGCCTTCATTTCCGGCTCCAGCTCAACCAAGTCCAGAACACATGGAAATCATCAATCAATCATTTAAAGACATGATGATCAAAAATGACCCGAAAATGAAGGAAATTTTTGATCTATATCCAGCATATAATCCCATAACGAGGTTACCTGGACGGAATCCTTTTGCGCCAGCACCAGAAGGAGATTTACCACCAACAGAACAATTATTGGCTGCTGGTTGGGGATACGTAACCATTGATCCGTCCAGTATTCAAGCAGACAATCATGCCGGTATTACAAGAGGCATCATTGGTTTGGTCAACAAAGGCCAACCTAGGTCACCAGATGATTGGGGCGCATTGCGCGCTTGGGCATGGGGCGCTGCAAGAGGATTGGACTATTTAGAAACTGATCCTTTGGTCGATGCTAAAAAAGTTGGAATTGAAGGTGTATCCAGGTATGGAAAAGCAGCTTTGGTCACCTTGGCATTTGAAGAAAGATTCTCAGTTGGTTTAATAGGCTCTTCCGGAAAAGGAGGCACCACTCTGCATCGTAGAGTTTGGGGTGAAGCTGTAGAAAGCCTCACTGGCGGAGAAAATTACTGGATGTGTGGTAATTACATGCGTTTTGGTGCTGAAGAATCTTCTTTTGGCAAAAAAACAGGGTGTGATCTTACTGTAGATTCACATGATATGTTAGCACTTTGTGCTCCAAGATTGGCTTTTGTAAGTTATGGAATTCCAGAAAAAGGAGACGCTAAGTGGCTGGATCAAAAAGGTAGTTACATGGCAACCATTGCCGCTGGTTCCATTTATAAATTATTGGGTGCCAAAGATTTGGGAGTTTCAAACGATTATATGAAAGAAGAAATGCCACCCATGTTGACAGACATGCTCGATGGACAATTAGCCTGGAGGCAACATGACGGAGGTCACACCGATGCTCCCAACTTCAAACACTTCATCCCTTGGGCAAGTAAGAATTTGGGTTATAAAGTGACTAGGTAGGTGACAGTTATCAGTTGTCAGTTGTCAGTTGTCAGCTATCAGTGGTTAACTTTATAAAGTACAGGAGAAAAGCTTTTCGCCCCCTTAATTACAAACTTTAAAACTTTCCACTTTATAAACTTTCTACTATATGAACTCAGTTTTAAATGTTTATTTGTTTACTTCTTTATAAACGAATAGATGCAAGGTCTCTCTGCAAATTAAAATTGGCAACAAATGTACACACGTCGACATTTTTTAAAAGATAGCTCTCTCACGGCATTTGGGCTTGCTTTATCAAATGTTCTGTACGCTACAACTGCTGGTGAAAAGCATATTTTGCTTTGAAATGGTTGGCAGGTAGAAAACATTGGAGATATTGCACATACCCCAGGAATGTTGCAACTTATAAAGCAATACATTCCAAAAGCCAAGGTTACATTTTGGCCACATTACCATGTTTTACCTGCTGAAGAAGTAGACTTGTTAAAGCGCGATTTTCCTGATTTGAAAATTGTCGAAGGAAAGTTGGATGCTGCAGGGAATGTTCCAGAAGAAGTTGCCAAAGTGATGGATACAGCTGACTTTTTTCTACATGGTTCAGGACCTGCTACCATTGGATGGGCTGAGGCACTTGCATTTAAAAAGCGTACAGGAAAACCGTATGGAGTATATGGTGTAACTTATGGATTGTATGGCACTCCAGAAAATGAAATGTTGAATGAAGCTGCTTTCGTGTATTTCCGCGATACCATTTCATTAGAATTAGCCAAAAAATCAGGTATTCATGCCCCAATTATGGGATTTGCCCCCGATGCTGCATTTGCGTTTAAAGGGAAAAATGATAGAAAAGCAAAGGCTTTTTTAGAGGTAAATAATTTGACTAAAGGACAGTTCTTATGCTGTATTCCTAAACACAGGGCAACACCTGTTTGGCTACATCCCTTAAAAGGAAGACCTTTTGACAAAACAAGAAATGATCGCAATGAAGCCATGATGGAACACGATCATGGACCTTTGCGCCAGGCGATAATTGATGTGGTGCGCCAGACAAATCTTAAGGTCTTAATAGTTGCAGAAGATTTGACACAAACCGAATTGGGTAAAAAGGAAGTTTGGAATAAACTACCTGAAGATGTACAGCAAAAGACCGTTTGGAGATCTGAATTTTGGCTACCAGATGAAGCCTTAAGCATTTACCTTCAGTCGAGCGGTTTGTTTAGTTTGGAAATGCACAGCCCTATTATGTGCATTGGCAACGGTATTCCCGCTTTGGTGGCGCGCTGGCAGGAGCAAAGCAGCAAAGGAATTATGTGGCGAGATATTGGATTGGACGATTGGTTGTTCGACTTTGATAATGATGATGAATTGCAAAAGTTTGCTCCAAAAGTTTTGGAGATGGCAAAAAATCCGACAACATTTAGAAAAATGGCTCAAACTGCCCAAAAGAGGGTAACAGAATTTCAGAAAAATACCATGTCCATTTTGAAAAAATCTGTTTAAAGTAGGATCAAACAATTAGCATTAATTTTTATTTCTACCACAACCAGACCTTCAAATCAAGGGAGTGATCTGAAAATTTACGTTTGATTTGGGACATCCTACCTGTCGTTTGTTGTACAAATAATTTTCTAAAATGGCTAGAATTACATTTTTATCTAGGAATAAATGTAGTCTAAAACACTTTTATCCAGGAATTAATGGGGGAAATCACACTTTTATCCACATAAAGCAAAATTAATTTTTTCAATTCTTGATTTAAAATAAAAAAATGAAGGTGATTAAAAATTAAACTATTTTTGCCATTATTTGATTTTTACAAATAAATCATGGCCGATATTTCAATAAAAGAATTTTATAAAGATGTATTCAGCAAAGATTGTTGTTTGCTGGATAATATACTTAGTGAAGAAAATGGACAAGACATTGGCAACTTCAATGTTTTTGATATCGCAACAATGTTCCAGTCCTGCAAGTCACAACCCATGCCTTACAATCGTCGAACTTACTACAAAATCAGCTTGATCAAAGGTCGCAATAAAGTAGAATTTGCAGACAAAGAAATCGAAATCTCTGACTGCGCAGTGCTCTTTGCATCACCAAAAATTCCTTATCGGTACACTCCTCTAGACCAACTACAAACAGGACATTTTTGTGTATTTACCAAAGAATTCATGTCATTGCCAAAAACAGCATTACTACTCGACAATTTACCAATATTCAACCCAAACGGCGACTTTGTTTACGAAATCACCACTGAGCAATTTCTTGAGATAGAGCATATATTTCTCAAAATGCACAAAGAAATAAAGGCAGATTATACATTCAAATATGATCTGCTGCGCAACTATGTGATAGAACTCATCCATACGGGTCAAAAGCTCAAACCCATGTTTGCCCAAGCACAAAACCACAACGCTGCTGAGAGAATTTCTACGCTTTTTGTCGAATTGTTGGAAAGACAATTCCCCATTGAGTCACCCAATCAAGTATTACAATTAAAAACGGCAAAGGAATTTGCTGCCACACTCCATGTGCATGTCAACCACCTCAATAAAGTATTGAAAGATATGACAGGAAAGACCACTACCGAAATCATTAGTAGCCGCATCACCCAAGAAGCAAAAATTTTATTACAACAGACCAATTGGAACATTTCGGAAATCGCTTTCAGCCTTGGATTTGATGAAATAGCTCATTTCTCCAATTTCTTTAAAAAGCAAACCTTTCAATCTCCAATGGCATTTAGAGCATAATTATTTGATTTTTACAAATCATGGTTTGATAATTACAAACTACCCCATTCATTATTAGTCCACATTTGCACCATAAATCAAAAACAAATATTTATGGGTAATTCTAAAATAGCACTAGTTACTGGTGGTAGCAGAGGTCTTGGGAAAGACATGGCCATTCAATTGGCAAAAAAATCATTTGATGTGGTAATTACTTATCACAGTAAAAAAGACGAAGCACTCAAAGTAGTCACAGAAATCGAAAACCTGGGTCAAAAGGCCCTCGCCATTCAATTGGATGTGGCAAACACTGCCTCTTTTGACACATTTATTCAAACACTTTCTGATCAATTGTCAGAAAAATTTCAAACTGACCAGATCAATTCCCTTGTCAACAATGCCGGTGTTGGTGTTTATGCACCTGTAGCCAGTACGACAGAAGATCAATTTGACACTATGGTCAACATTCACCTCAAGGCACCTTTCTTCCTCAGTCAAAAACTACTTCCTTTGATTGCAGATGGAGGTAGCATTGTCAACATTTCTTCAGGGTTGACAAGGTTTAGTTACAATGGTTACGCTTCTTACGCCATTATGAAAGCCGCTGTAGAATCTTTTAGCAGATATTTAGCTTTGGAATTGGGTGCTCGAAAAATAAGGGTCAATACCGTTGCTCCCGGAGCCATTGAAACAGATTTTGGAGGTGGAGCTGTAAGGGACAACAAAGACCTCAATCAAATGATTGCTGGACAAACAGCCTTGGGAAGGGTTGGTTTACCTGATGACATCGGTGGTGTGGTTGCCTTTTTGTGTAGTGAAGATGCCAAATGGGTCAATGCACAGAGAATCGAGGTAGCTGGCGGAGTTCATATCTAATTTGAATGGTCAGTTTTCAGTGATCAGCTTTCAGTTTTCAGTTTTGCTGAATGCTGAGAGCTGAATGCTGAAATGAATTCGTGGGTATAAGTTCTCAGCTATCAGTTTGTATGTGATAGCCTTGCTCATCCACGCTTTAAATACGTCGTACCTACGGCACGATGTATGCTTTCCTTTTTTTTGATGTCCCAATAGTTTGTCCCTAGCGGGACGTTGCGTTATCGTTTCCATATTTTCTGAATCTGAGCACTGAGAGCTGAAATCATTTCGTGGCTCTCAGTGCTCAGTTGTCAAAGATAAAAGATCAGAGACGAAAGATGAGAGATGAAAGATGAGAGGCGAATGGTGAGAGGTTGAAATTTAGATGTTACCAAGGTTAAAAAATGAAAGAAATCCGTGAATTCGGGCCAAACGGTGGTCTGATGTCTGCGATCACTTTTCACTTTACAAACTTTTCACTTTATAAACTTTCTACTTTATGATCTATATACTTTATACAGTACGGGCGAAAGCGTTTCGCCCCTTCTATTCCTTTAATTTAAAAACTTTCCATTTTACCTGTACAGACGCAAGGCCTTGCGCTACGGGCGGAAGCAATCCGCCCCTTCAATTACAGACGCAAGGCCTTGACTCTCTCCATATTTATAAACTCCACTTTATGGTGTACGGGCGGAAGCGTTCCGCCCCTTCAATTACAGACGCAAGGCCTTGCGCCTCTACATGTTTTCAAACTTTATACTTTATGAACTTTAAACTACAGTAATGTTGTAGGACATACATATTCCGTACGAGGAACGTCTGTTTGTGCAATTGCTTTAAAACCTCCAATCACATCTACAAAATTGTCCCAACCTCTTTGTTTGAGAATAGACGCTGCAATCATCGTTCTATATCCACTTCCACAATAAATGATAAAAGGTTGATCCTTTGGAATTTCCGATAAATGTTGGTTGATCTCATTGAGTGGAATATTGATGGCAGTGGTGATATGCTCAGAATCAAACTCACTTTTTTTCCGCACATCAAATACCATCTTTTGGTCGAATTGTTGAGCAAATGTTTCTGCATTTATTCTCTCTACCGTTTCATAAGGTTTTCCTGCGTTTTTCCAGCTTTCAAAACCACCACCAAGGTGACCAATGCTATTGTCATAACCAACTCTCGCCAATCGTGTAATGCTTTCTTCTTCTTTTCCAGCTTCAGTAACCAATAATATTTCTTGATTGATATCTGGAATCATTTCACCAACCCACATAGCAAAATTGCTATCTAAGCCAATATTGATGCTATTGGGAATAAACCCTTCCGCAAATTGAGAGGCACTTCTGGTATCCAATACCAAAGCCTGGGTTTCATTAGCCACTAGTTCAAATTCCTGCACATTGAATGTCGTTTTACCTCTGTCCAAAACCTCATCGATGCTTTCATAACCTTTGATATTCATGACCACATTTTTAGGGAAATATGCAGGGGGAGCGACTAGACCTGTCAATACCTCCTTGATAAATTCAGGTTTAGTCATATCTGGACGCAACGCATAATATGTCGCCTTTTGATTCCAGATCGGAAGAGCACACGTCTGAACTCCAGTCACACC
>ERZ795059.4856-NODE-4856-length-12448-cov-8.060921_pt1 | contig 12448 bp, 11 predicted proteins | sample MGYA00375143_ERZ795059 | MGnify/ENA primary metagenome ERZ795059 (study PRJEB30188, sample SAMN05720168) | activated sludge metagenome | isolation source: Anaerobic digester | place: USA | collected 2015-01-07 ... | reverse complement strand
TAGGCATCCCCGGAGCCGGTGGGGGATTCCGCGGCGTTCGCAGCCCCTGCCGCGCTGCAAACGCCCGCAGCGCCCAGGATCTGCAAAAATTGTCTTCGGTTCATGATGCCTTTCCGGAGGTGCTTTTATTGAATTACATGCACTTCAAGCGTTCTCTCTACATCGTACCGGAGAATCGAACAGGGGGCATCAGGGAAAATAGACGATTTCGCGCCCATGGGAATACGGAAAAACTACGTAGAAGCACAGCAACAAGGGTGAAGACAGGGCGTTACTCGACTTTAAGGAGACCGTTATCAATCGCGAAACGGACTAGTTCAGCGCGGTTTGTCAAACCGAGTTTTCCCATGATGTTGTTTCGGTGGGTTTCAACGGTACGGTCCGAAATACAAAGTTTTTCGCCCACTTCGGCATTAGTATGACCATAAGCAAGGAGGGTGCAGACCTCCTTTTCCCGCTGAGTAAGCAAGTCTAGGCGGCTGCTTTTCTTGGGATTCGTCCGCCCAACATACGGGGAAACCACCAGGTTGGCGAGCGCGGGATCGATATAGGTGTCTCCCCGGAATGCCGCCCGGATAGCGTGTAGCACTTCCGTGCCCGTGGATTTCTTAAGGACATATCCCCGCGCGCCGATACGGAGCAATTCCTGAAGGTAATACTCGTCTTCGTGCATGGTCAGTACGACAATTGCGGGCGCGGGACGTTTTTTGAGCAGTTCTTCCGCGACGCGATTGCCAGAGAGTCCGGGGAGGTTAATATCAAGGAGCACCACATCCGCTTTACAGGTTTCCAGGGCATGGAGGGTTTCAGGCCCCGAACCGGTTTCCCCAACCACCTCGATGTCTTTTTCTTTTTCGAGGAGGATGCGCAGGCCGTTTCTGAACACGGCATGATCATCCGCTATGAATACCCGAATTGCCATTGGCACTCCCTAAGCTCAATTGTGAGGAAAACTCATCATTGCCTAACGGTATTTTGACACGAATCGTGACGCCTTGTCCAGAGCGCGCATCAACCGCCAAATCGCCCCCCACCAGGGCCACCCGCTCTTTCATCCCAATGATTCCCAGGGGCGGCGTTGGGCGCTGTTCCATCGCCTGGAGGTCAAATCCCTTGCCGTTGTCCTCGAGAATAAGGGTTATTTCATTTTCATGCCGCATCAGAATGACGCTGACTTGAGTGGCTTGGGCGTGGCGGATGATATTCGTCATGGCTTCCTGGGCAATGCGATAGAGGGTGACTTCAATTTGGCTTGGAAGACGCGCATGATCCGGGGGAAGGATGCACTGGTAATCGATGGAAAAGTTTACACGTTTAGAAATCTCATTGATATAGCGTTCCAAGGCCTGGCCCAGACCGTAATCATCGAGAAGGGAAGGGCGCACATTCCAGGCAAGCCGGCGCACGTCGTCAATCATGCTCCGGATCCCGCGTTTAATGTTGTCACACTCCGGATGTCTGGCCATGCAATTACTACAGGAAGACTCCATGGCAAGGAGTGTAGTGGAAAGAGATTGCCCAATTTGATCATGGAGTTCACGGGCAACGCTTTTCCGCTCATCCTCCTGGGCCTGAACGATTTTACCAATAAGCGACTGCCGAGCGGCTTCCTTTTCCTGCACGGCGTCCCGGTAAATCTCAAGGCCTTCGGCCATTTGGTTGAACACAGCCGCAAGGTGTCCGATTTCATCCCTGGAATACACATCAGCACGTGACGCGAAATCCCCCTGCCGAAGCCGTTGGGTGGCTTGAAAAAGATTATGAATTGGTTTTACCAGGGCATGGGCGAGAAAAAATGCCAGGGAAATACCGATTACCGAGCAGAGGACAACGCTCCATAACAAAGAGCGGGTAATGGCCGTGATTTCACGGACAATGACGCGATCACCGATGCCGAGCCGGACGTTTCCAAGGGATCCATCGCCAATAGGCGCGGTAACCTCGAGAATCATGCCTTTTTGACGGGTATAGGCACGGAGGTGTCCGAGGGACAACCGCATATTCGCAGGCACTTCCAAGAGATCCGAGGATATTTCCTGTGGGGGGAGGGCGGCATGGCAGGTGGCACACAGATCTCCTTTGTTTTGAAGGAGATCCGATGGTGCTTCCGATGGAAAAGTGAATCCGTGAGAGAGAATCTTTCCCGAAGTGTCCTGTACGACAATATAGCGGACATCCGGGAATTCGCCCATGACCTGATTGACTTGAATATGCATTTCGTCTTCGTTATTTGCCCGGACAAGGGGGTCAAGACGGGTGGCGAGCGCCATGGCAATAGAAAGGGCCGTTTCACCGTGAACTTGATAGTGGGTGCGAAACAAACCCACCTTGATTTGGTAGAAGACGACAGTGCTGAAAAGCAGCGTGACCAGCAGCCCTATCCCTATGATTTTAATGAAGATAGGCACGGAAAGAATCCACCATAAAGCACTAGACAGCCATTTTCGAACACGGGACATGGTTTTACCCTTGTGTGGAAATGCCATATCGGGCTCAGGCTCCATTTCTTGGCACAATCAACCCTCTATTCTTATTTAAGAACCCGCTGTTCTGACGAAATATTTCTTACACCACGCTCATTCACATGATACTCTGCGCTTTAGCTACTGGGCGCCGCTCAACGGATAAGAATAAACAAATCCGAATCGGGTGTAGGGATAGTAGATAAATTGAACCTTTCCTACAATTTTGCTTATCGGATCGCACTGCCGGTTGACATGGCTGTCGTCACTATTGTTCCGGTTGTCACCAAGCAGAAATACCTGGTTCGCAGGAACAGTTACGGGATCCGTGATTTCATACTTCATGGGTTCGGCGATATAGGGCTCAGAGACATACTTTCCATTCAGGAACAGCGCGCCGCCCTGGACGGTTACACGGTCCCCCGGAAGGCCGGCAATTCGCTTAACCAGGTATTCACCGGATTGAGCATCAATAATCACAACAATATCGCCGCGCTGATAAGGGGAATGGTTCAAGGTGAGAATATAGTCTCCACGCAGAAGAGCAGGTTCCATCGAGGAAGAGGGCACGAGAAAAAAGCGCATATCACGCCAGGCAAAGAGATACAAAAGGCCATACAATAGGATCAGTAACGTCAACAGGCCGACCTTATGGCTGTGAAAAAATGTCCAAAGCAGCGATGCGTTTTGTGGGGAAGACGGTTGGGCGTGGGGGAGGGATTCACTCATAAACGGTGGCGTTATCCGATCATTTTTTCTTTTCTGATGGTTTCTTTTTGAGTTCGCCGGCCTGGATGCGATCAAGCAGTTGTTTGGCGACTTCACTATCCGGACGGAGTTTAAGTGCCTCGTTCAAACAAGCGATTGCCTTTTTTTCGTTGCGCGCCTCTATCCAGGCGCGCGCTTCGTTCAACCAGGTGTAAAACGTTTCCACCTCGCCGCGCGCCAGGCTTCGCGCCCGGGTCCAGGCATGGGCGGCTTTTTTCCAGCACACATTCTTGTTGAAACGTTCTCCTGCGAAGAAATTCACCGCGTAGTCCACTGCCAGTTCATAATCGCCGGGACTGAGCTCGGAAGCATTCCTGGAACACTTCATGGCATATCGATATATTTTTTTGGGTTTCCAGTGGTAAATCTCCTGCACTTGCGGCCAGTGAATCAGATAAATTTGAGCGGTGTTGTACAGGTAATCCGGATTCTTGGGATCCAGGCGGAGGGCTTCTTTGAGATACTGAAAGCCCATACGGTAATCGCCCGTGTGAATGAAATGGAGACCAAGGTTGTTGTTAGGATTGCTGTATTTGACATCCAGGCTGAAGGCGGTATTCCATTCTTTTAACGCGGCGGTGTATTCGCCAAACCAATCATAGAGTAACTCGCCATAGTAATTATGCAGGCGGGCGTTGCTCGTGTAATAGTTCAACCCAAATTCATAGGCCTGACGCACAAGCTGCATTTTGGCGTTCACGGATGCACGCGTTACCGCGTCCATTTCCTTCGTCGAATCATTTTTTGCTGTGGCGGCTTCCTGTCTGGCAAGGGCGGTTTGGGCTTTGTCAAAATCACGGATGGCCTGTTCAAGCGCTTGTTCATCGGATACGAGTGGCGCCAACGGCTGAAGTTCAGGGGGAAGCTCCTGGGCGGCGGCAGCAAACGCCACACCGATAAAAAAAACGGCTAACCGCTTCCACCACCACGCCGTTACAGAATATTTCGTCATCATTGGCCGCCTGCCGATTCAACCACGACGATACCCGAGGGCGTGACCCGGTATTTTTTTGCGTCTTCCTCCAAATCATAGCCGATGACCGTGTGATCGGGCAGATTCACGCGTTTTTCAACGATAGCGCGGCGTATGCGGGAGTGACGGCCCACACTCGCGCTTTCCATCAATATCGATTCCTCCACATAGGAATAGCTGTGGATGCGCACATCGAGGGACAACACGGAACGGTTTACCATGCCGCCGCTTATGATGCATCCGGGACTGACGACAGAGTCCGTCGCCACCCCAAAGCGTTTCCCGATATCCGCGAAAACGAATTTGGCCGGCGGCGCCATGGGAAGGTTGGTGCGCAAGGGCCATTCGCCGTCATACAAATTGAATTGCGGATCGACGGCCACAAGATCCATGTTGGCTTCCCAATAACTGTCAATCGTCCCGACGTCGCGCCAGTATTTCGTGGGTTTTCGGTTTTCATCTTCAAAAAAATGCGCGTACACCCGGTGGGTTTCCACCAAACGCGGAATAATGTCCTTTCCAAAGTCATGCGATGTTTTGGCGCATTCGGAATCTTCCACCACCGTTTTTTTGAGGACGTCCACATTGAATACATAGATGCCCATGGAAACAAGGGCCATGGCGGGATTGTTGGGCAAGGGCTTGGGGTTGACTGGTTTTTCTTCAAATCCAATAACCCGGCAGTCCTGATCAATTTGGAGGACGCCAAAGCGGCTCGCCTCCCGAACAGGCGCTTCAATGGCGGCGATGGTAAGATCCGCGCCCGACTGCTGGTGGAAGCGCACCATTTTCTGGTAGTCCATTTTATAAATATGGTCGCCTGACAAGATAAGCACCAATTCGGGGTCTTCCTGGGAGATGGAATACAGATTTTGGTAAATGGCGTCGGCGGTGCCCAGATACCAACTGTCGTTCACCCGCAATTGCGGGGGAATAATGTCGATGAACTCGCCCAACTCATGATGCATGATATTCCAGGCGTTCCGGATATGCCGGGCAAGGGAGTTGGATTTGTATTGAACGAGCACTTGGATGCGCCGACAATGGGAATTGACACAGTTGGAAAGAGTGAAGTCAATGATGCGGTACATTCCGCCAAAGGGAACGGCGGGTTTGGCGCGGTTCCGGGTCAATGGATGCAGACGTTCCCCGGCACCTCCGGCCAGGACGACGGTCAGAACGTTCTTCATACGGCTTCTCCTCCCTCTTCAGGGATACTGCTTGTCCGCAGGCACCTATGTACCCTTCCGCATCATCTTCAAGCCATGTCCGATACTCATTATACCATCAGATTAGCGGTTTGATGAAAGCCTCTTCAACTTGGAGCATGGAGAAACCCGGTTATCACGAGAAAGTTCAGGGAACACCCTCTTTCTCCTCTTCGGCCGGAGATAAAAAACCGCCCCTTTCACATGGGGCGGCCGGGGTGTTTGCACAAGCGTCAGCCTTGCATATTGAGGATGGCGGCTCCATGGGGATTCACGGCAGAGGCGGGCCCGTCCTGGCCTTCCCGGGCCAGCGTGTCAAAAAGTTCTTTCCACATATCACGGACCTGGGTCATCAGCACAATGCATTCCTCAATGGGTTGCGTGCTTTTTTTGATGTTGGCCACCACCAGAAGATGCTGGAAATATTCGTAAATTCGGTCTAGATTCGTGGCAATTTCCCCCATATTCATGTTCAACGCCCCCCGTAGTTCAGCGACAATGTCCTGGGCACGGATAAGATTATTGTGTACGTTTTCCGTGCCACCTTTTTCCATCTGACGCTTGGCTTCCTCGGCCCGCTTGATAGCGCCGTTAAACAACATGACGATGAGTTTGCCCTGGGAGGCAGTCTCTATATTGACTTGCGTGTAGGCGCCGACTCTTACCGCGGAAGCTGACATAGTGTTTTCTCCTCAGTAAATGCTAAAAGTAATAGCTGCTCAAGGAAGACAACGCGCTGCTTTGGCTTTGCATGGACGACATCATTTGTTCCATAGCCGAGAATTGTCTCCTAAGCCGCGTTTCATACTGGCTTACTTGGTCTTCAATGCGGTCGATCTGATCATTCAGCGACCGGATCTGGACGTCAATAGTGCCGCTGGACTTGGCGCGTTCGTTCAGGAATCCGGTTGTTTTCGTGGCCTCATCCAGATAATCGAACATCAAATCGGCAACCCCGGAGCCACTGCTATTGGTCAGCAACAGACTGACATTGGTGCGGTTTTCCCGGAGCGCTTCCCGGAGTTTATCTTCGTCCAGTTCAAGGAGTTGCACGGCGGCGGGATCAAAATCCTTGCCGGTACTGATCCCAATACTGAGCAGGCTGTCATAATCGCCATTCAGCCCGGAAACCTGCGCAAAGATATTCTGACGCAGGAAGTTCTCTATGCTTTGGATGCCGCTATCGCCTTTAAGAGCGCCCTCTTCACCAGTGAGTTCGCGGATCTTAGTTATGGAGTTGTTGAATTCCTCGATAAAGGTTTGTATGCCTTCAACGATTTTGTCGTCATCGGAGGCCACGGTCACCGTGCTGGTTCCCGTGCTGAGCAGATTCAGGGTCACCCCTGTAATGGCATCGGATACCTCGTTGGTGTTCCGGGTCTGTACGGCGCCGCCATTCACAGTGAATTGTGCGTCCGTGCCGGCAGTCTGCGTGGCAGCGCTCAAATTCGTGATAGAAAGGAAATTACTGGTGTCCGACGCGGATCCAAAGGAGATCGTCCGGCTGCCCAGGGTTTTGGAAAGCACCACAACGGAGTCGGTGGAGGCGTCGTAGCTTGCGGTGACCCCGGCGTCTGACATGTTGATCCGTTCGATAACATCCATAAGGGTGTCGGTCGAGGCGTCCACGCTGATCTGGATGCCATTAATGGTGAAAACACCGGAAGTGGCCGTTCCTCCAACGAAGTTTTCAGTATTGAGGGTGCCGTAGCCATCAATGGAACCCAGATGGACTGTGCTGGTCACGGTGGTGGAACCGGTAGGACCGGTATATTGGGTGGCGCCTTTTATGGAAATCGCCGTCAGGAAATTACTCTCATCACCGCTCGCGCCAAAGTTAATAACATCGGTGTCGCCAGCCGCCGTATTGGTGAAAAGGACCTTGTCATTAACGGCGTCATAGGTGGCCGTGACCCCCGCCGCACTGGAATTGATATCCGCCAGAATGCTATTCAAGGAGTCCGTGGTTGGATCAACATTGAACGCAACGCCATTGATGGTGAACGTGCCAGCTTCAATATTGGTGGTGATGCCGCTGGAATTCAGGGCGGCATTGGGATCAATATTCCCGCCCATCACGCTGCTGCTCGTCGCAACGGTCGCGCTTGCCAATTGCGTGACATTAATGACAAAGGAACCTACTACCGGGGTCGAGGAAGATATGGAGGAGGTAAGCACCGTGTCTTCGCTCGTGGAGGATTTATAGGCGTTGAATACATTGTTCAGGCGGAAATCCTGGATGCGGTTCCGCAATGTAAATAACTGGGTGCGCAATTCCTTGAGCGCGGTCTGTTGACTTTGCAGGGTGGTGATTCGAGTTTGGATACGGGTTTCTGGTTCTCGTTTAATGGCCACAAGCTGACTAATGAGGGTTGCGGTATCTAATCCGGAAATGAGTCCGCCTGCACTCCATCCACTAGACATAGGGTTAATCTCCTTATCCATTGCCCAGCCAGCCGACCCGGCAAGGTATCACGCACTTCTTCTATCGGCATGTTGAATTGAGATCTTTAGCGCAATCCAAATTTTCCTGTTTTTCTTGCGGGCGCTTTTGTCTTACGCTCTTTTACCTCCTTGCATTAGCTCATTTTTCTCACTTCAACAGAAAAAATCGAAAGCCAACAACACCTATAGTATACCGCATCCTATGCCAGAAACCAGTCATGGCTTTTCAGGGTCAACTCAGCTACAATTTGTCTTCCCACAAATATAAGGAAAGGAATATCTGAAAAATGGCCTCCTACGGCGGCAAAGGTATGGAAAAAGAAGAGCATTGGATTAGAAGCATCACCACCACCGCCGGGGATATGGAGCGGGAATCAAAGTCACGCTTGTATAACCTCTTGGAAGCACTGGGAATCATGGTATTTATTCTGGTGCTGCTATGGCCGGTCGCCTATCTATTTGGGGTCTTGGGAAAAAATAACACGGTAAATACCCTCGCCAACATACTCATTTTCGCTGGGGCTTTGTATCTCCTGTTCGTTTCGCCTTTTGTCCACAAAGACACCTTAAATTCCTGGGGGCTGGGCAATCCATGGACTTTGTGGCGCATGTTGCGGGAGGGTTCTTCCCAGCAACGCGGCATTTTGATGGTTGTGATAGTGGTTCTTTTCATCGGTTTAAATTATGCGAACCTTTCGCAGTGGCGGGAGGTCGAAGAATTCTTCAAGTTTAACAAATTAGCTTCATTTTTCGGGTTTCCCGATGCGCACATCGAACAGCTCAACACGAGCTTTCCCGGTATTTTCTTTGTCCTGGTGTTCGGGAGCCTGCTCTCCTTTCTAATCATCACCTTTGGCATCCGGTATGATAATTTTGGGTCCGCTTTCAAAACGGCCATGATCGTTGCTCTGCCTCTGCTGGCGGTAACCTTTCTCGCTGCTTTCCTCCACCGCGGCCTGGGCGCCTTCGAAAAATTCCGTATCGACATCTGGGCGATTGGCGTATTGGGCTACGTTTTCTGGGGATTTGTCCAACAACTGCTGTTCAGTTCGTATTTCGGCACTCGATTCCGCAAAGCGTTTGCACCCTCGCGCAGCCCCAACAATGTTGTACCACCCTCAAAACGCCCGAAAATGATGCTTGCCTTTGGAGTCTGTTTCTCTGTCATTTCTGTTGCCCTGGTTTTCATAGGGATAAGCTGCCTCTATGGCGCCTCCCGCCTTTCCTTGACCATTCTTGGCTGGTTGGCGGTCTTTACCTTTCCCATGGGCCTCGCGTACGGCTATTTCTTCTGCCGTGACAAAAAACGCCTCCTGGTGGCCACCCTCTGCGCCACTTGCTTTGGCCTTATCCATATTGATTCCTATGGCCTTGTCGCCGTCACATGGGGACTTGGAATTATCCTCGTTTATGTGTTCATGGAAGAAAAAAACCGGAATCTGGTCGCCCTGGGATTTATACATGGCCTTTTAGGCAGTTCATTTGGACAACTCTTTTCCCACAAAGAATCCGGTATCCTCGAGGTGGATTATGGTGTCGGCCCCTGGCATGTGGACGATCCGGCCGCTACCGGCTTGATCTTTCCCTTGCTGTGCATCGCCGGATACGTGGCCCTCATGGCGTGGGCCATCAACCACCTCGAAGAAGATCCCAAATAAAGCTTTCAGCCCTCAGCGATTAGCTATTAATCGCATTTTTATCGCTATCGGCACCGCTATCGGAATCCCATGCCGCGTTTTCAAGGTGCATCCCGTAACACTCCCCCTCTTCACCATCTCACGCCTCACGCCTCACGCCTCACGCCTAATGCCTCACGCCTAATGCATCAATTTTGCATTGGTCATCTTCAACCGGTTGCTTAGGGAATGGATGATGTTCAGGAGAATACGGATAGCCACCCGCTTGTTCATCAAATACTCAAACGTCGACTCGGATAAAAGAAACAGGTGACTGTCTTCGAGGGCGACGGCGGTTGCGCTGCGGGGTTCCTTATTCACCAGCGCCATCTCGCCAAACATATCACCCGTGGTCATGGTGGCAATGCATTGCTGGCCTTCGAGGATGCCAATTTTCCCGCCCAGCACCACATACATCTGGCTGCCGACCGTACCCTTGAAAAAGAGCGTTTCCCCTTTGGCGCATTTCATCGTCATGCCCTTGGAAAAAATCTTGACGACTTCTTCCGGCGTCAACCCGTGAAACAACTCCACCTTCTCGATGTACCGCTCCACCTTTTCAATGTCCATGGCGTTTCTCTCCCAAAGAAGTTGATTCCTTTTGCACTATGTTAACAGAAAATCGCCGGAAAGAAACGCTCCACGGGCGTTTTTCCGGCGGGATTAAGCACGCGTTATCGCAACAGGGGCATACACCGCGCCGCGGCTAGAGCACATAGATGAACCGGCTGCAATTGTTACAGGTGTGGATGTGCTCGGTATCCTGCCGCACTTTTTGCGCAAACTGGGACGGCAGTTTCATAAAACATCCCTGGCACGTGTCGCCTTCTATCGGAACCAGCGCCGGCGGCCGCGCTTTCATGAGCCGGTCATAATGCTTGAGGAGACGCGGCTCAATTAATCCCCGGATATTGTCTATCCGTTGTTTCAACTGTTTTTTGCCGCTTTTGGCCGTGTCATACATCTCCTGGCAGAGTTGCAACCGCGCAAGCAAAATCAAGTCGGCATGGGCGTCTTTCGTCTTCAAAAGGTCGGGGGCGGTTTTCATTTGCTTGCCATAGGATTCTTCGGGAGACACGAACGATTCCGAGATCTGTTCCAGGACCGCGAACATGTCTTTTTCCGCCGGCGCGCGCAACATGGCTTTGACGTTTTCCTCGCTGCGCAGGAGTTTGGCGATAGTCGCGACAAAATTCAGATAGGTGGTTTGCTGGGTGGGGGGGTAACAGACCAGAAAAATCAGGTGAACGGGTTTCTTATCCACCGACATGAAGTCGATGCCGGCTTTGTGGCGCCCCACGGCGCACATAAGGCTTTTCAATCCTGAAACGCGTGCATGGGGAACGGCGATTCCATTGCCAATACCCGTGCTGTCCACGGTTTCACGGGCCATCACCTGATCCAGGGCGGTGCCCACATCCTGCAACTTCTTTTTTTCAAATAGGAGATGGGTCAATTCTTTTATCGCATCGGCTTTAGTGATGGACGCGAGCTCGGAGACGATACAATTCTCCGCAATGTATTTGGTCAACAACATATTTTCGTTTTCCTCGAACGACACTTACCGGCGCCTTTTCTTCCACGTTGGAAACCAGCGCATGGCTGTGAAAACATCTTATCATGAGAAGAACCCGAAAACCAACTATCGGCGGCCAAACACACATACTGCGCCGCCATGGGCTTCCTCCCATGCTGCACTATGTCCCCAGGATTTATTCTTCCTCGCCGCCTTCGTACCAAAGCGAGGTGACGATGATGGGCTCCTGGCTGCGCCCATCGTGGTGCCGGTCCGCGCCAAAGGACTGCGATACATGAATCGGCGTCACCTTGGTGCGGCGAAGCCATTCATTGATGTGCTGGTCCATTTGGTGCAAGCCTTCGATGCTTACCTTGCCAATGAACGTCTGTACTTTCACAATACTCCCCTTTCCCATAGTTAATATTTTCCCCCTCCGCCAAAAAACCACTTCATGTCTGTACTTCCTTTCTAAGCGCGGCCCGCATTACTTCCTCGGGCGCGCGTACTCCCGTCCATGATTCAAATTGCAGCACGGCCTGGTGCAATAGCATCTCCATGCCTAGCACCACCTTGCATCCCGCCATCTCCGCCGCTTCTATCAACCGCGTCTTCACCGGGCGGTACACCATGTCAAATACTACCTGTTCCGGCCTCAAATATTCGACCGGGATACTGCTCTCGTCCGTTTCATGGCCAAACATGCCGAGGGGTGTTCCCTGCACAACCACTTCGTGAGCAGCCATGGCTTTCGGAACTTCCGTTGCCAAATCGCCCGCCGTAATCGGCGTGGGGGAGGTTTCCCGGAGATCCCGGACCAGACTCTCCACCCGGGAACGTGTACGGCCCAGAATGGTAATCCCCGCAGGACGCGCTTTTTCCGCCATTGCAAACGCCACTGCCCGGACCGCGCCGCCTGCCCCGGCAAACAACACGCGTTTACCTTCCAGGGACACGCCCGCTTCGTCAAAGGCCCGCAGGGTGCCCACGCCATCGGTAATGCTGCCCAGCAGCCGGCCCTGTTCATTCGTGATGGTGTTGACACAGCCCACATGCTGCGCCAGGGGATCGATTTCATCCAGATACGGCATGACCGCCACCTTATGTGGAATGGTCACACTCATTCCCCGAAAGCTGGGGAGTGCCCTCATCCCCGTGAGAGCCCCTGCTACGTCCTCTACGCGAAACGCCACGTAAATGTAGTTCAACTTCAGTGCTTCGAACGCGGCATTATGCAACGCGGGGGAAAACGAATGAGCCACCGGATTGCCGATCACGGCGCACAGTTGCGTCGCAGTATTGATCTTCACGGAATTACCACCCGTTGCATTATGCGCGATTTCATGCCGCAGTAAGATCGGAAGAGCACACGTCTGAACTCCAGTCACACCATCCAATCT
>ERZ795059.4850-NODE-4850-length-12463-cov-7.493553_pt1 | contig 12463 bp, 8 predicted proteins | sample MGYA00375143_ERZ795059 | MGnify/ENA primary metagenome ERZ795059 (study PRJEB30188, sample SAMN05720168) | activated sludge metagenome | isolation source: Anaerobic digester | place: USA | collected 2015-01-07 ... | reverse complement strand
ATTCGCCCTTACATAAAAGAAATAGAGTCAAAATTATGATAATAAGTCAGAGTCCATCAGGGAAAACGATAAATGCTGTAAAAATGTTATTTGATGGAAAGGTGGTTTGTAAATGTACATCAGACGAATCAAAGTTCAAAACAAAAAAATCAGCAGGTTCTCTGCTGATGTGAATTAGCCGGTTTTCTCCAAACTCAGGACGAACATTTCGTCGTAGAGTATGGTGTAGATTTCGGCGGGCAGGTGAAAATCCACGCTCAAACCGATGATGTTGGGGATTTCTCCGTTCGTCACCAGGTTGAGTTTGATTTCAGTTTTGGCTTTTTGTTTGTTGAACTGGAACGACACGTTGTCGCGCCGACTAGCCATGATTGTCATGAGCCAGTTTTCCAGGCTTCTGATGTCGTCAGCCAGCCGCGCCCTCACTGCATCCACCGTTTGGTTGCGGAAAGAGTATTCCATCACCATCGTTTGGATGATCACGCTCAGGTGGTCAAGCACCAGATTGGGCGCGTTTTTGATAAATTCCAGGGGCGCGCCATTGGCCAAAAACACAAATTTTGCTTGCGGGAAATTTGGAATGAACCAATATTCCGTGTTGTTGAAGACAATCGCGTTGATTTCCAGTTCACGCAGGATGACCGGCGATTTTTGGAAAATTTGCGATAAGACAAATAATGAATCATCGCCAAAGCCGATTAGGTGTTTCATGGGCGTCCCTCCTGATAACCGGCAATTGCTTGCTAGTCTGTTTCGGGTTTAGTTTCCTCTTCCGCTTCTTGGCTGTTTGTCTCCAGCCACATGACCATCAGCAGATCAGCACATTTCTCCCAAATTTTTTGTGGTGGATTTTTGTCCGTGTGTAGCACAAACATTTTGGGAATAAAGGGGAAGCTGATCATCAGTGGTGGAAAGTGTTTGCCAATCTGCTTATTAAGCCAAGTGAAATCCTCCCGTAGCGGGTGTTTGTCCAGTTTGGCTTTGGTCCAAGCTTTTAATTTTTGGCTGATAATCCGGTTTTTTTCACGGGTTTGCGGATCTTGGTGTTTTTTCGCGATGGTTTCATGGCGCGACAACAGATACACCAAAGATAAGCAATCAATGGCGATTTCTGGATCTTTTTTGACCAGTGAGAGGGCGTTAGGCCCAATTAGGTACAGGTAGTTTTCAAACGGAAAGTGGGGAATCAGCCAATGTTCCTCATCGTCAGTAAAAACTTTCTGTATTATTAGCTCTTTTCTGATGAAAAAAGCGTTTCTGAGGAAGAGTTGCTGTGCGGACACAAACAACGATTCCCGGCCAAATCTGAGCGGTATCAGGTTGTTTGTGTTCATTGCCGCCTCCTTTCATCTTTAGTTTGCTTAAAAAGCAGGGAAATGTCAAATAAAATTCCCGGAACATTCATTGCCAAAAGCCATTAAATTGTTATAATAAAGGAGTTAAAATTATTCAGATAAACATAAAAATTATGGTAACAGTTTTGATTTTTTTCTTGGTTTTATCGCTTTTGGTTTTAGCTCATGAATGGGGACATTATATCAGTGCCGTGAAAACCGGTATCAAGGTGGAAGAATTTGGCATTGGTTTTCCGCCACGTTTGTTTGGCGCTTACAAAAAGAACGGCAAATGGCGTTGGATTTGGGGTAATAAAGAAATTTTGGATGCCGATGGTACGGTTTATTCTTTTAATTTGATTCCCTTGGGCGGTTTCAATAAAATCAAAGGGGAAAATAATACCTTTGATTGGCATAAATTTGATGAAAGATTGGCTGATTATCGTCAGGGATTAAATGAAGACTTGTCCAACCAGCAGGCGAAAAATTTATCTCGTTTGTTAAGTGAAGAAGGGCAAGCTTTGTCTTTGTTTGATAGCAAATTCAATTATGACAATTATTTGAAATTAAGTGATCGGGAAAAATTGACGATTTTGGAAAATTTTACCGATAATCGTTTGAAAAATGATAAGGATGCTTTTTATACGCAAGCTGCTTGGAAGCGCTTGCTTGTTTTAGTTTCCGGACCGTTTATGAATTTTGTTCTAGCGATGTTTTTGTTGGCCATCGGTTTTATGATTGGCTTGCCGGAAGTGGTGGATGATTCCATGGCGACGGAAGCGCCGGCGCGCGTGCAAATTTATGAAGTATTTCCGGAATCTCCGGCCGCGCAAGCCGGTTTGGAGTTGGGGGATTTTATCGTGTCCATCAATGGCCAAGAGTTTAATCAAGTGGGTGCGGTCTCGGATTTGTTGCAAGCTTCCGCCGGGCAAGAATTGGCCGTGGTGGTGGAGCGTGGTGGCGTAGCGCAAACTTTTAACGTGACGCCGCAAGCGATTAACGAACAGGAAACCGATTACGTGGGTATTGGTGTGTCTTTGGTGCGCGTCAGTGTTGTTAAATATCCGTGGTATGAATCAATTTGGTTGGGAATCAAGCAGACCTTTTTGACAATGTGGTTGATGATCACCACTTTGGTGGCGATGATTGTCAATTTGTTTAAGGAAGGTGAGCCGGGCGTGGCTTTGGCCGGACCGATCGGCATTGCTTCTTTAACCGGTAAATTCGCGCGCATGGGCTTGAATTATTTGTTGCAATTCAGCGCGATGTTTTCCATCAATTTGGGTATTTTGAATTTATTCCCATTTCCCGCTTTGGATGGGGGAAGAATCGTTTTCGTGATTGCCGAGAAATTGCGGGGTAAACCGGTTAATTCCAAAGTGGAAGCCTGGTCCCACGTCCTTGGTTTCGGCCTATTGATCACTCTGGTCGTGATCGTCACCTTTAAAGAAGTGCTGCAATTGATTAATAATTAATTTAAAATATTAAATCTCTATGTCTGACAAGGATTATCAGTCGTCAATCAAAAAATTGCGTAAAGATTTCACCAAAGATTTGTTGGCTGCCGAGAATTTGGAAGCCTTGGATGATTTGGACAACAAGTATTTGGGAAGAAAAACCGGTTTGTTGAACAATGTTTTAAAAACTTTGAAGGATTTGGATGTGGAGCAAAAGAAAGTTTTAGGTCCTTTGGCCAATGAGTTGCGTGATTACATGGAAAAAGCTTTGGAATCAAAAAAAGATGAATTGAAAGAGCTTTCCTGGAAAGAACAAATTTCCAAAGAAAAAATTGATTTGACTTTGCCTTTGGTGAAAGATGAGAAAGGTAATTATCATCCTAACACCATTGTGCAAAGGGAAATTGAAAAATTGTTCGCGCGCATGGGTTTTTTGGTTTTGGATGGACCGGAGTTGGAATCCGAGTTTTATAATTTTGACGGTTTGAATATTCCCGCCACTCATCCGGCGAGGGAAGATCAAGATACTTTTTGGTTGGATAACGGTTTTTTGTTGCGCAGCCAAACTTCTTCGGTGCAGGTGCGGGCGATGCGTCAGTATGGCGCGCCTTTACGTTGCATCGTGCCGGGCCGAGTATTTAGAAATGAAAATGTGGACGCCAGTCACGAACATACTTTTTACCAATTGGAAGGGATGATGATTGGTAAGGAAGTGAGCGTGGCCAATTTAATCGCCATGATGAAAACTTTGTTGGCGGCGGTTTTCGGTAAAGAAGACATCAAAGTTCGTTTGCGTCCGGGATATTTTCCGTTCGTGGAACCGGGTTTTGAATTGGATATGCAATGCACTTTGTGCAATGGCGCCGGTTGTCCGGTGTGCAAACAGAGCGGGTGGATTGAGGTTTTGCCTTGCGGCATGATTCATCCCAATGTTTTGAAAGCCGGTGGCGTTGATCCTGATGAATATGTCGGTTTCGCTTTTGGTTTGGGTTTGACGCGTTTGGTGATGTTGAAATACAACATTGATAATATTCGCTTGTTGCAAAGCGGTGATTTGCGTTTTCTAAAACAATTTTAATTCATAACCCAAATTCAAATATATGTTGATCAGTCTGAATATTTTAAAAAAGTTTGTGGACATTCCCGAGGAAATTACCGCCTCGGAAATTGCCAATTTGCTCACCATGAAAACCATGGAAGTGGAAGGCGTGGAAAAGCTCGGTGAATATTGGGAAAAAATCGTGATTGGGCAAATCGTTTCCGTTAATCCGCATCCGCAAGCCGATCGTTTGCGTGTTTGTCAGGTGGATATTGCCAAGAGCCCTTTGTTGAATATCGTCTGTGGCGGGATTAACTTAGAGCCGGGCATGCTCGTGGCGGTGGCGCCGGTCGGTGCTAAAGTTTTATGGCACGGCACGGAAGAAGCGGTTTTGGAAAAAACCAAAATCCGCGGCGTGGACAGTGAAGGGATGATTTGCGGCGCTACGGAAATCGCTTTGGGAAATTTATTTCCCTCCGGTGATGAACGGGAAATTTTGGATTTGACAGCTTTGGGCTGGGAAAAAGGCAAAGCCATTAAAGATTATTTGTCCAATGATACTTTGATTGAAGTGGATAATAAGTCTATCAATCATCGCCCGGATTTGTGGGGACATTATGGGATTGCGCGAGAGTTGGGGGCGATTTTGCATCAACCATTGAAATTTTATTCGGCCTTTTGTGATATGGAATTGGGTGTTAATACCAAAGATGAAGAGCGTTTAACGATTGACAGAAATTTGTGCGATCATTATTTGGCCATGAAAATAAAAAACGTTAGTGATGGACAATCGCCGTTGTGGTTGAAACAAGCTTTGTCTGATTTGGGAATCAAATCAATTTCCGCTTTGGTGGATATTGGCAATTACGTGATGGCCGAGTGCGGACAACCGTTGCATGTGTTTGACGCCGCGTTGGTGGAAAATGAAAAAATCACGGTGCGCGCCGCTAAAGAAGATGAAAAATTTATCGGTTTGGATGGCGGTGAATATATTTTGCATCATGGCGAAATCGTTATCGCCGACGAAGAGAAAATTTTGGCTTTGGCGGGGATTTTGGGCGGAGCGGACAGCGCTTTTAATAACAAAACCAAAGAAGTGATTTTGGAAGCGGCCCATTTTCCGGCTGATAAAATTCGTAAGGCATCAATGAATTTGAGTTTGCGCACCGAAGCTTCCATGCGTTATGAAAAGAGTTTGGATCCGGTTAATGTTTTATGGGGTGCTCGTCGTTTTTGGCAATTGGTAAAAGAAATTTTCCCGACCGCTGAGGTGGTATGGATCAACCGTTTTTCTTCTTATGATGAAAATATCAAAGAAATTAAAGTGGCGGTTTCGGAATTTGCGCGAGTGAGCGGCGTTGATTTGAGTCGTAACGAAATTGAAAATATTTTGACTTCCTTGGGGTTTGTGGTGGCGGCGGCAGATAAGAAACATAAAGATTTATTGACGGTTTCCGTGCCAACCTGGCGTGCCACCAAGGACATTAATTTACCGATTGATTTGGTGGAGGAAGTTTTGCGCATTTACGGTTATGACAATATCACCTTACGTTATCCGCAAGCGCAATTGAGTCAACCGGTGGCTTTGCCGTCTTTGGATTTGCGCGACAAAATCTTAAATCATTTGGTTTTGCATCATGATTTGAATGAAGTTTATAATTATTCTTTTTTGGCTTTGGATAGTATTAAAAAATTGGGGATTGATAATTTATCCAAATATATTTATTTGTTGAGCCCGGTGGATAAAACCCGTCCTGTTTTACGTGATGATTTGATTTATAATTTATTGGAGAATTTGGTGGAGAATGAAAAACATCAAAACAAGTTGGGGTTTTTTGAAATCGGTCGCGTTTTCCGTAAATCTGAAAACGATGTTTATGACGTGGAACCGGACAGCAACGAACGTTTGCCCTATCAACATCAACATTTGGGCGTGATTCTCGCCGATGAGGAAGATAATTTATTGCATCGGATTCAAGCTTTGGCAGAGTCTTTGTTTCAATTTTTGGGGAAAAATTATATAATTGAAGAGTGCGAAAATTCACCTGCTTATTTGCATGGTGCGCAATGTCGTCAATTGGTGTATTACAATGAAAATCAGGAAAAAATCGTGCTTGGTTATTATGGATTGTTGTCCCCGATGGTGCGTGATAATTTTGAAATCACTTTACCGACCGCTTATTTGAACTTGGACTTGGATTTATTGGTGACTTTACCGACAGTCGCGAAACGTTATCGTCCAATCAGTAAGTTTCCGGCGATTGAATTGGATGTTTCCTTTTTAATCGCGAAGGGCGTGGCTTGGGCGGATTTGTGTGATTTCATCAAAGAACAGAATGCAATGTTGAAAAATATTGAATTAATTGACATTTACCGCACCCCGGAATGGGATAATGAGGAATTGCATTCTTTGACTGTGCGCTTGTCTTATCAAAGTGATACGGAGACTTTGCAGTTGGAGCAAGTAAACCAATGGCACGAGGAGATTAAGACCAGCGTGGTAAAGCATTTTAAGGCGGATTTGCGCTAGGTTAAAAACAAAAAGTAATAAAATCATAAATAAAAACGTATGTGGAATCTTGATCAATGGTTTATCTTCGCCGGCATTGTTTTGTTGGCGTCAGCCAGTGTCTTTTTAATCACGGTATTGGCTTATTTGGTTCCGGTTTTGAAAAGAGTCAGAAAAACTCTGGATAAAACTCAGCCGATTCTTGATAACGCCGCGGTGATTACCGCCAATCTGGCGGAAGCGACCGAAGGTGCCAAGAGTTTGATTCATGAAGGGCAGAGCGCTTTTTTCCAAGCCAAACAAACAGTGCAGCGCGTTCGTGACACCGTCCAAGACTGGAGCAGTCATTTATTGATGAGAATTCTTGGTTTCGCGGTGGAAAAATTTACCGGTTTGTTTGCCGGTGAAAGCGTGGCTCGCGCGCCCCGCGCCTCAAAAACAAAAACCACTCGTCGCGTCGGTAGAAAAAGTCTTAAATAATCGGTCCTTTTGATTCTCTATGGGATTTGTCCATTTGCATCTGCACACGGAATATTCGCTGTTGGACAGCGTTATCCGGGTGCCTGATTTAATTAAAAAAATGAAAGAGTACGGCTCAAACACCGTTGCCATGACCGATCATGGTACGATGTTGGGTTTGTATCCTTTTTGGACAGAATGTAAAAAAAACGAGGTTAAAGGAATTGTCGGTTGCGAGGTGTATTTGGCGCGTGGTGCGCATAATGATCGCGAAACAGTGAATGGCAAATTGCCGCCTTATCATTTGGTGTTGTTGGCGGAGAACCAAGAAGGTTATCATAATTTGGTGAAATTGGTTTCCACCGGACATTTATTCGGATTTTATCGTCGGCCAAGAATTGATAAAGAATTATTGAAAAAATATAGCAAGGGTTTGATTGCTTTGAGCGCTTGTTTGGGCGGAGAATTGGCTTCAAAAATTTTGGATCACAAATATGATGATGCTAAGACGGCCGCTTTGGAGTATCAAGAAATTTTCGGGAAAGAGAATTTTTTTGTGGAAGTGCAACGTAACGGTATTGAGGAACAGGATAAAGCCAATATCTCTTTAATTAAAATCGCTAAGGAAATCGGGGCCGGTTTGGTCGCGACCAATGATTGTCATTATTTGAATCGGGAGGACGCCAAGTTACAAGAAATTATGTGGGCGGTCAGTGATGGCAAGAAGATTTGGGATGAGTCGCGGCGGCGGGCGTGGAGCGAGGAGTTTTATATCAAGAGCCCGCAAGAAATGGAATTGTTGTTTTCCGATTTGCCGGAAGCGATTGAGAACACTGAAAAAATCGCCGAGCGTTGTCAAACACCGAAAATTAAATTTGATCGGGTGACGCCCAGCTATTGGGGCTTGCAAGAAGGTGAGTCGGCACAAGAAAAGTTGCGACACATGACTTACGAGGGGGCGGCTAAACTTTATAAAGACTTTGATCAGGATTTGATGGTCAAGCGTTTGGATTATGAGTTAGGCGTAATTCACGACAAAGGCTATGATGAATATTTTTTAATTGTGGGCGATTTGATGCAGTGGGCGCGTCGCAATAATATTTTGGTCAACGTTCGTGGCTCCGCCAGTGGTTCGGCAGTCGCATATTGTTTGGGTATCACTAACGTTGAGCCGATAAAATGGCAGTGTTATTTTGAGCGTTTTCTGAATCCGGAACGTCCGTCGCCACCGGATATTGATATTGATATTCAGGACGATCGGCGCGACGAGTTCGTCAATTACATTGCCGATAAATACGGTGAAGGGTTTTGCGCCGTCGGCACGATTGGAAGAATGAAGAGTAAGGCCGCTTTGAAAGACATCGGTCGCGTGATGGACGTGGAGTTGGCTTTGACGGAAAAATTAAGCAAATTGGTGCACGTGGAATTCGGTAAGCCGAAAAAAGTCAAACAGATGATGTTGGATGACGCTGAGTTCGCCTCAATCGTGAATAGTGATAAACGTTTGGGAGAATTGTTGGATTTGGTTTCCAAAGTGGAAGGAATGGCCCGTCACGTTTCGACGCACGCTTGCGGTCATTTAATTACACCTAAAGCGATTACCGAGTATATTCCGGTGCAGATGGAAACCGGCACGCGCGGTCGCGTCATTACGCAAATTGAAGGCGCGCAGCTGGAAGATTTGGGTTTTATGAAATTTGACTTTTTGGGTTTACGGAATTTGACGATTATCAATAATATCATCGCCAGTATTAACGAGCGTCGGCCGGCCGGCATTCCGGAGTTGAAAGTGGAAGAAATTCCTTTTGATGATGCGCCGACTTTTGAATTATTCAGTAAAGGTTTGACGACCGGGGTGTTTCAATTTGAAAGTAGCGGTATGAAAAAATATTTGCGTGATTTGCGTCCGACGGACGTGGAAGATATTTGTTTTATGGCCGCCGCTTATCGTCCCGGACCGATGCAATATATTCCCGATTATATTTTGTGTAAGCATGGTAAAAAAGCGCCTGAGTATGTGGTGCCTGAGATGAAAGAGATCGTCGGTAACACTTTTGGTTTCGCTATTTATCAGGAGCAGGTTATTAGAATTTGCGTGGATATTGCCGGTTATTCCATGGGCGGTGCCGATTTGTTACGCCGTGCCATGGGTAAGAAAAAATTGGAAATCATGCAACAGGAAGAACCGGTTTTTAAAGAAGGCGTTAAGAAAAAAGGATATAATCAAGCGGTCGCTGATCAATTGTGGAATTACTTGTTGCCGTTTGCCAATTATGGATTTAATAAAGCGCATGCCGCCAGTTATTCCATTGTCGCTTATTGGACCGCCTATTTGAAAACTCATTATCCGGCGGATTTTTTGGCCGGTTTGTTGCGTTCTGACGTCGATGATATTGAGCGCATTGCCATTGATATTCAGGAAGCGCGTGACATGAACATTGAAGTTTTGCCGCCGGACATCAATGAAAGTAATGAATATTTTACCATTGTGGATGTGAATGGCGTGGAGAAAATCCGTTTTGGTTTGAAAGCGATTAAGAATTTCGGGGAGAACGTGGCGCGGGCTTTGATTGAAGAGCGTAAAGCGAATGGAGCATATCAAAGTTTTGAGGATTTATTGACCAGGGTTAATCATCATGAATTAAACAAGCGTTCTTTGGAAGCTTTGGGTAAGGCCGGAGCGTTAAACAGTTTGATTCCGATGGAAAAATTATTGGGTAATATGGATAATATTTTGAGTTTTATCAAATCTGGTAATGAAGAAAAAAATACCAACCAGATGGGATTGTTCGGCGCGACGCAGTTGGCCAAGCCGACTTTACAATTGGATGAATTTCCGGAAATCCCTTTGAAGGAAAAGTTGGCGTGGGAAAAAGAATATTTGGGTTTGTATATTTCCAATCATCCTTTGCAAAATTATCAGCGACAGTTATCCGATGATTTAATCGCTTATTCGGAATTATCGCAATATGAAAATAAGGCGGTTGGCGTGATTGGTTTGATTAAAAAAATTCGTAAAATCATTACCAAAAAAGGTGATCCGATGTTGTTTGTCAGTATTGAAGATATGACATCCACGATTGACGTGGCGGTTTTTCCGATTTTGTATAAAGAAACGCAAAATTTGTGGGCGGAAGACGTGCCGGTTTTCATTCAAGGAAAAGTTAACAATCGCAATGGTGAGTTATCCTTGGCGGCAGACAAGGCCGTTCCTTTGGAAGGCGTCAATGTCACGCGCGTGCAGGAAACTTTGCGCGTTCTTCATAACAAGTTAAGAGGTACCGGCGCGGCCGGCGGCGCGTCCGCCGCCACGTCCACCGCGGGCAAAAACGTGAGCGCCCCGACCGACGTGCCGAGCGGCAATAAAGTTTATTTGTTGTTGGCGGACGCGCCAAACAACGATTTGGCCTATCAACTGAAAGCTATTTTTGATCGTTACGCCGGCGAGATTCCGTTATTTTTGAAAATTCGCGGCAAAGTTTATCCGACCAAAACCAAAGTACGTTATTGCGCGGATTTTTCCAATGATTTGCGCGCCTTATTAAAAAACGATGATTGTTTGGAAATGGAAATATTTTAAAATTATGAAAATCGCCGATTTAAATAAAAACTATGATGTGATTGCCGGCCAGTTCAGTGCCAGTCGGCAGAATTTGCGTTGGCCGCTGGAAGATTTATTTTTGGAAAAACTGAAAACTCTTGATCACCCGCGGATTTTGGATTTGGGTTGCGGTAACGGGCGTTTTTATTCTTATTTGCAAGCTCATCAAAATGAGTTTAAAAACGGTTTTGATTATGTCGGTGTCGATCAATCAGGCGAATTGATTCAGCAAGCGCAGGCTGCGCAGCCAAACGTGGATTGGCGCGTCGGTGCTTGGCAAAATTTGGATTCCTTGAATTTGGGAAAATTTGACGCGGTGGTCGCGTTGGCCAGTTTTCACCACCTCCCGCGAGCCGAGCAGGGACGTGGTTTGGCAACGGTTCACAAGATTATGAATGATAATGCGTATGTGTTTTTATCGGTTTGGAATTTATGGAAAAGTTCTCGTACTAAAAATTGGTGGACATTTTTCAAGGACCGTTTGTTTTTGAGTAATCAAAAGTTCGCGGAAAAATATCATTTTGAGAAAAAGGATTTGAGTACTTGGCAAGATACTTTAATGTTGTGGCAGCAGAAAATTCCTTTGTTTTATTATGCTTTTCGCAAAAAAGAATTGCGAAAATTAGCGGAAAAATGCGGGTTTGCGGAAATTGTTTGCCAATACGAAAATGACAGTTGGCGCCGAGGTGACAATTTGTATCTGATTGCGCGTAAATAGGTTGAAATTATTCATATAAAGGGTTAAATTACAGGTATCAATTCATTGTGATTATTAAACATTAAGATAGTGAAATATGGCGAAAAAAATGAAGGGCGTGATTTTAGCCGGTGGCGGCGGAACGCGTTTGTATCCCAACACCAAGGTGACCAACAAGCATTTGTTGCCGGTTTACAATCAGCCTATGCTTTATTATCCGATTCAAACTTTGTTGAAAGCCGGAATTACCGATATTTTGATTTTGCCCGGTATTGAACATGCCGGTGATTTTGCCAAACTTTTAGGTTCGGGGAAAGATTTTAACGCCAATTTTACTTTTAAAGTGCAGGATCACGCCGGCGGTTTGGCCTATGCCACCGGTTTGGCGCGTAATTTCGTGGGGGATGATAATTTTGTGATGATGTTGGGTGATAATATTTTGGAAGACAATATCATTAAAGACGTGCAGGAATTTGAATCCGGCGCGAAAATATTTTTAAAAGAAGTGTCTGATCCTTGGCGTTTCGGTGTGGCTGAGTTGCAAGGTGATCAGGTTTTATCCATTGAAGAAAAACCGAAAAATCCCAAATCAAACTGGGCGGTGATTGGTGTTTATATTTATGATTCCAAAGCTTTTGAATATATTGATACATTGAAACCGTCGGCGCGCGGCGAATTGGAAATTACCGATTTGAATAATGTTTACGTGCAAAAAGGTCAGATGAAGGCCGGTTTTGTGCAAGGTCATTGGTATGATACCGGTACTCACGAAAGTTTGGTGGATGCCGCTTATGCTTTGAAAAATATTGATCGTCCGGTGATGCCTTTGAAAACCGGTGATAAAAATTCTCCTAAGGTGGCCATTGGTGGCGTTTTATTTGATAAGGCTGATGGTTCTTATCAAACATCAAAATATTTGAAAGATTTTTTGAATAGTATTGAGAAACAGGATTATGCCAATAAAATTTTGTTGTTTGTGGATAACAGTGATTTGCCGGATAATGAGAATTCCAGAATTTTGAAGGAAAAATATCCATCAGCGGAAATTATTTATACCGGAAAAAATATCGGTTTTGGGCGCGCCAACAATTTATTGATTCGTCGCGCTCGGGAGTTGAACGTTGATTATTTTTTGGCGGCCAATCAGGATATGATGTGGGAAAATAATTTTGTTTCCGAATTGGTGAACGCGATGATGAAAAATACTCAAGCCGCGTCGGCCACCGGTAAGATTATGCGTTGGGATTTTGCCAATCGTGATAACAGCAATCAGGGACGAACCAATTATCTTGATACTGTCGGTATTGAAATGACCAAAGAGCATCGTTTTATTGATCGTGGTCAAGGGGAAATCGATTACGGTCAGT
>ERZ795059.4845-NODE-4845-length-12467-cov-8.040042_pt1 | contig 12467 bp, 14 predicted proteins | sample MGYA00375143_ERZ795059 | MGnify/ENA primary metagenome ERZ795059 (study PRJEB30188, sample SAMN05720168) | activated sludge metagenome | isolation source: Anaerobic digester | place: USA | collected 2015-01-07 ... | reverse complement strand
GCTTTTTCAGAAGATCATTGTATTCCGACAGGATCTTCCGCTCGGCATCGGTGTCGGTATCGGTCGTCTTATCCGGTTCTTTTGTCTCGGCGGGCTCCGGAGCCGGCTCGACGCGCTTGACGAGCACGCCGGCGGTCTCGACCTCGGTAATGCCCCAGGTCATGAGCTTCTTGATATCGGCTTCCTTGATGGGCGAGTTTGCCGTGATGAGCATGTTGTTGCTGTCCACGAAGATGGGCTTGTCGTACACCATCCCCGGCTTCAGGTCTTCAACGGTTATTTTTTTCATTTTCGCCATAGCTTACAGTATGCTCATGCCGTCCAGTTTTGCCTTGAAGCCCGCGTTGACCCGGTAGCAGTACGCCAGGACCTCGGAGACAGCCCTGAAGAGGGCTTCAGGGATCTCTGTCCCCACCGGGACCTGCGAGAGGACCTGCGCCAGGTCCGGGTTCTCGTAAATCGTTATGTCATGGTCTCGTGCTATGCTGATTAAATGCTCGAACAAAACGCCCCTGGCAACTGCCAGGATCGTTGGAACGGTGCCGGAATACTCGAGCGCGACCCCTATTTTATCGTCTTTCATATCAAACTTTTGCGTCAAATACACTATTTAGCGAGTAATGGGAATAAATTTCAACTATTTTATTTATTGCCTTCCGTGTTATATGAAAATTTATATAAATACCGCCCGGAATGTCAGCGAGTTTTTTGATCAGTTCTCTGCTCGACTCCCTCAGTGCCGCAGAAGCTTCCTCTGTTTCGGAAAAGACCGAGATGGAATATCCCTTCGACTCCTTCTTCGCCAGGACGTCGGTCCTGCCGATGTTCGAGAGATCAATGCTGAACACCCAGGACTCGCCGGCGCCCAGGCAGCGTACCGGTGTATATTCCTCTCCGTTCCAGAACGCGAATTCTCCGGAGCGGTACCCGGACTGTGTTCCGCCGGATTCGGCAAACTGCTCGAGCAGGTGGCCGATGATTTCCCGCCTGAGATCGTCATCGGGAAGGGTTTCGATCTCCCGCATCATGTTCGCGATCGAGGACGCGATCTCTTCTTTACCGGCGTTCGCCCATTTTTTCAGAATGTCGTTTTCCGGGCCGGGCAGCGAGAGGAATATCCGCAGCGCGTCCCGGTCGAATCCGGCCCCGAGGAGGACCAGGAGGCCGGAGAGGAGCTGTTTGCTTGCGCCGCGTTTCAGCAGCCGGTTCAGGAGGCGGGCCATGCCGTCCTCTTCTTTTAATTGCTTTGGCTTTATGCCGAGAAGCAGTGCGTTGAGCTCGAGAATTCCCGCCGGCGTGCGAGCGAGCACCGCCCCGATCCCGTGCATCATGCTGCTCCGGATATGCTCAAGCGGGAACACCGTCAGCTCGTGCACCTGTTTGGCCAGCGCGTCCCTTCCGGAGGGGTCCACCATGCTGAACATGAATGTATTGTTCCTGACGTCACTGAGCTTCAGGGTGACCGAGCTCCCCGCGGGAAGCCCTTTCATGAACTCGGCGCGGATGCGCCTGCCGGCAATTTCCAGGATCGCCTCTTTACCGCCGATCCGCTCGATGATGCGGGCCGGCAACTCGGCCCCCTTCTGGATGTCCCTGAAGGCCTCACCGGCCGCGGTTTTTCCCGGGATCCGGATTATATTGACGGGCTCGATTCTCATACTTCGCGGTCAGCTCCCTGCATCATGCCCTTCACCGGCTCGTAGCTTCTCCGGTGGATCGGCGTGATGCCCTGCTCGGCAATGACGCGGAGGTGCAGGGCGGTGCCGTATCCCTTGTTTTTCGTAAAATGGTACGCCGGGTAGAGCCGGTCGAACCTGTCCATGACCCCATCCCTGTGAACCTTGGCGACGATTGATGCCGATGCGATCGATATCGATTGCTCGTCCCCTTTCGGTATAGAACGAACGGGGACCGGCAAATCGAAAGAAAAATTTCCGTCCATGATGATAATTTCGGGTTTTATGGGTATACCTGCGATGAGCCGTGATAGTGCAAATTTCGTCGCGCCGTTTATGTTAAGGCGGTCTATGACCGGGTGGGGCACCAGGATGGAGGTGGCCAGGAGCGCCCGGCTCCGGATGATCTCGAGCCCGGCAAGCCGCTTCATGTGCGTGAGCTTTTTCGAGTCGTCTATGCCCAGTATGCAGCCCTCGTGGGAGGTAATGATGGAGGATTCGTAAATGACAAGGCCGACGCAGAGGGGACCGGCCAGGGCGCCCCGTCCCGCCTCGTCGACGCCGGCGATGAGACGGCTTCCTCCGCACACGAGTTCCTTTTCTATCCGGAACGTGGGCGCAATTAAAAAGGCGGGCTCGTTGCCCGCCTTTTTTCCCGCCGATCTGCCGCCGTTATGAGCTTTGCCGACCAACGATGGACCCCGCACCGGGTATTACGATTCCTGCTGGGGAGTGGTTTCCGCAGCAGCGGGCTCGGCGGCGGTGCCGGGCACGTCGGCCACGGTGACCGAATGTTTCTTCGATCCCTTGACGTTCTTCTCGCGGAGCTTCGCGGACTTACCGGTCCTCTCCCTGAGATAGTAGAGCTTCGAGCGCCGCGACTTGCCCTTCCGTATGACGTCGATCTTGGCTATTCGCGTCGTGTAGAAGGGGAAAATCCGCTCGACTCCCACGTCGAATGAAAGCTTTCGTACAGTAAAGGTCTTGCTCATGCCCTTGTTGTCTATGGCTATGACGATCCCTTCGTAAACCTGTATCCGCTCTTTGTTTCCTTCAACGATCCGGTAATGGACTTTTACCGTGTCCCCGATTTCGAAGTTGATTTCTCTATCAACAGGTTTGATCTTATTCTGGATTTCCTTTAATATTTCCATCGCTCATTCTCCTGATATTTTTCTCGCAAGATATTTTCTATAGAGATCCGGCCGTACCCGTTTCGTTTTATTCACGCTTTCTTCCCGGCGCCACTCTCTGATCAGCCTGTGGTTCCCGCTCATCAGCACCTCGGGCACCCTCATGCCGAAGATATCCTCGGGCCGCGTGTAATGAGGATATTCCAGCAGGTCCATCTCGAAGCTCTCCTCCACCAGGGAGTCGCTGTTCGACATGAAGCCCGGTACGTACCGGGAAACCGCGTCCATGATGACCAGCGCGGCGAACTCTCCCCCGGAGAGGACGTAGTCGCCGATCGAGACTTCATCGTCGACGTAGCGGTCGATGAAGCGCTGGTCCACTCCCTCGTAATGGCCGCACAGGAGGCAGATTTCCTCGTGTGATGCCAGTCTTTTGACCAGGTCCTGCGTCAGCAGTGAACCCGAGGCCGAGGCGAGCACCACCCTGGTACGTTCGGTCCTGATGTTCTCAACCGCTCCCGCAAGGGGCCCCGGCATCAGGACCATTCCCGAGCCGCCGCCGTACGGGTAATCATCGCAGCTCCGGTACCGGTCCGTTGCGAAATCACGTATGTCCGTGATTGTAACGCCGATGGTGCCGGAAGCGATCGCCTTTCCGAGAAGGCCGGACCGCAGGGGAGATTCGAAAAACTCGGGAAACAGTGTTACAATCTTAAATATCAAGCAATCCCTCAACAGGATCCAGATAAAGTTTTTTGTCCCGAATGTCCCTGGTGTCGACCATCGATTCCACGAAGGGGACCATGAAATCGCGCCCCGTTTCGTCCGTTATGATGAGCACCTCTCCCGAACCCGCTTCCATAATGTCGCTTACAATGCCGAGGCGCTGCCCGCGGGTAAAGGCAGCGCATCCGATAATATCAAAATAATAATAGCCCTCTTCACCCAGCGCGCCCCTCGTACGTTCCGCCTCCGACTGTTCTATCAGGAGCTCCGAACCTTTTATCGAGAGGGCGGCGTCACGGTCATTGATGCCTTCGAGCTGGAGAAGTCCCGATCTTTTTCCGCTGTCGCTGAACTGGATTATTCTGTATTCCCGGTACCTGTCGCCGTGCTGTATAAAGACCCTGTTTCCCGCTTCAAACCGTTCGCCGATATCGGAGATTACCAGTATTTTCAGGCGACCCGTAAGCCCGTGGGCGCCGGTAATCACGCCGATGCGAACATATTCTTCTGCCGTCATCAATCGAGAATTTCGAGCACTACCCGTTTTCCGGATTTGGTCGCCGAAGCGTTTATTATCGTCCTGATTGCACGGGCAATCCTCCCGTGCTTTCCAATGACTTTGCCGATATCGTCTTTCGTCACGCGCAATTCAAGGATTGTCGACTTTTCGCCTTCCACTTCCCGAATCTCCACGTCCTCCGGGTGGTCCACCAGGGACCTGACCATGTAATCAACGAGATCCTTGTAATTCATTTCCGCCTCCTACCGACTATTTGGAGCTCTTGACTTTTTGCCAGATCCCCTTTTTCTTGAGCAACTGCATGATCGTATGGGTCGGTTGGGCGCCTTTACCTATCCACTGGGCCAGTTTTTGCTCATCGATAATGAGCTGTTCACCGTCGACGATCGGCTGGTAACGGCCCAGCTGGTCTATGAATTTACCGTCGCGCTTTTCGCGGCCATCAACGGCAACAATGCGGTAAAATGGCTTCTTTTTTGTCCCGATTCTCTGCAAGCGTATCTTTACAGCCACGGATAATCCCTCCTGAAGTGATTAGGAACTTATTTATTTTGACCCCCTCTTTTTTGTCAAGATAAAATATCCGGCACGGCCAATTAACGGGGGCGGGGGACCACGTTGAGTGAGGGGGTAATGATTATGTCACGCGCCGGCGCTTTTCAGCAGGGCCCGTATATTTGCGTGGATATCGCCGCCTTTGAAGGCCGAGTTGCCGGCGACTATAATCCCGGCGCCGGCACGAACGACCCCGGCTATATTCCCGGTGCCGATGCCGCCGTCCACCTCGATCCTGACAGAGGTAATGCCGGCCTGCCTGATATGCTCGGAAAGAGTGCGTATCCTTCCCAGGGCAGGCTCCATGAACGCCTGACCGTAAAATCCGGGATCCACGGACATGACGAGGACCAGGTCGGCGTAGGGAAGCAGGTCAAACACCGCATCAACCGGCGTTGCCGGGTTTATCGAGATTCCCGACAGGATGCCGGCACCGCGGATCTCGGAGAGGAGACGGGCCGGAAACCTTGTACTCTCATAGTGGATGGTCAGTGCCCAGGGCTTGACCTTCATGTACTGTTCCAGGGAAAGCTCCGGTTTCTCGATCATCAGGTGGACGTCGAGAGGAATCTCGGTGTGCTTCTTTAAATCCAGGAGGAAACCGGGACCGAACGTGAGGTTGGGGACGAAGTTCCCGTCCATCACGTCGCAGTGCAGGAGGTCTACGAGCCCGGGATCAAAGCCCCTGACCTGCTCCCCGATGAGTGTCAGGTCGGAAGCTATGATCGAGGGAGAGATCAGTATTTTTTTCGTGTCAGTCGACATTGATGTCAATATCGTCTATCTTGATTTTATCGCGGAGGAACGTGATGGTTGCGTTCCCCTCGCGGCGGAACACGAACACGATCTTCTGGCCGGGGCCCGCGCTCCGCGAGAACCTGATCCGCTTCGAGTGTCCGTCTTCCACGGACGCCTCGTACGTGCCGGCTTTCTCATCGGCAGGGATCTGGAATTCGATTTTCTCATAGCCGGTGTAGGTGTGTTTATCGAGCGGGTACCACCCCACCTGGACGGTGCACGTGCCGCCCTTGCTGACCGGCGTTCCTTTCGCCGGCGTCTGCGACACGATCAGGCCGCTCGCATTGGGATCGTTCACCGCCACGATCTCCTGGTTTATGGTAAGACCTTTCGCGCGGAGCAGGTCGAAGCAGAGCTCGATCGATTGGCCTGTGACTCCGGGCATGAGCGCGTCGGGCGCGAGCTTGCCGGACGAAACCAGCAGGTTGATCATCCGGTCGGGGCTGACCTTTTCTCCCGCGCGGGGGAGCTGGTCGAGTACGATATTGTCCGCGACCGTGTCTGAGGGTATATATGATATGACCCCGGTTCCCAGCGAGAGGGTCTTGTCATGGCGGTGTATATTTTTGAGATTGTTGAGGGCCAGCGGCAGCTCCTTGCCGACAAGGCTCGGGACCTCGAGGGAATAGCGGGATCTGCTGACCAGAAGCTTCATCCTGCTGTTCTCGGGAGCGACCTTCCCCTTTTTCGGGTACTGGGAAAGGACCATGCCGTCATCCAGGTCGGCGATATCCTTGAACCTGATCTCCGGCTTGACTCCCTTGCGAACCAGGTTGTTGTACACTTCGACGAAGCGTTTTCCTTCGACGTCCGGGATGACGACTTCGCGCTCCGGCTTGGTCAATATGATCAGCATGATCGTTGAAACAAGAAGAAGCAGGGAAAACCCGATAAAAAATATGGCCGCGATGCGGCCGATGGTGCCGAAATACCTGAGATTTTCCCGTCTTGTTGCGCCTTTCTTCTTCATCCCGTGTCCCACTTGTCCTGTAAAAGTCGTCTTATGTCATGTTGCAGCCCGATTCGGCCGGACCGGCACAGAGTTGTCTTTTGGGCGTTTAATGACTATTTGTCAATTAAAAAACGTCGGTTATCTCACAGGCATACCGGGGCGTGTTTTTGTGCCGGCCGCCGGCGGAAGGTGCTGGAAAATTTAAAGTATTTATCATTAATAATCGACAATTTAGATAAGGCGCAGCACGCCTCCGCGGCTATCGGCCGTACAGCACACTACACAGGCACCCGGGAACGGACAGATGGAGAGCGAAATCAAGATTTTGTTTATGTCGGACATTCACCTCGGCATGAGAAACAGCGAGATCCATATTCCTGATTACTCGCGTGTAAATACATTCAAGCGCATCGCCGCGATCGCGCGCGAACACGACATATTTCTGATCGGCGGCGATCTTATTGACGGCGGCCTTGTCGGCAGCGAGATCCTCGAGCTGGTAAAGTCGGAGTTCAGGGCTCTCCGGAACGCGAAGACAGAGATCATCTACACCCCGGGGACCGGCGAGCTGGACGCCGGAGGGTCCGCGCACCCGTTCATGCCCGATTTCAATGCTTCCTGCATCTTCTCGAGCGTGACAAACTCTACTCCGTACCTCTACATGAAAAACGGGCAGAAGCTTTACGTGTACGGCGTGCCGGCGACGTCCGGGTACGATATATCGAAGATACGCAAGATATCGGACGAGGGTTACCACATCGGCCTCTTCCATGTCGATTTTGATTTTGACGGCGATCCGAGCGATGTCCCGGTCTACCGCATCCAGAAGAACGAGATCAGGGCGCTGGGGCTTGATTTTTACGCCTTCGGGTTCAATCATAACTTCCGGATGTTCAAGATACTGGACCGCATCATCGGCGTCTGCGCCGGGAGCCCCGAATCCACCTCGTTTGATGAAACCGGAGACCGGTACGTGATATCGATCATCGTCAGGGAGAACCGTCTCTACCAGATCAAGCGCCTTACCGTCAACTCCATGAAGCTGTACGAGGACCGCATTGATTGCGCCGGCCTCGTCACCATGGGGCCCCTCAAGGAGCTCCTGGAAAACAACAAGTCGAAAAAATCGATCCAGCGGCTCGTCCTTGAAGGCCCGCGTGATTTCGTACTCCGTCTCGATGATCTCCAGAAGTACAGAAACGAATTTTTCAGGATGGACATCATCGACCGGAGCATCCCCACGATCGACGCGCTGATCGAGGAGTTCCAGTACGAGAACACGCTGCGGGGCGAGTTCTTCAAGCTGCTGAAAGAGAGGATTGACGGTGGGGGCATGCCCCATGATATTGACATGAAGGACCTTGCCGTATCGCTCGCGACCGTAACGCGGAACGGGTTCAACAACCTGGAGGAATGGTTGTGCAATATGTAAGCTGCAAGGTGCACCGGCACGGGCTGTTTGATAATCGCTCCATTGAATTCAGCGACCGCCTGAATATCGTTTATGGAAAAAACGGATCGGGCAAAAGTCTGCTTGCGCGGTGTCTCGTGGACGCGGTGTGGGGAAAATTTTCCGCGCAGAAGCTCCTGGGCGGGGACGCGTGGAACGGGCTGTTCCTTGACGTGTTTTTCTCCCTCTCCGACAGCGGGCTCTACCGGATATGCAGCACCCGCGATACAAGCTACCGCCTGACGTATGCCCGAGATAATGTAGAAAGGACGCTCTTTTCCGAATCCCCGCTCGAGGAGAACGGCGCGGCGAACGCCTGCGGCTCGATCGGGGACGATTTTGAGGGGAGGATATTCCTCGAATTCATCAGGCGCGTCGACGGGAGCGCGTTCATCAATTCATCGTTTGTCCCGTCGTCGGTCGACATGAAGGCCGACTCGCTCATCGATTACACCGTTTTAAAAAAGATCATTCTGGATGACAGCACCGGGTTCTACAATTACTATCTTAACCTGGACAGGACGTTTCCGGCCGGGTCACCGGCGGACGGGGCCGTCCCTCCCGAAGTGCTCCGGTACGAGGATAAAAGGCGCGAGCTGGATAAGAAGATCCAGATCATCGATATCAGCGGGTCGCGCAACGAGAAACTCAGGAAGGAGCGCACAACTCTCCAGAAGGAGATTGACGAGCTGACAGCCTCGTTCGATTCATTGAGCAGCCAGAAGGAAATTCTGTATAAGATAATCGAGAATTTAAAGAAGGTCGACGATCTCAAAAACGAGTTCGAGAGCATCAAGAGCGAGATACAGGACGAGCAGCTGAAGATCAAGTCCATCTCCGATATGAAAACCGAGCTCGACACGATGTTTCCGCATTTCAGCGATATCGACATCAACGACAGCAGCAACCTCGAACTGTTGCAGGAGGTGTTCAATGACATCAGGAACCTCAACGAGCAGATTGACAATTTTTATTTCAGGAGGGAATTGCGGAAGAAGTGGCTCAAAAAGGCGGCGATCATTGCGGGCGCGTGCGGTGCGGCGGTGATTTTATTAATACTTGCGAAGGGCGGCTTCCAGCCCGCGAAGTACCTGTATCTCTGGCTGGGCGCCGGGGCGTTCACCTGTGCCGTTGAGGCTTTTGTCGGGGCGTCCGCCCTCCTGCTGCTGCGGCGTGACCGTGACCTCGACCGGCTGGAGCAGGAAAAAAAGCAGTATAAAGAGCGAATCAGGGTGCTGATGGAGAAAAGCAGGGTGGAGCTCGAGGACTACAAGCTCACGGAGATTTACGAGCTTCTCCTCCAGTATTTCGAGGACTATGTGAATTACACGGAGCGAAAAAAGGACCTCGCCCGCATCAAGAGCTCCCTGAAAGAAGAAGAGTACATGGTCCGGATCCAGAAAAAGCTCGATGCGCTGAAGAAGGAAGAGCTGATTATCAAGGAGGAGATACATACCAGCATAGACACCCTCAACATAGTCGATGACATCGAGAACGAGACCAGCAAGATAGAGGAGCTGATCCGCAACATTGATATGGAAGTCTCCATCATAGGGGAAAAAATTGAGACCAAGGAGAGAATCCTGAAACAGATAGACACCGAATTTGTCCAGAAGTCCGGCAACAGCGATGCGGTAAACGCGATAATTGAAGAAAAAAAGAGCGTGGACCGGGTGCTTAAAAAATGGAAGGCAAACCGCACCTCGATGCTGTTCATCATGGAAAATCTTGCCCGTTCGATCGAACGGAGCGAGGAGAAACGGATCGGGAAGCTCCTTGACGGAACCATTGAAAAGTTCAACCATCTGACGGGGAACCAGTATATCACGAGGATAGACGACGCCATTGTCAGGCAGATGGTTATCGGGAACCGGGTTTCGGAAGACCTGCCGCCTCCGGTTATCCATGCCCTCCAGATGTCCCTTAAAATCTCATTGTCCGATTTTATCATTGGAGGGGGCGCCCCGATCCCATTATTGATTGACGAACCGTTCCAGTTCATGGATGATGAACGCTGCAACCGGTTCCGGGACCTGGTGTCATATATATCGAAAAATCGGCAGGTGATTATTTTCACCCATCACAGCGACAAAAAGAACTGGGGTAATTTCATAGAGCTGTAAGCGAGATGGATAAAGACGGTCAGCTGACATTTTCGGACGATCCGATACTCAATGGCATGAACGAGGTCTACCAGCTCATCGAGAGGGGAGACTTCGAGCCGGCGGTGGCGAAAATCGACGAACTGATGGACATCGACGCGGACTACCCCGGGCTGATCGAGGCGTACCGCGTGGCCAAATTCTGGTTCAACCGGGACCGGGACATCAAGACCATGGAAGAGGGCAAGGACACGGCTGAGTATCTCATGAAGCAGTGGGACGTGTTCAGCGAGTATGCGGAGAGCAAGGAGCTTCTCTCGTCATCGGCATATAAGGCAGCCATGCGGTACATATTCTTTATGGCGGCAGACCATTACCAGTTCGCGTTCCGCGAGCGGCAGGACACCTCGAACAATTTTCATTTTTTACTGAACCTGGGCGACTGCTTTCTCAGGCTTGAGGAATACCAGAAGGCAATAGAGACGCTCGAGTTCGCGCGCGGATCATTCAAGAGCAACGCCCGCCTGCTGGCCATACTGGGCGAGGCTTACTTTCACACCGGGGACGTGTCAAAGAGCCTTCTCTGCTTCAGGGAGGCGTTTTTCATAGATCCCTCGGAGATAGACCTCTCCATCCTGAAGGCCAAGCCGATACTGGAGCTGACGGCCATTGTCAAGAAAGAGAGGGCCGACTTCAAGGACGTGAACGAATGGATCCCAGTTTACGGGTTCCTCCATGACATATTCTACGTCAAGCGAAACCTTGGCTCGCATCAGGTTGAAACCATACAGAAGGACATTTACAATCTCGAGGTGACCTACCAGAAGATGAACAAGGTCCAGGTGGAGGGCTCCAATATTCTTCCGCGCCTGATCAACAAGTATCTCTGGCTGCTCGATTATTACACGCTGCAGAGCTATAACTTCGATAACGTCACGCAGATACGGGACCGTCTCGTGAACATCGACCGGTCACTCTTCCAGGAATACTTTTCCAGGAAAAAATAGCGCGCCGTAAAGTTTTTTTCATTCCCTTTCAGTGTTGCGATATCCTCATTATAGAAGAGTTACAATCGACATGGAGAGCTGCACATGACTTTTCACGGCATTAATGATCCCTGGTATTCATGCACCGTCCAGTATTGGCCGATTGCGCGCTTCACGTTCCGGCGCGGGCGCGCCAGCAATGTATCGATATGATTGGCGGCGAGAAAATAACACAATGTGTTCAGGCGTAAGCTATCGTACGTTGTTTGGTCGTATTTATTAAAAAACCTTCCATTTGTCACTTTATTTGTCATTTTTTTCGATTTATTTCTTCGATCTCTGGATTTATCGTTTGTCGCCCGTTAATCGAGCTATTTACTGCTTGATATTATCCTATAAAGCATTTATTATGTTTATATAACAGACTTTGGTGAAATATTTTTTAAAAAATGAAAGGAGGCAATGTATGGAAAGTTGGTTACCCTGGGTCATTCAACTGGTCAGCGGGGCGGTCGGCGGGGTCGGAGCAGGCCAGGTTTTGAAAAACCAGTCCCTCGGTACGGTTGGCAACGCGATTTCGGGCGTTGTCGGCGGAGGATTGGGCGGCGTGATTCTCAATGTGCTAACGGGCCTTCAGAGCAGCGGTGCGCTGACGGCGGGCAACGTCGGCACTGATATCGCAGGCGGCGGGATAGGCGGCGCTGTCGTGATGTTAATAGTGGGATTCATTAAAAACAAGATGAAAAAATAGTTCACTGGCATGTAACGGTGAGGGGGTATGGAACCCCTGTTTTAAATGAGAGCATAAAAAAGGGCTGTCCGTTTGGGACAGCCCTTTTCGTTTAGATGCTCGATAAAACTTATTTTTTGCCCTGCGCTTCTTTCGCGCCGGCAATCAGCGTGTCGACGACAGTCGGATCGGCGAGGGTCGATGTGTCGCCCATGCCGCTCTTGTCGAAGTCGCTGGCCGCGATCTTCTTCAGGATCCGCCGCATGATCTTGCCTGAACGGGTCTTGGGAAGAACGTCCGCCCACTGGATGACGTCCGGAGTGGCGATGGGGCCGATCTCCTTGCGGACCGTCGCAACGAGCTCTTTCTTGAGTTCATCGGATTTCGCAATGCCGGATTTCAGCGTTACGAACGCGTAGATCGACTGGCCTTTGATCGGGTGCGGATAACCGACAACCGCGGACTCGGCCACGTTCTTGTTCGATACCAGGGCCGATTCGACTTCGGCGGTGCCCATCCGGTGTCCGGAAACGTTGATAACGTCGTCAACGCGGCCGGTGATCTGATAGTAGCCGTCTTTGTCGCGTTTGCAGCCGTCACCGGTGAAATATTTGCCGGGGAACTGGGCGAAATAGGTGTCGAACATCCGCTTGGGATCTCCATACACGCCTATCATCTGGCCCGGCCAGGACCGCTTGATGCAGAGGTTGCCGGTGCAGATGCCATCGAGTTCCTTGCCTTCGTCGTCCACGATGCAGGGCTCGACGCCGAAGAAGGGAACGGTCGCCATGGCGGGTTTGATGTCGATGGCGCCGGGGAGCGGGGTGATGAGGATACCG
>ERZ795059.4843-NODE-4843-length-12472-cov-11.952404_pt1 | contig 12472 bp, 6 predicted proteins | sample MGYA00375143_ERZ795059 | MGnify/ENA primary metagenome ERZ795059 (study PRJEB30188, sample SAMN05720168) | activated sludge metagenome | isolation source: Anaerobic digester | place: USA | collected 2015-01-07 ... | reverse complement strand
ACTGGATCGAGGGGTTCTCGTCGATGAACTGCTGCATGATCGGCTCCTGCATCTCGGGGTTCATCGCCTTCATGACGGGGTGCTCGATCACCTGTCGGACGACCGCCACGGCCGCCTGGGCGGCGCGGTACTTGATCTTCTCGAGATCGGACATGAACTGCTCGGGGAGGAACTTCCGCACGACCTTCTCCATCTCGTCGTTGGAGATGCTCGTCATGCGTCCGCCCTCGTACTGCTTCATGACCCACTTGTGGATCGCGGAGATGCCGGGGTGGCGCTTGTCGATCGCCTCGCCGTTCTTGAGGTCGAGCCGCGAGTTGATCCAGTGGACGATCCCGGCCTTGCCCGACTTGTCGGTGATCTCGAGCATGATGGGACGCTTGAGGATCCTGGCCGTGTCGAAGATGTTGTAGATCTCCTCATTTTTCACCAGGCCGTCGAGGTGGACGCCCGCCCGGGTGACGTTGAACTCGGAGCCCACGAAGGGGTAGTTGGGCGCGATCTTGAAGTTCATCTCCCGTCGGACATAGTCGGCGATCTCCGTGATCACCGTGGTGTCGATCCCGCGGTTTTCGCCGTGCAACTGGATGTACTCGAAGATAAGGGCCTCGACGGGCGGGTTGCCCGTCCGCTCTCCGATGCCCATCAGGGTGCCGTTGGCGCCGCTGCAGCCGTACAGCCAGGCCGTCGTGGCGTTGATCAGGGCCTTGTGGAAGTCGTTGTGGCCATGCCACTCGAGCAGGTGTCCGGGGACGCCGGCGTCCTCGATGAAGGCCCGCACGATCTTGTCCACGCTTCGGGGCAGGGCCGCGCCGGGGTAGGTCACCCCGTAGCCCATGGTATCGCAGAGCCGGATCTTGACATCGACGCCGCTCTGCTCGCGCAGCTTCATCAGCTCGATGGCGAAGGGAACCACGAACCCGTAGATGTCCGAGCGCGTGAGATCCTCGAAGTGGCAGCGGGCGACAACCCCCGCCTCCAGGATGGAACGCACCACGTCGAGGTACATCTCCATGGCCTGCTTTCTCGTCACGCCGAGCTTGAGGAAGACATGGTAGTCCGACACGGAGGTGAGGACGCCCGTCTCCCTGAGGCCCGCCTCCCTGACCAGCGGCACGTCCTCCTTCACGGCCCGGATCCAGCCCGTGATCTCCGGGTAGCGGAGGTTCATGCCGCGGCAGGCCTCCAGCGCCTCGCGGTCGCGCTGGCTGTAGAGGAAAAACTCCGTCTGGCGGATGACGCCCCTTTCGCCGCCCAGGCGGCTCATCATGTTGTACAGATCGGCGATCTGCTTGACCGTGTAGGGCGGGCGGGCCTGCTGACCGTCCCGGAAGGTCGTGTCGGTGATGAAAATGTCCTCGGCGGGGCTCATCGAGACGATCTTGTGGTCGAACACGATCCGGCAGACCTCGTCGTAGGGGAAGACGTCCTTCTGGAGATTCGGCTGTTCGACGTCCTTCATCTCGTAGCGCCAGAATTTGGTGTGTTCGTGATCGAGGACCCTCTTTTCCTTGTTCCACCTGGCCATATCAGTGCCCCCTGCCCGCGGTCTGATGGGGGGCTCCGGCGGCTCTGCGCCGGGGACCCCGTGCCGCTGAAATAAAAAAGGGAGGGAACGCTCTCGTGCTCCCTCCCTTGTCTCTTCCGGATGAAAAATGGATTCAACCTGTCCTGGAGGGACCATGCCGGGCCGGCCCGGTCGCAGGGCGCGGTTCCGCCGCCGTCGGGCGGGCGATGGCCGGCCTGGTCTCGATGCGGCGGCTGATGACCCCGAATCTCATGGTCGTTGAATCCTCCTGATCTGCAATAAAGAATCGCCCCGTCTTTGTCAATACATAAATATGGGGCAGGTCCCAGGCATCCGGAAGCGGAGCCTGAATCCGACTTCCGGGATCCCGCCTCCGCTTCACTGGACGGTCTTCAGCGAGAGCTCCATGAGTTGCTCGATGCTCACCTTCGACGGCGCATCGGTCATGGCGTCGGTCGCCTTCTGCGTCTTGGGGAAGGCGATGACGTCGCGGATGGACGGGGCCCCGGTCATGATCATGATCAGCCGGTCGAAGCCGAAGGCGATCCCGCCATGCGGCGGCGTGCCGAACTCGAGGGCGTCGAGCAGGAAGCCGAACTTCAGTCGCGTGTCCTCGGGGGTGAGGCCCAGGGTCTGGAACAGCTTCCGCTGGACGTCGGTGCGGTGGATGCGGATGCTGCCGCCGCCGATCTCGGTGCCGTTCAGGACGAGGTCGTAGGCCCGGGCCCGCGCCTTCCCGGGGTCCGAGTCCAGGAGCGGCAGATCCTCCGGCACGGGGGAGGTGAAGGGGTGGTGCTTGGCCACGAATCGCTTTTCCGTGTCGCTGTACTCGAGCAGCGGGAACTCGACGACCCATGTGAACGAGAGCTGATCGGGCTTGATGAGATCGAGCCTGCGGGCCACGTGGATGCGCAGGTTCGCCAGCGCGTCATTGACGATTCCCGGGGTGTCGGCGACGAAGACGATCAGGTCGCCCTCGCGGGCCTCCATGGCCCGGCTGACGGACTCGACCTCTTCGGGCCGGAGGAACTTCACGATGGGCGAGGTCCATCCGTCGGCGTTGACGCGGGCCCAGGCGAGCCCCCGGGCGCCGTAGTCGGAGACGAAGTTCGTCAGCCCGTCGATGTCCTTGCGGGAGAGCCGGCGGTTGTCCTCGATCCGGACGGCCTTGACAATCCCGCCGCTTGCAGCCACCTCGTTGAACACCTTGAACCCGCAGTCCTTCACGATCTCCGTTACGTCCCGGAGCTCCATGCCGAAGCGGGTGTCGGGGTTGTCTCGCCCGTATCGCTCCATGGCGTCCCGGTAGGTGATCCGCGGGAAGGGGGTCTCGAGCTCCCGGCCCATGCCCGCTTTGAAGATGTGCACCATGAGGCCTTCCATCGTGGAGAGGATGTCTCCCTCGTCGATGAAGGACATTTCCACGTCGATCTGGGTGAACTCGGGCTGGCGGTCCGCGCGGAGATCCTCGTCGCGGAAGCACCTGACGATCTGGAAGTAGCGGTCGAAGCCCGAGATCATCAGAAGCTGTTTGAAGGTCTGCGGGGACTGGGGCAGGGCGTAGAACGTGCCCGGGTTGACGCGGCTGGGGACGAGGTAGTCCCGGGCGCCCTCGGGGGTGCTCTTTGCGAGCATGGGCGTCTCGATCTCGAGGAACCCCCTGGAGATGAAGTACTCCCTTGCGGCCGCAGCGACGCGGCTTCTCAGGATGATGTTTCGCTGGAGTTCGGGCCTGCGAAGGTCGAGATAGCGGTACTTGAGGCGGATGCTCTCCGAGATCTCCGTTTCGGCATCGAGCACGAAGGGGGGTGTCTTCGCCTCGCTGAGGATCTCGAGGGTGTTCACCATCACCTCGACGCTGCCCGTGGGAAGATCGGGATTCGCCATGCCCTCGGGCCGCCTGCGAACCGTCCCCTTCACGGCGAGGACGAACTCGCTTCGGATCCTGTGCGCCTCACGGTGCGCATCGGCCTGGACCTCGGGGTTAAAGACGACCTGAGCGATCCCCTCGCGGTCCCGCAGGTCGACGAAGATGACCCCGCCGTGGTCGCGGCGGCGGTGCACCCATCCCATCAAGACTACTTCGTTCCCGGCATCGTCGGCCGTCAGGCGGCCGCAGCAGTGAGTTCGTTTCCATCGTGTGATGAAGTCCGACAAGGGGTGTTCCCTCCCTTCTCCAACCTTCCTGCCCTCTGCATTTTTGTGGTCTTGCATCCTTCCGTCGCCGAACGGCCCCGTGTCATTCCGTTGACAGGATGCCCAGGATGGTGTTCTCCGCATCGTCGAGCCCCAGGGGTTGCTGGGAGCTGTCCTTCATGTCCCGCAGAAGGGCCTTCCTCTCCCGGAGCTCCCGCTCGCCCAGGATGAGGGTGTAGCGGCACCCGAGCTTGTCGGAGCGCTTCATCTGGCTCTTGAGACTCCGCGCCCCGTAGTCCGTCTCGGCGAGGGCGCCCTTCATTCGCAGGCGGTTGCAGAGGACGAAGGCGAAGTCCTGCGCCTCCTTTCCGAGGGCGGCGATGAACAGTTCGGGCCTCGGGATGACCGTCTCGTCGGGGATCGGCGCCACGGCAACGAGCCTCTCCAGGCCTACGGCAAACCCGATCCCGGGGCTCTCGGGCCCGCCCAGCTCCTCCACGAGCCGGTCGTAGCGGCCGCCGCCCGCGATGGCGTTCTGCGCGCCCAGGGCGCCCGTGGTGACCTCGAAGGCCGTTTTCGTGTAGTAATCGAGGCCGCGGACCATGCGGGCGTTGACCTCGAAGGGGGTGTCGAAGAGGCGAAGGCCGGACTGCACGGCATCGAAGTGCTCCCTGCACTCCCCGCAGAGAAACTCGATGAGCAGGGGGGCCGTGGCCACGATCGCCTTGCACCCCTCCACCTTGCAGTCGAAGATCCGGAGAGGGTTGGTCGACAGTCGCCTCCGGCAGTCCTCGCAGAGCCCGTCCCGTTTCTCCTCCAGGTCTTTGTGGATCACCTCGCGGAAGGCCGGGCGACAGGCCGGGCAGCCGAGGGAGTTGATCTCGAGACGTGCGTCCGCGACGCCGACGCTCCGGAGGAACGTGATGAGCATCAGGATGACCTCGGCGTCCACCCGCGGGTCCTTCGAGCCGAGCAGCTCCGCGTTGAGCTGGTTGAACTGGCGGAACCGTCCCTTCTGGGGCCTTTCGCGCCGGAACATGGGCCCGATGGTGTAGAGTTTCACGAGGGACTCCGATGCGTAGAGGCCGTGCTCGAGATAGGCCCTCATGACCGAGGCCGTCGCCTCGGGGCGCATCGTCAGGGATTCGTCGCCGCGGTCGACGAAGGTGTACATCTCCTTTTCTACGATGTCCGTCGTCTCGCCGATGGAGCGCCTGAAGAGCTCCGTCTTCTCCAGGATGGGCAGAACGATCTCCCGGAACCCGAAATTCCCGAATATTTCCCGGGCCTTGCCCTCTACAAACTGCCATTTTTCCGATTCGCCCGGCAGGATGTCCTTGAACCCCCGGACGGCGGTGATGATCTTCATGGCGCAACGGCACCCGACTGCGTATTTCGAAGCTGTTTAGCTAACACATTGGCCACCGAAAGGCAATAGAAATCATGGGTTTTTGAAGGCTGAAACAACGTAGCGCGAACCGTCCGTGGTGATGCGGACGGCGCCATGCACGTCGGTCCGGTAGACGGCGGCCCCCGTCTGCCGGAATCGCTCGAGGACTTCCTCGCGGACGGGGCGCCCCGTGCTGATGACGATCGTCGAGGGCCGAACGGCCTGCAGGAACGGTGTGGAGGCGGAATAGGCCGAGCCATGGTGAGGGGCCAGGAGGACGCCGCTTGCCAGGGGTGCCCTTTGCCTGACAAGCAGGCTCTCCGTCGGAGCGCCGATATCGGAGGGAAGAAGGATGGAGGCGTCCTTCCAGCGGATGTGGAGGACGACGGAGCGCTCGTTGATCTCCCGGTCGTCAAGGTCCGCCCGGGAGGGGGAGCGGGACCCGGGGTTCAGGATGCGAATCTGAACGCCGTCATATTCGACGGGCGGCGACTTCGATGTGACCAGGCGGGGCGTGATTCCTTTTGCCTTCATTTTTTCCGTCAGGGGGACGCCCCAGTCGACCAGGGCCTCGTCGCCGCTGGTCCAGACATCCTCCACGCCGAAGTTGTCCAGGATGTAGGGCAGGCCGTTGACGTGATCGGGGTGCGGGTGCGTCGCGACGATCGTGTCGATTTTCCCGATGCGGCGGTTCCACAGGAAAGGGGCGACGACGTAACGGCCCACGTCGAAGCGATCGTTGGGGAACCCGCCGCCGTCGATGAGCATCCGCCGGCCACCGGGGAACTCGACGAGCGTGCACGAGGCGTGCCCCACGTCGAGGAAGGTGACGCTCAGCCGGTCCCGGTTCTGCAGCCCGAGGTGAACCCAGAGGGCATCGCCTGCCAGGAAGAGGACGGCCAGCCCGAGGGCGCAGGCCGACCGGCGGCGTGTCCGAAGAGCGGAACCGCCCGCAACGGTCCGGCCGGGAAGGCCCAGGATCAGGGCCGAAGCGATCAGGACGGTGAAGTAGGCCCCGATCTCGGGAAATGTCGGAGTCGTCAGGATCGAGGAGGAACCCGGCAAGGAGGCAAGCCAGTCGTTGAGGTCGAGGCACAGGCGCGTCAGCCGTGCGGTGATGTCGATGAGAGCGGACGACAGGGTGGCGGACACCGGCGCCAGCAGGATGAGCAGCATGGAGAGGGGCAGCACGACGAAGCCGAGGATCGGAACGAGGAGGAGGTTGGCCACGAGGGTGATGTTGGAGACCCGGTTGAAGTAGTACACGATGAAGGGCAGGGTGCCCAGCGTCGCGGCGGCCGAAACGGCAAAGAAAAGGGCGAGGTTCGCGGCGAGTTTCCTCAGCAGCCGTTCAGCCCGCCCACCCGGCCTGTTTTTCCACGCGGTCAGGCGCTCCGTAACCCCCGGCATCAGAAGCAGGATGGCCGCCACGGCCGCAAAGGACAGCTGGAACGAGATGTCGAACAGGGCGGCCGGGGAGAACGCGAGGATAACGAAGGCGGCAAGGGCCAGGGTGTTGGGCAGATCCCTTGCGCGGCCCATCAGGATGGTCATAAGCAGGGCGAGCGTCATGAGCAGGGCCCGCACCGTCGACATGCCGAGACCGGCGACGAAGGCGTAGAAGAAGACCGGACCGAATGCGGAAAGGGCGGAGAGCTTCTGAAGGTTGAACCGCAGCAGGAGGTACTCCGACGTCTTCAGCAGGGTCCGGATGACAAAGAAGGCGATGAGGGCGATGATCCCGACGTTGAAGCCCGATATGGCGATGATGTGGGATGTCCCCGTCCGGTTGAACCGGTCCTGGATCTCCCGAGGGATTTCGCTCTGCTCCCCGAGGGTCATGGCCTGGATGAGCGTCCCTTCGGGGAAAGGGGCCCGGGAGCGGATCCGCTCGCGGATGACCGTCCGGAACCGTTCCAGGGACTGCCTCCAGGGAGAGCCCTGCCCCTCGCGGATCAAAACGATTTTCCGGGGGTCGTCCACGAAGCCCCGCACCCGGATTCCCTGGAGGCGAAGATGGCGCTCGTAGTCGAAGCCGCCGGGGTTTGCAAAGCTGCGCGGGATTTTCAGTCGGACCGCCGTGCGGACGTAATCCCCGTATTTGAAATCCCGCGTGTTCTCCCCGACGGACAGCAGGAGCCTGCCGCCGACGTTTTTCGATGTCCCCTGACAGTCGACCCTCACGGCCTCCAGGACGAGCGACGTGCGGTCCTCGGAGACCCTCGGGTTTTCCGAGACCACGCCGTCCAGGACGACGGAGCCTTTTCCCGCCCAGTGCACGATGTGGTCCGGCCCCGGGTCGCCGTAGAGGATCGAGCCCAGCCCGCAGATTCCAAGGGCGAAGAAGCCGATTGCCGACGAACAAAACGAAGCGCTGTGGCGGCGCGCCACGTGGAGACCCAGCGAAAGGACGAACCCCGCGGCGAGGAGCGCCAGGGTCCCCCAACGGGGGATCTCCGCGGCGTAACCGGTGACGATTCCGCCGAAGAAAAAAGCGAGCAGCAAGGGGAGGGGGCGCTTGATCACGTGCCGTACCCTGGCCGGAACGGAGTGTGCCCGTGAAGCGGCCGCATCGGCTTGCCGGGGGGCGGGCAAGACACGGATTCGGGTGCGACCCTGCCGGACAGGAAGGAGGTCGGCGTGCCGGTAAAAAGAGTTCAAACCACAATCGGGGCATTCTGTCAACGTGCAGCGGCAGGAAACGCTAAAGATTGCCGGAAATGTGACGAAAGTAACAGGTGTAACCTTTTTCTGTATGGTCTCTGCCTGGTATCCGGGCGAGAGCGCCGGGGGAGCCGATTCGTGTCATGACGGGAACGCAGCTGTTCGAACAGGATCAGGCAGAGCGAAACACCCGCTGGATCGTCTTCTCGCGGCTCGCCGTGGTGTCCTACTTTCTCGGCGTGACGGTCTTCCTGCAGTTCCGCGCCGTCGGGACGCTCTCGGCGGAGTATCTCTGGATCAGCTACTCCTTCATCTCGGTCATCTACGGATTTTCGATTTTCTGCCTCGTCCTCCCCGCGACGGCCCGCCGGCGTCCGCTGAACATCATCGGCCAGTCCGTCTCCGACGTGATCTTCGTCACGGGGATCGTGCTCCTGACGGGCGGCATCGACAGCGTCTATTCCGTTCTCTACTCGCTGGTCATCATCTACTCGACCCTCTTTCTGGGGCGCCGGGGCGGGCTTTCGATCGCGGCCCTGAGCACCGTCTGCTACGTGGCGATCGTCCATGTGCAGCCCTCGGGGATCTTCGAGTTCCTTTACGACGAGGGCATCGTCCCGGGTGTCGAGCTGACGAGGGGGTACATTCTCACCCGGGTGACCACCCACGTGGCCTCGTTCTTCATCATGGCCCTGCTGACGAGCTTCGTCGTCGAGCAGGAGCGAAAGACCCAGCGCCTCCTGGCGGAGAAGGCCACGGCCTTCGACCGCCTCGACCTGCTGCATCGCAGCATCATCGAGTCCGTCGACACGGGCATCCTGACCGTCAACCTGGAGGGGCATATCCGCTCCTTCAACCGCGCCGCCGAGGAGATCTCGGGTTTTACCTTCGGGGAGGTCTTCGACCGCAGCGTCGAGGAGATCTTTCCCGGCGTCTCGGACGTCCTGTCCCCCGCGGGATCGGAAGAACGAAAACGGCAACGGAAACGCCTCGAAATCCTGGTGCGCAAGAAGTCCGGGGCGGACATGGTCCTCGGCATCTCCGACTCTCCGCTCGTCGAGCAGGGGGTGAAGATCGGAAGCATCCTGATCTTCCAGGACCTGACCCCGTTCAAGGAGATGGAGCGCGAGGGAGAGAAAAACAAGCAGCTCGCCTTCATCGGGCAGATGGCGGCGGGCCTGGCCCATGAACTCCGAACGCCGCTCCAGTCGCTCAGCGGCTCCATCCAGATCCTCCGGAGAGACCTGCGGCTCGCCCCGTCCGACGAGCGGCTCATGCAGGTCATCCTGCGGGCGAAGGACCAGATGGAGGGGCTCGTTCGGAATTTTCTTCTCATGGCGCGCTCGAACCTCGGCAGGCGGGCGGAGACCGATGTCGGCGAACTCGTGAAAGATGTCATCGAGTCGCTCGCGGTCGGGTCGGAGTGGAATCCCCGGGTGGAACTGCGGGAAGACCTCGGCCAGGACCTCCGGGTCATGGGTGACCCGGCCGAGTTGAGGCAGGTCCTGTGGAACCTGATGATCAATGCGATCCAGTCGATGCCGGAAGGGGGAACGCTCTCCGTGACCGCCCGCCCTGACGGTGACAACGGCGAGGCGCGCGCCGTGAGGGTCGAGATCGGCGACACGGGCCCGGGCATCGACCCGGTCCACATCGAGAAGATCTGGGAGCCTTTCTACACGACCCGGGAAAAGGGCAGCGGCCTGGGGCTTGCCATCGTGAGGCGCATCGTCGAGAGCCACGGGGGCGCCGTCGAGGTGCAGAGCGAAGCCATGCGGGGGAGTCGATTCCGCGTGAGGCTGCCGCGGCATGTGCCTGAGGAACCGGCCGGCCAGGGCGAGCGCATTGAACACGAAGCCGCGGCAGCGGCGGGGCGATAAGGGGCGATCATGGAGCGGATTCTCGTCGTCGACGACGACAGGGGCATTCAGGATGTCCTCGACATCATGCTCTCCCGCGAGGGGTACCAGGTCTCCACGGCCGACGACGGAGCGGCGGCGCTGGACATCATCCGGAAGAAGCAATTCGACCTTGTCATCACGGATCTGAAGATGCCCCGCATGGACGGGATCGATCTGCTCAAGGGCGTCAAGGAGACGGCCCCGGGTACGGCGGTGATCCTGCTGACGGCCTTTGCCTCGGGAGAGACGGCCCTGGCGGCCATGCGCGAGGGGGCCTACGACTACGTGGAGAAGAACTTCAACGTCGATGATTTGCTGAGCATTGTCCGGGACGCCCTGGAAAAACGGGAAGCGGACCGGCAGGGAAAACCCCTTCCGCACCCGGAAGGGGACGGCGCCCGCTATTTCGGGACCATGGTGGGCAGAAGCAAGGAGATGCAGAAGGTCTACGCCCTGATCGGCAAGGTGGCCGACACGCCGGCCAACGTGCTCATCCTGGGCGAGAGCGGAACGGGGAAGGAACTGGTGGCGCGGGCCGTCCACGGCAACAGCGCCCGGAAGACAAAGCCCTTCGTGGCCATCAACTGCGGCGGCATCCCCGAAAACCTGCTGGAGAGCGAACTGTTCGGCTACATGAAGGGATCCTTCACGGGGGCCTTCGCAGACCGGGCGGGCCTCTTCGAGGTTGCCCGGGGCGGGACGATCTTTCTCGACGAGATCGCCGAGCTGCCCGTCATCCTGCAGGTCAAGCTGCTGCGGGTCGTCCAGGAGAAAACCATCCGCCGTATCGGCGGCTCCGAGGACATCAAGGTCGACGTGCGGATCATCTCGGCCACCAACCAGGACCTGCACGACAAGGTCAGACGCGGCGAGTTCCGCGAGGATCTGTACTTCCGGCTCAACGTGATCCCGATCCACATCCCGCCTCTGCGAAAGCGCAGGGAGGACATCCCGCTGCTCGTGCAGCACTTCATCGAGAAATACGCGAGGGAATTCGGCAAGGAGGTGAAGCGGATCTCCGCCTACGCCCTGGAGCTGCTCCTGCGCTACCCCTTCCCGGGGAACATCCGGGAACTCGAGAACATCATCGAGCGCAGCATTGCCCTGGAGAGCTCGAGCATCATCCTGCCCGAGAACCTCGTCATCGCCGAAGAGGCGAAGGGAGCGGCCGCCGCGCCCGGGTTCCCGGGAGAGTTTCCCGAGGACGGGGTCGATCTGAACCGGGAGCTGGAGCGATTCGAGCGCGAGATCATCCGCAAGGCCCTCGAAAAAGCGAAAGGGTCCAAGACGAAGGCGGCGTCGCTTCTCGGCGTGAGCTTTCCGAGCCTGCGGCATCGGCTCGAGAAGCTGAACATGGAAAACGGAGACGGGGAAGGCAAGTGATGCGCCGCGGCAGGATGTGATGAGAATCATCACTTTCTGCCTCCAGGACGACGGATCCCGGAAGTCGGGGAAATAGGTCGTGTTACGGTAAGTGATCAGAATCATGGTATAAAAGACGAAAATGAGGGATGCCTGTTCCGTGGCATGCGAATTGCTCAATGGTGGTCAGACACTGAAAACTGGGAAGAGGAGGTAAACGAAAAAGAAGCAAGGTCTAAAGGAATCCGAAAAGAAGGCGATAAAGAAAACTAGGACATATGCAAAAGAATTTCGAACAGGAGGTTATCATGATCAGTTATTTCGCAAAGAAGAGAGGCAAGAAGGGTTTCACGCTGATCGAACTCATGATCGTCGTGGCCATCATCGCCATCCTGGCGGCAATCGCAATCCCGCAGTTCTCGGCATACAGGCTCAGAGGCTACAACACGGCAGCCAAAGCAGACCTGAAAAATGCGTACACGGCGGCACAAGCCTATTTCAGTGACAAGCCCACCGTAGTTCTGACCGCCGCAGAACTGACGACCGGCGGATTTGTAAAAACCGCTGATGTGACTGTAACAGTTGTTGATGGACACATGGCCACCCTGAACATGACGGCGGTTCATGGAGCCACTGGCGCCACCACGTACACCATCGATCACTCAGGCAAAATTACCCCGTAAAGTAATTTTTCAAAAAGCATCAACAAGAGCCGGGTGAAAGGATCCTCTTTCATCCGGTTTTTTTATGATCGGTCTACCATAACGAAACTGGAGTCAGAAAGAGCTGATGCGGCCAGGAGTAAGCCAGGCCCACTTTTTGCTTTCTCATCATGGAAGTACTATCCATAGGTCTCGTCCGGGGCGGATGGCCTCGAGACTTGACATGCACGAAAGTGGATACAAGCAGGATGAAGGTTGACTCCAAATCATGAACGGAGAATGCTTGGAATTAGGGATATCAGGCTCGATGGCGGACAAAGAACATTTCAGAAGAGATTGCTGATTGGTCTGTTGTTGGCCTCGATGACACTGATTGTCTGCTGGCCGGTACTGTCTTTTGATTTCGCCCGCCTGTTTCCAGAAGACGCGGGGATTTGCCCCGGGCAACCAAAATCATAGAGGCGAATCTGAAAACTGCTTTCGATATGCGACAGCAGGACACATCTAGGAAAGGGGCTATCTAGATCGTGCAGCGCTCCATGGAAGACATTGATGCCGGCGCATCGACACATCCAAAAGTCCAGCCCCTGTCGGTCGCGGAAGCCTCCACCCTGACGGAGCGGATTCTCTGCCTGGTGATGGCGAGTGCCCTGGTGGGGATTCTCATTGTCGAGGCGTTTTTCTGTCTGCTACCCCCCATCTCCCGCGATGCCCTGATCCATCACTTGGCCATCCCGAAGCTCTGGATCCGTCACGGCGGATGGTTCGAGACCCCCTGGGCCGAGTTCAGCTACTTCCCCATGAACGTCGATCTTCTGTACCTCGTGCC
>ERZ795059.4839-NODE-4839-length-12484-cov-4.947864_pt1 | contig 12484 bp, 9 predicted proteins | sample MGYA00375143_ERZ795059 | MGnify/ENA primary metagenome ERZ795059 (study PRJEB30188, sample SAMN05720168) | activated sludge metagenome | isolation source: Anaerobic digester | place: USA | collected 2015-01-07 ... | reverse complement strand
AAACAACCGCTCGTCGCGGCTGAACAGGACGACATCCTGCGACCACTCGCGGCACACCACGTGGTCCTGCCATTTCGGCCCCAGCACACACGATTCCGCCATCAACAGAATCCCGGCCGCCGAAGGCTCCGTGCGGTGCCGCGAGAGGAATTCCAGCCGGGCGGTGGCGCTGAGCGCGTGCGGCTGCCGAAAACGCAGCCGCACGCCCTCGCCCAACTCGATTTCGTCCCCGTCCGACAGGTTCGCGGGCCCGCGAATCCGCCGGCCGTTCACGCGGACGCTCTGCAGGGGTTCGATCAAGTAACCGTCCTCGCGGCGCAAGCGGGCGTGCTGCCGGGACAGGTCGCCCATGATCGGGATCTCGATCGCGTTGCCCGGCGTGGCCAAACCCAAACGGACGGAGTCTTGCAGACACACCAAATAACCGCCGACCCCGTCCACCCAGAGCATGAACCGGCCGGCCGCGGGGCCGGCACCCTCCGCTCCCGCTTCCCTGGACGGCGTCATCTCGTCCGGTGCCATCTGGCCAAGTTGCGCGCCGCGCCGCGGCGAAGACCGTCCGCCGCGACCGCCCCTTTCCGCGGCCGCCAGTCGGCGCGCCGTTTCCTGCAACCTGCGAACCGCTTCGGGAGCCGCGGCCCGTCGCCCGATCGAGTCCAGCCGCGAGACCGCTTTGGCGGGCTCACCCGCAGCGATATCTGCTTCGGCCATGTGCAGCACGTGATCGATCATCTCCTGACGCAGCGTTAGCAATCCCTCGGTCCGGCCGGCCAACGAGCAGGACGTCTCCACGTCCCGCCAACCGTCGGACAACTCTCCACGGAGAATTCGCCGCCGGCCCCGCTCGGCGATTTTCCCCGCGACTTCGGCCGCCAGCTGCTTGCCCGGCCGGTACTGCCGCAGGTCGCCGCCGCAGATCAGCTGTTCGGCTTCGTCCAGCCGACCGCCTCGAACGGCGTCCTCCGCCTCGCGCAATTGCATCCGCCAGCTGCGAAACATGGCCCTGCACCCCATCACCGTAGCCCTCTCGCTCCGCGAGAGGAAAAGCAGTCACCGTAGCCCTCTCGCTCCGCGAGAGGAAGAGCAGTCACCGTAGCCCTCTCGCTCCGCGAGAGGAAGAGCAATCAGACCAGCCATCCCGCTCCGCGAAAGGAAAACCATCTCGCGGAGCGAGATGTCTACGGTTTCCACCGTCACTTCTCGACGCCCACGAACTTGGAATCCTTGTCCTGCTGTCCCTGGGCCTTTTCGTACTCGGTGATCCGGTCCAGGATCTTCGCGTTCTCGGCCGGTGTCTCCAGCGGAATCTCATCCAGCACCAGATCGTCCGCGTTGACCATCTGAGCGTCGACCTCGATCCGCGATTCGATGTCGCTCAGCAGCTGGCGCGTGCGGGACAACTGGCTGTCGTCGATGACAAACTCGTTGGCCGCCTTCGCCACTTCGACCATCTTCAGCCGAGCCTCCAGGTTCTCGACCTCGACTTCCAGTTGCCGCTTGGCCGCGATCATGGCCTTGAGCTTTTCCTGAGCGGCGCTCAGCCCGCGTTGGCGAGCGTCGAGGATCTTGCCCAGCTTCTGCACGGTGGCATCCTTCGTCTGGTACCGATCAAAGCGATTGGTCAGGTCGGTTTCCACCTGCTTGACCGTGTACGTGTGACCGGCGTACACATAATTGCTGTCCCCCCGCGACAGATCGCTCTTGAGGGTCTGGATCTGGCTCCAACTCTTGGCCAACTTTGCCTGCTCGTCCGTCACTTGGGCGGCCAGTTTTTGCAGATCGAGTTCCTCGCGGGCGATCTGCCGCTTGTGCCGACTGATCTCCGGATCCAGGTCCTGGATCATCTTCCGCGCCCGTTCCAACTCGAACTGAACCGGGACGGAATGCCTCACGGAGTCCTTGACCCGACCAAAGCTGGTCTTGACGTAGCTGAACGCGTCGCGACCAAACAACAGCCCCAGCAGCAGCGCCAGGGCACCACCAGCGATCAAACCTTTCTTCAACATGTTCCTGCCTCCCAAGTATGGTGTGTACGGGTGAAAATTGCCGTCGAGCCGTCCCTTCAACGTGTCGCCTTCCTGGGCATGACCCACTGGCAATAGTTCGCCGCCGACATCCGGAACTTGGCTCCCCACTTGAATTTTTTCCAAAAACGGCGCGATCGACGTTGAGGAAGCTGGAGAAGAGACCAGAACGAGAATCTGGGTGGCTTGGGAGACATGCAGAGGAAAGAATCCCCCTCCAGTTGGATTAGATCGCTTCGCCGCGCAAGGCTGGTCCCATCAGCGTCGCAGCCGAATCCAGAAGACTCCGGGGCGAAGCGGCACGAGCCGCAGGCTCACGACTTCGGCGAAATCGCCTCGCTTCCTGGCGAACGGTGGGCGTTAGCCCACCGGTTTTTTTCGGGGGGGGGTGGTACAGCCTGCTAGCAGCAAAGGAACCGGTGCTCACGCCCACCGTTCGCCGAGACTCGAACTATGCGACGGGGCCGAAGTGCGGGCCCCACTGTTGGGCGAGTTGCTTGCCGAGCGTGCGCAGTCGCTCCTGGTCGCTCTCCGGCAGTGGCTCGTACCGTTTGACCATCTGGACGTTCTTGCGCACTTGCTCTCGGTTGTGCGCACCCAGGTTCAGCGTTGCCACGCCGGGAACGGCCAGCGAATAGCGGACGGCCATCTCGAGGTGTTCGACGTCCAGTTCCGGCGGGCACTTCGGGTTCTCGTAAGAACCCTCCGACTTACGCGCCCCGCCGAAGACCTTCATGGCTACGATACCCGTGTTGTGCTTGCGGGCCACCGGCAGCACCTTGTGATCGAAGCCGTACGTGAAGCGGTCGACGAAGTTGACGAGAGTCAGCAGGACATCCACTTCGCCAGTTTCCAGCAATGGGACCGACTTGGCCGGCCGATTGTGCGCGGAGATCCCCAGGAAGCGGAACTTGCCGGCCTGCTTCTGTTTGACGAGCCAGGAGAACACGCCGTCGGGTTTCATGGCCGCTTCGATATCGTGTTCCCCTACGTTGTGGTAATAAACCAGGTCGAACCAATCGGTCTTCAGGAGTTCGAATGACTTGGTGAGCGACTTTTCCGCCTCCTCGACGGTGTCGGCCATGACTTTCGTCGCCAGGAAGATCTCCTTGCGGCGCTGGCCCAACGCCATGCCGATCCCTTCCTCGGATTGCTTGTACGCCGGCGCGGTGTCGATCGAGGTGATTCCGAGTTCCAACGCCTCGTCGACGATCTTGGCGATTTCCGGCGGCGGGATCTTGGACGACAGACCGCAGGGAGCGGTGCCCAAGGTCATGGTCGTCACGGACGCACCCGTGCGGCCCAGGACTCGGGTCGGCCACGGCCGGCCGTCGTCAGCTGGGGTGTCCGTAGCGGGCGGTTCGGCCGCTTGGCAAAGACCGTCAGCGCCGAACGCCAGTCCGCCCGCCAGCAGACTCGTGTGACGGACAAAGGCACGCCTGGACAGATGGAACGCATCGTTCTGGGACATGATCGTACTCTCCTGAGTGATGGAATGAACTTGTGCCGCTGCGCCGGAACCTGAAATCCTACTTCGGCGCAAGCCAGCCCTGCGCACGCAGCCAATCCGCACAGCGCTGTGGCCAGGACGAGACGGGATTCTCCGAGGGCCGCAAGCCATAGCCGTGGCCACCCTTAGTATAGATGTGAAGCTCCGCGGGGACACCGGCCTTCTTCAACTCGATGTAGAACTGTGCCGCGTTCAAGCCGCGCAGCGCGTCGTCGTGCGTGACGGCGATGAACGTGGGCGGGGTCTCCTTCGTCACTCGCACCAGCGGACTCAATGGTCCCGGTTGCTTTTCATCGGCGAGATACGCTGGATAGATCGGGATCAAGAAGTCCGGCCGGCAGCTCAACTCGTCGGCCTCGTCCTGCTTGGGATAGGTCTGTTCGTCCCAGTGCGTGCCGGTCATCACCGTCAAATGCCCGCCGGCGGAAAAGCCGAGCACGCCGACGCGTTTGGGGTCCACGTTCCACTTTGCGGCATGCTGACGCAACAATCGCAGTGCGCGTTGCGCGTCCTGCAAGGGCGCGGCGTGCGGCACGTCCTTGTCTCGCCGCGGAACGCGGTACTTGAGCACGGCGGCCGTGACCCCCAGCGAATTGAGCCAGGCGGCGATTTCCGTGCCCTCCAAATCCCAGGCCAGGATGTGGTAGCCGCCGCCGGGACAGACGAGCACCGCCGCTCCGTTCGCTTTTTCGGCCGGCGCAGGCAGGATCGTCATGGCCGGTTCGGTAATCAGGCCCAAACGCAAGATGCCGTCGTTTCTGGGCGCGGCGGGCTTGGCAGCCCGGGGGTGAAAACCCGCCTCGCCCGGCACTTCGCCAGACCAGAGCTTGATTTCCTCCGGCTCCGCTGCCCGGACGCCGAGCGGTTGGTAACTGGAAATGGCACACAGCGCAAAGAGTACGGCAATCGACAGGGGAGCAAGGGCTCGTCGGTTCATAGGATTTGCCTTTGGATTGGTTTACAGAGAATTACGGACCACGCGCAGTCTACCCGACGGCTGCCATGGCCGCTACCACGAAGACGCCCTGGCAACTTATTAGCGGCAAAGGAACCGATGGGCTGACGCCCACCGTTCGCCTTCCGCAGCCGTTCATCCCCCGCTGGGCTTGGTTTCCCCAGGCAGGTCGCCGATGGCGAATTGAATGCCGGCCAGCAGGTGCCGCAGGAACAGCGGGTTCCAGTAGGTCGGGGCCGCGTGCCCCAACGTCGTGTAGAACACCCGGCCCGTGCCGAACCGGCGCACCCAGGAGATGGCGTAGTCCTTATCGGGCCGCTTGCCGGGATCGGCCATTTGGCTCAGGTCCAGGCTCAGCAGCACCCGCAGCTTGTCGCGCGAATAGGGCTCGCGAGCGATGTAGATCTCGTCGTGGATCTGCCACGCATTGCCCTCGAAGCACGCGCCGACCGGATGCTGCAAATCTTCCACTTTGATCGACACCTGTTGCGAGATATGCCCGCCGTAGTAGGCGCCCATCATCTCGCCGTATTCGGGCCAGTTCTGGAATGCGGCCGTGGCCGCGTGAATGCCCACGAGGCCTTTGCCGCTGCGGACGTACTGGAGGATGCTCTGCTTCACCGCCTGGTCCAATTCACTCGCCGCCGCTTTCTGTTCCTCGCCCAGCTTCGCGAAATCCTCCGGCAGGAACGGATCTCGCTCGTGGATATTGTTCATCACCAAGGCGTCGAATTGCGTCAGGCGGTCGGGCAACAGTAGCCGCGGGTCATCGCTGATCACGACCTGAAACGCGCCGGTCTTTGCGGCCAGCACTTCGATCGCCCGCTCGGCGAACGGATTGGGTTGGTGCGTCCAGGCGTGCCCCCAAACCAGCACGTGGCGCGGCTTGGCGGGCTTGGCCGGCGCCGAGTCCGGGGCGGCGTCGACCATTTGTTGGACCTGCCGTTCGGTCGGTTCCGCGACCTTTCGGGCTTTCATCTTCTCGGCACGCACGTCGGCCGGCGTCGGCCCGGGGGCCAGCCGCGCGGGACGTTCGGGCGGAGCTTCCGCCGGCGCTGCGTTGGTAAGGCTGGTCGCTGCGCCGATCAGAACCGCCCAGAAGATCGCCGTCAAGTTGCGTAGCTCCGTCATCAACTGGTCTCCTTGCACAAGAGGAATCATCGCTGCAGGATCTGCCCGTCTTGGCGTGTGGCGCCTTGTCGTCGCTTCTCGCAGCAACGGGCAGTGCGTCGAGTACAGCCGTTCTTCAAACCGCCTGATTCGCTCCTCAGAATGCCGGCAGCCCCAGGATCAGACGCAGCGTGACGGTGACCAGCAGGTACAGGGAACAGTGGACAGCAGCGGTGCTGGGTTCCAGGTCCAGGCTCAGGAAGGCCCCGAAGGTTCCGATGCCGACCATCACGGGCGCGATGAACACCATGTGGATGACCTCCAGGCGATCGCCGCCCAAGACGTAACCGGTGATCAGCGCGACCAACCCCCACAGCAGCGCGTAGACCGCGGAACAAGCCACGACGCGCAACGAAAGTTCTGTGCCCGAGTACGGCTCCAATTCGTCGTCCCGCAGAAACGTGTACCCGGCCCAGGCCAAGGGCGGCGCCAAAGCGATCGCGCCCAGGGCCAACAGCCAGAGCGGCACGTCCCCCTTGGGCGAGCGGAACATCCAGGCCACGGCGAGCACGATCACGATCGCGACCAGGATGACGGCGGTCAGCAGGGGCGAGACCTTGGTTTCCTTGCGGGCGATCGGCTTCAGAACGGCGCGGCCTTGGGCGTCTTTCGGCCCGAACTCTTCCGGCGCGTGAATGACGACCTCTTCGCCCTTCTCCGGGACCTGGATCACCGTCTTGCAGTGTGGGCAGGGACCCTTCTTGCCGGCGAACTTGTCGCTGACGCTGAAACGCTTCTTACAGCCTGGGCAGACCACCGGAATAGGCATACGCGGATCTCATTCCCGACTAAACAGGTACCATGATTCACGGGAGTCAACAACAGTCCGTCAGATCGTCTTCGTGGATCATCGTAAAGCCTTTGCTCTCGAGCGTCTCGGCGGCCGCCTCCAGATTGTCCACCATCAAGGCCATCACGGGGTTGTCCCGGGGATGGATAATCAAGGGGTAGGCTTGGATGATGTTAATTTCCGCCTGGAGCAGGGCGGAACAAATCTGGACCAGCGGCTGCGGCCCTTCGGGCAATTCCACGCACAGCAGATCGCTTTCGATGATGGTCAGGCCGGCCCGCTCGAGGATTTCACGCCCTTGTTCGGGCCGGCTCAAGACGATCCGTACGAAAGCGCACTCCGTGGCATCGTTGATGGACAGCCCCACGATGGTAACGTGACTGCCCTCGAAGCGGCGCACCACCTCGAGCAACTGCCCCACTCGGTTCTCCAGAAAAATCGTAAACTGGCGAATGCTGGGATAGTCGTGGCTACGCGCCGTGGCAAAGTCGATTGCGGCACCTTCTCCAATACTCATCAGCCCCCCCGCGTCTTTCAGTTAGAACCGCTTGATCGCTAACGAGCGTTTCTCACGCATCACGTTACTAGGGCTTGCGAAACGTGCGGGTCGAACCGACTTTACCAAACGTTTCGCAAGCACAACTATAGGGGAACTAAGAGGTTCGGTCAACGCAAAAACCGTCTTTCGCGGCGGCTGGCAAGATATGCAGGATAAGCGGACGGCACGAACCGCGGGCAGAAAATGAGCAGACCGGTGCGAGAATTCGGGTTGCCTTCAGCGTCCGCGTGAGAAACGATTAGGTATCGCCCGTACTCGGAGTAACGCTCGTGATCCAAACCGAAGCCCTGTCGCAGAGTGAATCCACGATTGCCGAAAAGGTTGTGGCAGTGCTGGCCGACAAACTCGGCAGGCCGCCGCGGTCTATTCGCATGGATGACGACCTGCTCCGCGACCTCGGCATCGACTCGATGAGCATGGCCGAAATGACGGTCTTGGCCGAGCAGGCAGTCGGGGTCCGCATTCCGGGAAACGACTTGCTGGACGCGCAGACCGTCGGGGACTTGGTTCGCTTGCTCAGTCGCCAGTCCCGTAGCGGCAATCGCCTGGAATCGGCGGTCCCCTAGCCTGCACCCGGTTGCGAACTCCGGAAACTCAACCACCATGACAGGGGCAGGCAGCCCGCGGCGATGATGGCCAGGTGGATGGCGACGGCGACACTCAGGATCAGCAGCACCGGGCCGGTGGAACTGCCGTACGCGTGCAGGCCGACGCCCAATTCGTTGACGCCAAACCAGGACCAGGCGGTCATGATGTTGCCGACCACGGCCAGAACCGCCAAGCCGCGATCGCGGATCAGGTTGTCCCACAGGGCGTGCAGGATCAGCGCGTTCCAGAGCACGATGATCAGGGCCCCGTTCTCCTTGGGATCCCAACCCCAGAACCGGCCCCACGAGTCGTCCGCCCACAACCCGCCCAGCACGGTGCCGACGAAGCTGAACAGGGCCGCGAAGCAGACCACGCCGTAAATCAGCCGGCTCATCAGCCTGCGCTCCTCCGGCGAGGAAAGGGACCGAGTCAACAGGCCCTTCGCGATGTAGATGATGCCCAACAGGCCGGCCAAAAAAGTGGCGGCGTAACCCATCGCGATAATCACCACGTGGGTGGCCAGCCAGAACTGCGTGTCCAACACGGCTTGCATCACGGTGTACGTATCCGAGCCGCGGCCCAGCGCCTGGGCGATCATCAGCGTCAGGGCCCCGCCGATGCCCGCCACGACGTTGCACACACCCAAGCGGAAAATGGCCTCCAAGACCAGGCCCGCCAGCGCGAAGCACCAGCTGATGAACACGGCCGACGAGTACAGGTTCGTCACCGGCGGCCGGCCCGAGATGTACATCCGGCCCACGATGGCGGCAGAATGGACGCAAAATGCCAGGAACACCAACCAGAAGGCGGCCCGATTCAGCGACCGACTCCAACCCAACCAAGCGCCGGCGGCCAGCACGAACGCAGTCCAATACAGGGCGACGCAAAACGTCAAGGCGCCGAAAGAATTCATGTAGGCCTCGATTCGCACCTTGCGCGGCACGTATTCATCCGGCGGACTGGCGGCCAACAGATCGCGATACTTGGCCACCTCCAGATTGAACTTCTTCGCCTGGCCCTTGCCGTAGGCGTCGAAGATCGCCTTCCAGGCCTGGGTAGCCTGGTCCTTCTGCAGATAGTCGCGGATCGAGGCCGTGGCGTACGCCTGCCACGGTTTCTGCCCCTGATCGGCGGGAGACAGCCGCGGGACCGCCAGCGGCGCCTGCATGGCGTCCAGTTCCCGCTCCGCCTCGTTGCCCAAGGAGTTCACACGGGCGATCCAGCCGCTGAGGGCCGCTTGCCGATCGCTCTGCGACTCCTTTTCTGACGGGAAGGGCGGCAATGGCCAGGGCTGAAAGGCGTTCGCCAAATGCAGGTAAGCCCGGAAGCGGTTGTTCAAGTCCACCAGGTTGCGCCGGTACACGTCCATGCCTGCCGCGCCTGCCTGCCCGGCCGCGCGCAGCTGTTTGTCGAACTCCTCCAGTCTGCCCGGTTCGCCGCGGATCTCGCCTAATGAGTAGCGGAAGCCCTGCCGCCGCTGGAGCCCAAGTGTTTCCAGGACGTCCAGGTTCTGGATGCGGAACACCCGGTGCTCCTCGGCAACCGACGGCTTCGTGACGACATCCAGCAACCAGCGGACCGCGGGCTGCGATTTGCCGTCCGCATCGCGGAAAGTCTCGCGGTCGGACATCTTTGCCAAGACGGTGCGGGCCAACGTATCGATGGGCTTGATGCGGCCCTGGTCCACCACCGGCAGGGAGGCGAAGGCGGCAAAGTCGAACTCGTCATCCGCCGTACGCGGCAGGCGCGCCTGGCCGGCCAGCCAGCCGGCGAACACCAGCACCACGGCCGCCGGGAAGATTACTCCCCCCCGCCCGGTCGCTGCGCGAGGTTCCGATTCGCCGTCGCGCTGGCGGCCGTGCTTGCGGCGGCGCGCGCCCGTCGCTGTCGCCGGCGTGACGGGTGTGGCGATGACGACGTCCTCGCCGCGGTAGGCGAGCAACTCTACGTCGCGCCGCGTCAAGAACCGCAAGAGCATGACCGAAAAATGGGCCTGCATCCCGAACCACACGAACATGCAGGCCACGTAAGGAATCATCCAACCCGTGTTCGTCACCACCTGCAAAGTCGTCACCTCGACTCCCGTCTCCGGGTCCACCTGGTGCCCGCTCTGGTAGAACGTCTCGCCGGCGTAGCGCAAGGGGTTGTTCATCCAGATCCGCACCTGCCGGTCGATGTTGTGCTGAGGAGCGATCAAGCGCACGTCCGACGAGTAGTTCTTGGCCGTCGACGTGCCGATGTAGTCGTCCCTGCGCACATCGACCAAGTGCATCGAGTACGGCTTGTATGTGTGCTTGAACCGCAGCGCCAGATAGTACGCCTTGCCGCCGACGGAAACCCTCTCCGGCAATCTCAGCCTTTGGGACACCAGATACGTGCCAATCGGCTTGCCGTCGCCTTTGCCGGTCAGCGTGACGTAGGCCGAGGCCATGTCCACTTGGCCGCTACTGTCGGCCCCACTGCCGGGCCGTACGTCCTCGGCCATCGCGCGCAACCCAGTCCCCGCCGTCGCGGGGTTCTTTTCCCCGGACTCGACCCGCCGCAGATCCGAGTTCTTCAGGTAGGCGGTCACTTGGACGACGAACGGCAGGGCCGAATCCTGGATGGGCTCGCCTCGTTCCAGGCTCCGCAGCAGTCGCAAACGGGGAATGGCCAGCACATCTTCTTCCGTGGCAGAAAAATCCGGATCGACGATCGCCAACTCGGTCTCGCGAATGTCCTGAGCGAAATTCACGGTCTCGCCTTCCGGGATGATCAATCGCTCTTCGACCGCAAAGAAGCTGACATAGACTTCGCTGAGCATCAACAAGGCCAGGCCGATGTGGATCAGGACCATGCCGCCGCGACGTTGGAACAACAGAACGCAGCCCGCCAGCACCACGGCGGCGGCCAAGCCGCCTTGAATCAACTGCCACAGGATCCGCATCCCCGCGTCGCCCAGGTAGGCCCCCTCGCCCGCCCACCAAAGCCACACGGACAGCAAGGTCAACAGAACGACCGACACGCTCATCAGCACCAGCTCGATGATCCGCTGCCGCGATTGCACGAACATCACGGCGAGCATGATCAGGTTCACGATCGCCAGTCCGGTCAGCGCCAGCTTGCACGACAGCCACAACGCCGCCCACGAGAAGACGGGAACCGCCTGGAACCCTTCTGGATTGTGCCCGCTGGAGATCACCACCCACGTCGTGAGCGCACCCGCCGCGATAACCGCCAGACCTGCCAACAGCCGCCAGCCGCGAGCCTGGATCATGAACCGCACTACTTGCGTTGCCAACAGATTCACGGCCAACAACGTCCCGATCGTGGCGCCGCCCGGAAACCAAAAACCGCCTTTGACGGCCGTCAGCACGGCCTGAGCCAGCGCCAGAACCGCCGCTGCCCCGAGCGTGATCCGCCACTCCCAGGAGCCGCTTCGCCAAAGAGAGCAAGCGAAAGCCGCAGCAAGCCCCAGCCCCGAGAAACTCGCCGTGTAGACCGTCCGCATCAGCCACTCCGGTGCGTTCGGGAACCACGATGGGGGGAAGAGCACCGCCACGTCGATCCACGAGAGCCAGCTGCGGAAGTACAGCGAGATGACTTCCCACATGTCCATCTTCGCCTGTGCCAGCGTGCCGACGAAGATCAGGTAGATGGCCAGGACCAACAACACAACGGTCAGCTTGAGCGATGCCCACGGCCTGAGCACCAAGGCGGCCAGATCGAGCGCGTTGCCAGCGACAGATGCATCCGACGCGAATCGCTGACCCTGATCGTGGTCCGAGAGGATGTCGGTTGTCATGCGGCTATTCTCCTGCGGACCCGCGAAGATCCACGGCGGTGGCGGTCGTGCCGTCCAACTCGATCTTTTCCGTCCCCTTGTCGAGTTCCTCGGCGGCGATTGGTGGCAACTGCAATTGCCGACGCCAGCGGTTGACGTTGGACAGAATGTAGGCCGATGGCTCGCCCGGCGGAACGCCCAGGGGGATCACGGTCAATTCGAGCGGATTCTCTGCGGAACCAAACTCCAGCGTGGCAAACCGCATTCCCGCCCCGGCCTCCTGTCGCCAGCCCTCCGGCAGCGTCCACTGCGGTTTCTCGTCCACGAAGCGGATGGACCGCAGCAGCGATCGAAACGCGTCCACGTGTCCGGCCATCTGGGCATCGGGTCCAACCGCCTTGAAGAACCAAGCCGTGTCCGACCGCAGAACCATGGCGCCCAGCATGCGCTGGCTGACGGCCGGCGAGGCTGGGGGGGAGGCGGCAGGTGGGGGAGTTTCAGGACCGCCGGAGACGGGTTTCTCCTGCTCGGCCACAACGTCCTTGGGCACCCGATAGTGCCGTATGGCCTCGGTTTGGTCGCATCCGGAACATATCCAAGCCAGGACGATTCCGGCGACGATCGGCGACTTGGAAATACAACGCCAGCGGTCGCTGGACGCCGAATCGGCCTGCGTTAAATCTGGTAACGGCACTTGCTGTCCTACACAATCGAGTAGATCACGATGGAAAATGCGGCAGCTTGGGAAGATTTGTGCCCCCGCTACAAACGGCACGAGATTATAGGCGCAAGTGGGCCGAATGGGTACAGGTCGCCAGTGCGAAGCTCTGGCTGGAAAAGCGGCCCGGAATCCACCTGATGCACGAGCGAAACAAAGAAAGCCCGGCTTTTCAAATAAGCCGGGCTTCTGGAATCAAGCCAGTTCAGCGTCTGCCGCGTGTATCACGGCTTCAAACCAAACATGCGGACCATCACATCCATGACCGGAGTGGATGCGGAAAACGTTTGGTCCCAGGTCCACATGTTCCGCACCAGATCGGTCATCAGCATGCCCGTGATGGCCAAGATGACGGTAATCGCCAGGAGGCTGAGGACATTCCAAATCGAGTAGGGAATGTCCTGCGC
>ERZ795059.4829-NODE-4829-length-12500-cov-17.631900_pt1 | contig 12500 bp, 10 predicted proteins | sample MGYA00375143_ERZ795059 | MGnify/ENA primary metagenome ERZ795059 (study PRJEB30188, sample SAMN05720168) | activated sludge metagenome | isolation source: Anaerobic digester | place: USA | collected 2015-01-07 ... | reverse complement strand
CGAGGGACTCGATGTAGTCGAGGGCTTTCTTCTCGATTTTCGGGGCGATGATAATCTCGACGAATCTGTCTTCGATGAGTTTGGCGATGCCGAGGGTCATGTTGCGGGTGAGGCAGATGACGGAGCCGAAGGCGCTGACCGGGTCGCCTGCCCAAGCGCGCTCGAAAGCCTCTTCGATAGTGGCGCCGGTGGCAAGCCCGCAAGGGTTGCAATGCTTGATGATGGAGACAGCCGGGACTTTCTTGAATTCGAGCGCGGTGGTCATGGCCGCCTCGCCGTCTAGGTAGTTGTTGTAACCGAGCGCGCCGCCGAAGACCTGTTTGCAGTTCGGCAGGTTGGGCCATTCGACGCCTTCCTCGCGGTATAGCCAGCCTTTCTGGTGCCAGTTCTCCGCGTAGCGTCCGAGTTGGAATCCGTCGGTGTATTTGAGCCGTTTGACCATCTTGTCTTCAAGCTTCGCGCTGAAGAAGGTGTTAATGGCGGCGTCGTAGTCAGCGGTGCGCTCGAACGCTTTCGAGGCCAGTTTCGCTCGGGTGTCCAGCGTTACCCCGCCGTTGTTCGCCTTCATCTCTGCCATGATGGAGCCGTAGGACGCCGGGTCGACGACGATCGCCACGCCTTCAAAGTTTTTTGCTGCGGCGCGAACCATGCACGGCCCGCCGATGTCAATGTTTTCGACCGCCTTGTCCACAGTGCAGTCTTTTGCCGCCGTCACTTTTTCAAACGGGTACAGGTTGCACACAACCATGTCTATCTTCGGGATGCCTAGTTCGGCGGCCTGTTTGACATGGGTCGGGTTGTCGCGCTTGTAAAGCAGGGCGCTCTCGTAGTTGAAGCTGATGGTTTTCATCCTGCCGTCGAAATAGTCGTCTTTCTTGTTGCCTGTGATTTTGCTGATCGGAACCACTTTCACGCCCGCTTCCTTGAGCGCTTTTGCGGTTCCGCCGGTGGAGATAATCTTCACACCGTTGGCGGAAAGGAACTTGGCGAACTCGACCACGCCTGTCTTGTCGCTTACGCTCAACACGGCGGTTTTGATTTTTAACATAGCATCCCCCTTGTGGAAATCGCCGGGAGAAAACCCGGCGGAATATTTTGTAATATTGCGCGCCTGACGCGCGGCCCGGCGGACGGAACCGCCGGAATGAGAGCAATTATAACCGGGGACGGCGGGAGCGGGCAACGCGGTTTGAGAAATAGTTCACAATGTCCCCCCGCGCCGCCCCGGCGCGGGGTTTCCAATGTTTTTATCTGCGAAATGATTAGCGAGCGCGTCAGTCAGCGCGTTGCCCGGCAAAGCGCCGGACGGCGGCAAGCAGGGAGCCAAGGGTTATCAGTATCAGCCCGGCCCAGTACAGCCATATAAACGGCTTGAAACTGGCTTGGAATATAGCCCGGTATCCGGTTTGAGAGGCGGCTTCTGGTTCGGCTCCGGCGTCGTTCTCCGCTCCCGAAACAGCAGGGTCGGTCGCGTCGCTTTCGGGGACGGGCGCGCTCTCGGCGGGCTGCCACTCGATAGCCACTCCCCCGGTGTCGGGCATCAGGCTCGCCGCGCGAAGCCGCAGGCCGTTGGCTTTGACTACCACGGTGTCGGACTCAATGCCCTGAGCCCCCATTCTTGCGGAGGCGATCAGATTTTCTGTCGCGCCGTTCAGCGCGGCGGATAGTTTTACGCCGACTACGCCTTCCTGCATACGGGACGCGTCGAATCCGTCGAATGTTATCTCTACGCCATCGACGAGCGCCGATTTGCCTTTCAGGAGGGTTATAACTTTTCCGGCGGGGCCGGACGCCGGAGCGTTCCCGTCGGGCGGCGCGAGCTGCACGGGAGTAAGATAGAGATCCCCCGCGAACATCCTCATAACGTATGGTTTGTTTACGGCCTTGTTATGCCATTCGTCGCTGACGTAAGAAATCTCGGCGGACGCGGACGCCCTGCCTCCTATTTCAATCGCAACGCTGTCGCCGTACTCGAAGGGCCGTATCTCTTTGACAACAAATGTGAATCCGGCAAGCTCTTCGCTCTGGCCTTCGAGCAGACCGAACCTGTCGGTATGCTTGGCGGCGGACGACGTTATGACGCCCACGAGAACCAGCGCGGCCCCGATGTGCGCGAGGTAGGACGCCCAGTTCATCTTTCGCGACGCGGCGAAAGAGGCGAACGCCCACAGGTTCGAGACGGCGGCGGCGCAGGAAAAGAACACGAGGGCGACGGAGGTCGCGTTTTTAACGCCGATGGCGACTGCGATTATCGCGCCCGCGACGCCGACGACAGCCCCGGCGGCGAACGGAGCGGCGTTGAGCTTGGCTCCCGCGCGGCGCATAAAAAACGCCGGGCAGGCCGCAAGCAGGATCGCCAGCGGCAGCGCCGCCACCATCGATGTCGCGTTGTAATACCTCTCGTCAAACGTGGATGTTCCTTCCGTGAACCACTTGGAGAAAATCGGCCAGTTCGTGCCCATGAAAACGAACGCGAAGAAAGCCCACATAGCGATGACAGAGCCGTAAAGGAGAACGTCCCGCGCGTCGGTTTTCGCGGCGCGTTCAGGGGGCAGGTCTTTCGACATCTTGACGCCCTGCCAGACGACGGCTGCGCTCGCGGCCGCCGCCGTGACTATCAGCGCAAGAAGTATCGGCAGGTAGATGGAGCCGCCCTGAAAAGAGTGCACGGAAACGTCGCTCAACACGCCGCTCCTAGTGAGGAAAGTGGCGTAGAGGACGGTGAAGTAGGCGATTGAGACCATGACCGCGTTCCAGAAAACGAAGCGGCGGTTGCGGTTCTGAAGAAGCATGCCATGGAGCAAAGCGCCGAGGGCGATCCAAGCGAAAAGGGAGGCGTTTTCGACGGGGTCCCAGCCCCAGTAGCCGCCCCAGCCGAGCACCTCGTATGCCCAGTAGCTGCCCATGAAAATGCCGATGCCGAGGACGCACCAAGAGAGGACGGCCCACGGGCGCGCCGCCTTCGTCCATGCCGTGGTTTCGCCCTTCGCCAGCCCGGCCAAGAAAATCGCGAACGGGGCCGCCGCCAGCGCGTATCCCAAGAACATCACCGGAGGGTGCAGCGCCATCCATGGGTTCTTCAGCAGCGCGTTCATGCCGGCGCCGTCCGGCGCTTCCCATCCGAGCGGCGCGAACGGGCTGCCGTGTATCAGCAGCGCGCATAGCGCAAGCTCAAGTCCCGCGAAAAAAACCATAGACCATTTTTCATAGCTCTTCATAGCGAAAGCCATGACGAGCGCGGTGATTGCCAGAAAGCAAACCCAGAGCAGGAACGTGCCTTCCTGTCCCGCCCAGATTCCGGATATCTTGTAAATCAACTCCTGAGATATCTCGCTATGCTCGAACACGTATTTGAAAGCGAACCTGTCGTGGACGAAAAGAGAGCCGAGGTAGAAGACGCCTAGAGAGGAGAGGCCGGCCTTGGCCCACAACGCGGCGCGGCCCGCCTTGTTCCAGCCCTCCGCTCCGTCTATCGACAGCAGGTAGTAAACGAACGTCAGAATGTTAAGACACAGCAGCGCGTATATTAGTATTTGACCGAAACCCATTTACTCACCCTGTTCCTTGTGGAAAGCTTCGTCGGCCTTGGCCTCGTATTTCGACGGGCATTTAGTAAGAATGTCCGAGGCGACGAACACGCCGTCCTCGTACGCGCCCTTGGCGACGACCTGAGTGGCCTGCTCGAAGTTCGAAGGCAGGCCCTTCATCGTCCTGACTCGCATCACTTTGCCGTCCGGATCGGAGATGGAGAACTCATAAGCTCCGGTTTCGGGGACGAGGGCGGCGCCGGCGCTCTTTATCAGTTCGCCCATCACCTGAACCTGTCTTCCCTGAGCCTTCTGAGCCTCGTCGAACGTCACGTACGGCGTCGCGAAGTTCTTCGAGAAGTAAAACATCGCGCCGAGGCACGCGGCTATTATCACCGCTCCGATTATGTGTTTAGGTTTCATTTCTTCTCCGCCTTTTTAAGTTTTAGGTCGAGGTAAACGATGTAGACGAAAATCCCCGCGAGGGTCGTCATCGAGCACACAAGAACAGTCTGCCATTCAGACATCCCAGCCCTCCTTCCTGCGCGCTATCCGTTCGACGCGCACAGAGAGATTGTAAAGTTTCAGATAGAGAAAAGAGTATCCCGCCGCCGCGCACCAGAACACGAGCCGCATCTTGTCGTCCAGCAGCTTGCCCTGACCGTCCGCGTTGATGATGGTGTCGGGGTGAAGGCTCATGTAAACGCGCGGGATGACGAACACAAGAAAAGGCATAACGGCGAAAGCGAGTATTGCGTAGACGGCGGCCAGCCGGATGCGCCTGTCGAAGTCAGGCGTCGCCGAGCGAAGCCCGAAGTAAGCCATGTAGACGAGGAGCAACACGGTGATGGAGACTTGGCGCGGGTCCCAGTTCCAGTACATGTTCCACGCCGATTTTGCGAAGAACGCTCCGGAGATGGTCGCCAGAACGCAGAACCAAAGGCCCATGCGCGCGGACACTTCCGCTTTCATGTCGGCTTCGTAGCTGTGCCGCCTTAGCACGACCACGCTGTTCCAAAGCGACATCGTGAAGGCCAGCACGGCGACCCAAGCGACCGGCACGTGGAAATATATGATGCGGGCCGTCTCGCCGAGCACATGCGCGGGCGGGGTCACAACGAGCGCGCCGTACAGCGTCCACGTCATGAATCCGAACAGAGCCGCTAGAAACAACATTCCCATGCCTACTGCTCCGAAAACACGTATTCGAAAAGAAAACCGCCGCCGACCGTCGCCGCCACCGCGTATGCGGCGAGGAAGACCAGCTCCCCGCCGCCAGTCCACGGGGCCGCCTCCGCCAGCGACATGCCCGTCGCCCGCACAGCCGTTAAAAACACCGGCATCAGCGCCGGAAACGCGAGCACGGGGAACAACATGCCGCGCGCCCGCGCCTGCGCCACTATGGCCGACAGCAACGCGCTCACCGCCGAAAGCCCGACGGTCGCCAGCGCCGTCGTCAGCGCGAAATACCCGACATGGCGCATATTAACATTGAGCAATATTATAAACAACGGGGCCACTATCACAATCACGGATGACATCATCAGAAAGTTCATCGCGGTTTTTCCGTAAAAAACGTGATCCGCCCGGCAACACAGCCTAAGCGTGTTCATCGTCCCTTTGTCTTCTTCCTTAATAAACGCGCGGGACAAGCCGGTCATTGCCGAAAAGAAAAGGATGACCCATAGCATAGCCGACTGCAGCATCGGGTCGGTCACGGCTCCGCCGAGCGAGTAGCTGACCATCACAAGACATGTGACGCAGAAGAGCAGGGTGGTGTTGAAGGCGTATCTGGCGCGGTACTCCTCCAGAATGTCTTTCTTCATCACTGCCCATGCGCCCGATATGAAGTCCATAAGCAATCGCGCCGGCAACTGCGGCGCGCTCCGCTAGCAGAATTTATCTCCGCCGAGAGAGACCGTCGAGCCGCACCAAGCGCGTTCGGCGGGGTCGTTGGTCGCCACCAGAAGGGCGGTGGAATTTTTGAGCGAGGCGACGATGCTCTCGACCCGCGCGCGCCCCGCTTCATCCATGAAAGACGACGGCTCGTCCAACAGCAGCGCGCGCGGCCTGTGCGCGAGCGCCGCTATCAGTTTGAAGCGCTGCCGCATGCCCGATGAAAAAGTTCCCAGCGGCGCGTTCGCGAAACCTTCGAGCGAAAAAGACTCCATTAATTCCCGCTCGTGCGCCTTATCCCGTTTCGCGCCCCTCGCCCGCGACAAGAAATCGAGGTTCTCCTCAGGGGATAGCTCGTCGTACAGCGCCACGTCCGGAGCGCAAACGCCGATGCTGTTCCTGAATTCGAGAGGTTTGCCCGACCGCCCTCCGAAAGAGCACGTCGCCGAACCTGAACTGGGGCGGGCTAGTCCGGCGGCGATCTTTAGCAATGTGCTTTTTCCCGCCCCGTTCGGTCCCCACAGGCACATAGCCTCGCCCAGCGACACGCTGAAACTGATTCCGCTGAATATTGGCCTCGGCCCGAACCGCTTGCCGACATTTTCCAGTATCAGGCCTTCCAAAAGACGCTCCATCCGGCAATTTGCGCGACAAAAATTCCGACGATGTCAAACACGGCGGCTTCCGCCGCGCGGGCGCCGTGCTAATATGCTATTCGTGGTTACTTCGAAAGCAGGCCTTCTATTTCTCCCGCGAACACTTCGGTGGGCTGGGCGCCGCTGATGGTTTTTCCCTTGACGATGGTTCCTGCGGCGGAGCGCGCGATGACGAAGCCCGGAGTTCCACCGACTCCCGCGGCCTGCGCCTTTTTCATGTCTTCGTTGACGCGGTTCTCGTATTTCTTTTCATCCATGCACTTGTTGAACGCGCCGGTGTCAAGGCCTATCTTGGCGGCCATTCTCTTGAGCGAGTCCACGTCGAGAGCTTTCTGGTTGTCGTAGTTCTCGTCTCTCATTTCAAGCAGTTTGTTCTGGTCTGCCGCGCAGTAAAGCGACTCCGCCGCCCTGAACGCCTGCGGGTGGAATCCGAGAGGCAGGTTCACATGGAAATACTTAACCTTGCCGGTATCGATGTAGTTCTTCTTTATTGTAGGGAAAGTGGTCTTGTTATATCTGCCGCAGTAGGGGCACTGCATATCCGTGAATTCGATCATGGTTACGGGAGCGTCTGCTTTGCCGAACATCACAAGTCCCATTGTGTCTACAGTAGCGCGCGACGACCTCGCCCTCACCATCAGGTCGAACATCGACATAATTTTCTCTTTGTTCCATCCGGATTTGCTGAGGGACTCGGCTATCTCGATGACGCGCTCGCCGGACTTGCAGGTCTCGCCTTCTTCCTCTGCCTCTTTGATGGTCACTCCGGATTCGAGGCACACGTAGCTTTCCTTGATCAACTTTACCGCGTCCTGAAAGTCCGCAGCCGGTTTGAGGGCCGCCGCTTCCGTCGCCTCAATCTTTGACGAACAGCCGCAAACGAACGCGCCCGCCATCATAATTACTATCGCTCCGATGATTCTTCTGGACATTTTTTTCTCTCCGCTGTTTTTTTCGGCAGTTGCCATATATCCTCCGAAAGATTTATTCCTAGAAGTATAAAACAAAACCACTTAAACATTACACTTGAAAACAATTAATAATATAAAAGCATGGAAACAAACCGGCGGCGCTGGCAATCCGGCCCCGGAAAGATTCCACGCAAAAACCCGCTGTAAACGGGGCGCGTCGAAATGTAACGTATGTTCATTCAACAAAATATATTGTCTGTCGAAGGCTTTTTTTCAAGCCTTTGTCTTGGCGGCTCTTTTAATCGCCGGTTTCACGGATTTCGTCCTTTTGACGGGAGCGGTGAAATTCGATTCCCAGATGTCGGGATACTCCTTAAGCTCTCCACAGCACGAACATTTGAAAACCGTCACCGGGACCTCTACGTCTTTGGCCTCTCCCCTGTTGTTTATGGGTTTTGCCTTGACGACCCAGTATGCCTTGCCTTTGGTCGCTTCGAATTTGTGAACACACGCGGCTGCGGTCGCGCGCGGCTTCTTCGCTATTCCGGTTTTTGCTGCAGCCATACTCTTTACCCCCTGTAAGTGTTTAAACATCCCAATTTCCCGGATGTTCCCCGTTTTTTAGTAAAACCGGGGCCTCTGGGGAGAGGCCCCGGTATTGATTACAGCAAACAATCTATTAAGCAAAAGCTTTTTCGCGGTTTTAACGCTCTTCAGGCGAACGTCTCGCGTCATACCTGCCCGGTCATTCTCTGTTCCAGCTTCTTTAAATCGTTCGGAACGAATATTCCGGCGATCATGAATCCCACAGCGCCGACCAGCATCGCCACCGGCAACCACATGAAGGCGAATTTCAGGCTGTACTGGTCTGAGAGGTATCCGATGATAATCGGCGACGGGCCGTCTCCAAGAACGTGTATCAGAAGGATGTGAATGGCATTCATGGTGGCGCGCAGCTTCGGGTCTACCACTGAAACGAGCAGGGTGTTTTGAGGTCCGTTTACCCACGACAGCAGGAACATTCCCACGGCTATCGCTCCTACTATCGCAAGATAGTTGTCAGACATTATGAAGACATAGATAAAAGGTATGCCCGCAAGGATACAGACAAATATGATCCAGTTGTACGCGCGTTTGTTTTTCTTGAACATCATGTCGGAGACGATGCCGCTGAGGACGACGCCGACCAGCATGGCGACGACGACTATGGGGCCGATTTTCATGGCCGCCTCTGAAGACTCCATGCCTTTGTATCTTTCTACGAACGGGAACAGCCACATGTTCAGCCCGCCGATGGCTGCGGTGAATATGACGTTTGAAAACACCATTATCACCAGCGAAGGCGTTTTCCACAGAGGAGAGTAGTCGATTTTGCCTTTGGCGTTGATCGCGGCGGCTTGTGACTCGGTCAGGTAATCCTCGGTTCCGCCCTTGACCGGTTCCCTGAGCATGAACGCCATGAGCGCGAAGATGAGTCCCGGAGGCCCCAGAATCCAGAATATCCATTTCCAGTTGTCCGAACGGCGAAAGTAGAAATTTGCCTCGTTGGAAATGGAGATGACCGCTTTCTGGTATTCCGGCATGTCCGATATGTCCCGGAGAGCCTTCAAGTCATCCTTGGTCATGATGCCTTTGTAGGCGAGCAGTCCGGCTTTCTCGTCGAACACCAGCTTGCCCTCGTACTGCGCAGGCAATTTGAAGTGCGAGGGGAGTTGCTTGAGTTCCGCGGTCACCAGTTGAAGATCGTCGTCCTCGCGGTCTCGGACAATGTCAGTGAAAGAAGACGCGAACTCAAGAAGGCTGCCTTCAGGTTCGGCTTCGCCAGCGCGATAATCCACATTGAACAGTATTGTGCGGGCGTCGGCCTCATGTTTCTTGTCGATGTTGGACAACACGACGGACAACGGCTCGCCGCCGCAGTCGAAGTCGAACGACACGAGCCTGTGTTTCGTCTGATGAAGGCCGTTGTAAACGCAGTCGCCGGCCTGTTCGCCCTGCGAGTAGGGCGTCAGCTTGGCCATACGTTCGAGGTCGAACTTGTCTGTTTTCTTGAGGATTATGCCGGCGACGATAATCGCCAGAGCGCCGCCGATTAGCATGGCGGACATGAAAATCGAGATTGCGGTGGCGCGCTTGTTCCGCGGAAAATAGTCCGCGATGAGCGCTGTTCCGGAGGGAGCGTAGATGCCTTCGCCGGCTCCCACCGCCGCCCTCGCGGCGAAGAACCCTGTGAATGATTTGCAGAATCCGGATGTGGTGGCCGCAATGCTCCACACGAGCGCTCCTAGCCCGACGAAGAAGGTTCTCTTGCCTCTATCAGACGCAAATCCCATCGGCAACGATATTATCGCGTACACGAACGTGAACGCTCCGAGTATCCAGCCCAGTTGGGTGTCGGACGCGCTGAAATATCTCTTGAGGTGCTCCATCGCCGGCCCGATGCTCAACCTGTCCACATAGTTCGACGTGTTGATCATCACCATCACGAAGAGCGCGTACCACGAGTACCTCATTGATATGGTCTTCTGTTGTTTTTCAGGCATTCCCGGCTCCTCTCAGTGTGTTGTTCTTTTCCCGCTCTGCCGCCGTCCCTCTACTTCGCCACAATGCTCACAAGCGCCGAGTTGCCCTTAGGGTTGCGGTTCACTATCACTTTGGCGACCTGTTTGCCCTCGATATTCTTTTTCACTCTGTCGAGCGCGAGAGAAGTTTTCCGCAGTTCGTCGTCGGGAGCGGAGGCGGATGCCTCGAACCTGTCGCGCACTTTCCCGTTTATCTGCACCACCACCGTCACCGCGTCCGCGAGCGTGAGGGCCTCGTTGAATTCCGGCCACTTCTGTTTGAAAATGCTGTCCGCGTCCCCAAGCTCCTTCCAGAGTTCTTCGGAGAAATGAGGCGCGAGCGGCGCTATAAGAACGAGGAACGCGTCGACTGTTTCGCGACTGACCGCCAGCCCGGCGTTCTTCTCGTCGGCGACGAAGTTCACAAATTCCATCAGGGCGCTGATTATGGTGTTGAAGCGGAATGATTCGAGCCGCTCGGTGCAGTTTTTAATGAGGGCGTGCCGCGCGCGGAGCATTGCCGGATCGTCTTCCGTGCCAGCTTTTTCCTTCATCTCCAGAGTCCAGCGCCAACCGCGCTTAAGAAATCTGAAAATCCCCTCGATGCCCCGGTCATTCCATTCGGATTCCGACTCCGGCGGCCCCACGAACAGCTCGTATATCCTCACAGTGTCCGTCCCGTAGAGCGTCACCAGCTCGTCCGGGCTGACCACGTTGCCTTTCGATTTGGACATCTTTTCGACTTTGCCGCTCTTCTCGCTGTGGCGGGTTATCATGCCCTGATTAAACAGGCGGGTGAACGGCTCGTCGAACTTTACCGCTCCGATGTCGAACAGGAATTTGACGAAGAACCGGGAGTAGAGCAGGTGGAGTATGGCGTGCTCAATGCCGCCGACGTAGAGGTCTACTGGCAGCCATTTGTCGAGCGCCGCCGGGTCCGCCACTCCGCCGTCGAACTTCGGGGAAGCGTAGCGCAGGAAATACCACGAGGAGCCTGCCCACTGCGGCATGGTGTCCGTCTCGCGTTTGGCCGGGCCTCCGCATTCCGGGCAGGTCGTGTTCACCCAGTCCGTCATCGCGGCCAGAGGCGACTCGCCGGTTCCCGTCGGCTCGTATGATTCGACTTCGGGGAGCGTCACCGGGAGCTGGTCTTCGGGGACTGCCACCCATCCGCATTTGTCGCAGTTCACGAGCGGAATCGGCTCTCCCCAGTACCTCTGCCTCGAATATATCCAGTCGCGCATCTTGTAGTTGACGGCTTTTTTGCCCCGGCTTTTTCCGGCCAGCATGGCGGTGATTTTCTCTTTGGCCTCCCGCCAGTCCATGCCGTTAAAATCGCCGGAGTTGACCAAGTTTCCGTCTTCAATATGCGCTTCCGTGAGTGCGCCGGAGGCGTCCCTCTTCGCGTTTTCGTTATAGATGACCTCGATGATGGGGATGCCGAACTTGGTGGCGAACTCGAAGTCGCGCTCGTCGTGCGCCGGGACAGCCATTATCGCGCCCGTTCCGTAACCCATCATCACGTAGTCCGAAATCCAGATAGGTATTTCGGCGCCGTTCACAGGGTTGACGGCGTATGCGCCGATGAAAACTCCCGTTTTGTCCTTTTTCACGTTCGCGCGGTCGATGTCGGTCTGTTTGCGCGCCCACTCGACGTATTCTTTGATTTCCTGTTCTTTCGCCGGGTCGCAAATTTCCGCCACCATCGGGTGTTCGGGGGCGAACACCATGAATGTCGCGCCGAACAGAGTGTCCGGTCTGGTGGTGTATACGGTGACATCCTTGCGGGAGCCATCCCGGGCGCTGATCGCGGTGAACACCACGTCCGCTCCCTCGCTGCGCCCGATCCAGTTCCTCTGAAGCAGCTTGACCTGCTCCGGCCAGTCGAGCTTGTCCAAGTCGGTCAGCAGCCGCTCGGCGTACTTCGTTATCCTGAGCATCCACTGATTGAGATTCTTTTTATCGACAGCCTCGCCGCACCTTTCGCAGACCCCGTTGACCACTTCCTCGTTGGCGATGCCTGTTTTGCACGAGGGACACCAGTTGATGGGCATCTCTCTCTTATAGGCCAGCCCGGCCTTGAACATCTGAACGAATATCCATTGCGTCCATCTGAAATAATCCGGGTCTGTGGTGCTGAACTCCCGCGACCAGTCGTACATCGCGCCGATTTCCTTGAGTTGCCGGCGGATGTTGTCCACGTTTTTCTTGGTGTTTTCTCTCGGATGAATTTTCTTTTTTATGGCGTCGTTCTCGGCGGGCAGTCCGAAAGCGTCCCATCCCATCGGATGCAGCGTGTTGAAGCCGCGCAGTGTCTTGTAGCGCGTCACCACGTCTGACAGCACATAACCCCGCCAGTGGCCCACGTGAAGCCCCGCCCCGGACGGATACGGAAACATGTCCAGACAGTAATATTTAGGTCTGGGATCGTCGTCCTTGCAGGTGTGCATCCCGCTTTCTTCCCAGCGCCGCCGCCACTCTGCTTCAAAATTTTCAAAGTCGTATTCTCTCATGGCCGTGCGAACCTTTCCAATCTAAGCTCCTACCAAGCAGATAAATGTACCATAAAACCGACATTTTTTCAAAGAAATCCGCGTCTTTTAACAGCGCCTCCGGCGGCCATGTAAAATCATTTATGAAAAAATGGCAATGATCCATACTATCAGAGCGACCCAACGGACCGCCCCTACAATTCTTTTCTTGTCAAAATCACTTATCAATTGGATTCCACTGAAAACCATTTCCCAATATCTTTTCACTTGATACGCGCCGAAGGCGGAAGCGAAGCTCCGCCTTCGGCGCTGGCATGAAAGATTTTGAAAGGGTTTAAGGGAAAACTTTTTCAAAAGTTTTCCCTTAATTCCAATAAGTTTTTCTTGCCCGTATAATAGAAGCATGGAAAAAATGTCATTTGAACATGCAGGGTTGAGACTTGCGGGGGCGTGGCAT
>ERZ795059.4825-NODE-4825-length-12514-cov-7.419777_pt1 | contig 12514 bp, 10 predicted proteins | sample MGYA00375143_ERZ795059 | MGnify/ENA primary metagenome ERZ795059 (study PRJEB30188, sample SAMN05720168) | activated sludge metagenome | isolation source: Anaerobic digester | place: USA | collected 2015-01-07 ... | reverse complement strand
TGATCCGGTAGGGGTGGGGACCCTTACTGATACTCCGTCGAGCTTTCCTTTCAGTTCGGGAATGACTTTTCCTACTGCTTTAGCTGCGCCTGTGGTTGTTGGTATCTGTGATAAAGCGGCAGATCTTGCTCTTCTGAGATCCTTGTGCGGAAGATCGAGGATCCTCTGGTCGTTTGTATATGAGTGGATAGTTGTCATATAACCGATTTCGATTCCGAAATTATCGTTCAGGACTTTTGCTACAGGAGCCAGGCAGTTGGTTGTGCATGAAGCGTTTGAAACGCACTGGTGCTCGGGTTTCAGGTGATCTTCATTAACACCGAGAACTATCATGGCATCGATAGCGTCTTTTGCTGGAACAGTAAGAAGAACTTTCTTTGCACCATTTTTCAGGTGGTCGCCATAACCGCCTTTGGGGCTTTCCTTTGATGTGAAAACACCGGTTGATTCGATAACGACATCTGGTTTCTGGCTCCATGGAATGTTTGCGGGGTTCTTTTCAGCTGTAACCTTCACTTTCACGCCATTAACTATAATATTCTCAGCATCATATGTTACTCCGGGGAATTTGCCCTGGGTTGAATCATATTTGAGCAGATGAGCCAGAGTCTGGGTATCGGTAATGTCATTTATACCGACGATCTCAATATCGTTTCTTTCGAAAGCAATTTTAAACACATTACGGCCGATTCTGCCAAAGCCGTTAATAGCTACTTTAATTTTTGACATACCTGTATAGATAAATTGGTTAATACTTCAAAATCGACCACAAAAATAATCATTTTCGGAAAATCAGCAACGTGAAAGCAGGATACCTTATTCTTTTTTCCTGCGGAACAGATTTGTCAGTGTGTAATCTTCGGGATGAAGCGGATCTACAATAACACCAAATCTGTAACTTGCAAATATTGAGAAGAATATGGCTTTGTTGTCATCGCTGGCCATTATTGGGATTTTCTTTGGAAATGCATTTACCTGGGCTCCTATCTCTATTGCATGAATGATCTTGTCTTCGCGACTGTATTCAAAATTGAATCCTCCCTTTGCATACAGTCCGGGTAAAGCCTTTGTTTCATTCACTCCTTTAAAAATACCGGCTTTACTGTAGATCATCGTGGGATCATGAATAGTAATATCAAACTTTTCCTCTCTCAGCTCATATTCGTTAAGAGTGCCGCCGACAGGGTACAGAACCCTGTAATAAATTGGTTTATAAAGTCCGATTACGGGACCGGCAGAAATAAAATACCTTACAGCTATACCTCCTGCATCCTCTTTCGGGAACAGCTCATGCTGATGACCAATTCCACCCCTGATGTAAAAGACACTGTTGAGCTTGCCGAAAACGAAGGTTCCCGTTCCCTGTGTATACGGATTGCTCTGACGATACTCCTTGGGATGCCTGAGGGTTCCCAGATCAAATTCCAGTATCCGCTTATTAAGGTAATTGATCCTTTTTCCTTCACGATAGCCAATGCCGAAACCATCTGAATTGATCATGATCCCGAAAGATCTTTCATTCCGGAAAAAGACCTGTTGCTGCTCATTAATTTCTCCCTGGGCACGGAGAAGAACTGCTCCGTGTAACAGAATGAAAATCAGAATAAGCAGCTTTTTCATGTCAGTGCTACCTTAAAAAATGGGATTATATGAAGAGACGACAATATCAGCCTACCTCTCCGGGTTGTTCTGTTTCAGCCTTACTGTATGCGGGGCATACTTTACTGTTACATGAACTTACAATAAATACAGTAACAACAAATAAAACCAGTATTACAGCAACTTTCTTCATATGAACTATAAAAAAATTAAATACAAAAGTACGATTTTTCATGAGAAAACAAACTCTGTGCCAGAATATAATTTGTTAATTTCATTTATATCAACGAGTTTTATACTGCCGGATCGAACTCTTATAACGTATTAAAGTAAAAAATGTTCACCTTTTTGAATAAAAGAACTCAACTTTTATCAATTATCTTTGTTATCCATGAAAACCAGAGAACGTGAAAAATAAGATAACGTCATTTCTGTTTATTATATTATTTCTTACAATGAGTAACGTGTCATTTTCGCAGGAAAAGCTGCCTTATAATTCTTTGAGCCGGCAGGAAGCTGCCGTGATTAATGATAAGGGAACAGAGACCCCCTTCACAGGAAAGTTTACAACATACAAAGAATCAGGTACATATGTCTGTAAGAAGTGCGGAGCCGCACTTTATCGTTCTACAGACAAGTTTGAATCAGACTGCGGCTGGCCGAGCTTTGACGACGAGATCAAAGGAGCAGTAAACAGGTCTGTTGATGCTGATGGCAGGAGGACTGAGATAACATGTGCGTCATGCGGGGCTCACCTGGGACATGTTTTCACAGGGGAAATGTTCACTAAGAAGAATCTCAGGCATTGTGTCAATTCTGTCTCACTCGATTTCGTTCCGGCAGTTCTCGAAAGCGGAAGATATGGTACTGCAATCTTTGCAGGAGGCTGTTTCTGGGGAGTTGAGTATTTCCTTCAGAAAGCACCGGGAGTAATATCAGTCACTTCAGGATATACGGGCGGACATGTTAAAAATCCGTCATATAAAGAGGTCTGCACCGGAAAAACAGGTCATGCCGAAGCTGTTAAGATCATTTATGATCCGGATAAGACAAATTATGAAACACTTCTTAAATTATTCCTCGAGATACATGATCCCACTCAGGTCGGGGGACAGGGTCCTGACATAGGCGAACAGTACCGGTCTGAAATATTTTACCTGAATGAGGAACAGAAAAATATCATTGAGAAGAATCTTAAAATTCTGAGGGATAAAGGATATAAGATCGCAACAGCTGTTACCCGGGCTTCGGAATTTTATGATGCAGAGAAATACCATCAGGATTATTATTTTCTGAACAGCAAGGTCCCTTATTGCCACGGCTATACAAAGAGGTTCTGACAGGCTAAATGCGGCTTCCGGCATCCGGCATCCGGCTTCCGACGTGCGGCGTGCGGCGTCAGGTATCCGGCATCCGGCTTTCGACGTGCGGCATCCGGTTTCCTTTTAGCAATAGAAGATGGACGAACCGGTAACCGCATTCCATAGCCGTCAATCTAAGAAATCCAAAAATGATGAAAACTACTGTAATTATCTGGATTGTAGCTAAATAACTTTCCTCCCGCCTGAGGCGGGAAGGGGTGGCCGGGGTTGCAAATTTTGAATCGTTAACAATTGTCTTTTTCCCGGCCGGGGTGGTTAAAACGGAATTAGAAAACGGGAATTTATGTCTCTGAATATAATAAACCACCCCGGCCAGAATATCTATATTTCTGCACATCAGATGATTTTGTGGTCTGGCCACCCCTCCTTAAAAAAAGGAGGAGAAACTTATGTCCCCAAAATGCCTTAAGTTGACGGTTATGCGCCGCACGCCGCACGCCACTTTAAATAATTTTAACTCCCGAACCTATTGGGAAATGATTTATTCAATTAACTTTAGCAAGTTTTAATTGAATTCTTTCCCATAAGCATGATTTTCCATAAGAATAGACAAAAGGCTTCTGTCGGACGCAGGACAAAAGTCTGGTTCTTTATTTCAGGTTTGGTTGTTTTCGCCCTGCTGATAATACCCTACAGGTTTTTGATGAAGACAACATCTACTGACAGGTTCTGTATGATTTGCCATGTACATCCTCATGCCGATCAGAGCTGGAAGCTGTCAACTCATCACAATAACAGTTCGGGTACTATTGTCCATTGCGTACAATGCCATCTCCCTCCGGAAGGAGAGGGATATTTTTTTGCCAAAGCCAGAACCGGCCTGAAGGATCTTTATGGATATCTTTTCAAAGATACAGCTGAGATTGACTGGGAAAAAAAGAAGCTTCTGGAGAATGCCAAAAAACTGGTATATGAGAACTCCTGCACTGAGTGCCATGAGAATCTCTTTCCTCTTACATTATCTGTTAACGGGGGGAATGCCCATCTTTTATATACTACCAGTAAGGAACCTGTCAGTTGTCTGAATTGTCATCTTAATGTGGGGCACTATGACAAAAATGCGGCTTTACATGCTCACGATTCGAGCTTTGGTGTGACAGTCACATCAACAGAACCGCCATTTGCAGAACCGGCAAAGGTTACGGGATTCAACAACTTTACCGAGATGATCCCGGGTACGAGAGTCTCTTTCAATATGATTGCCCTGCCCGGAGGGACATTCAATATGGGTAGTCCTGATGATGAGCCTCTTCGTGATCCGGATGAAGGACCTGTAAGGAAGGTGACGCTTTCCCCCTTCTGGATAGCCGAGACTGAAGTTACCTGGGATGAATATATGGCCTTTTTCAGAGCAACAAGTTCCCAGGGAAGGACGGAGGGACAGGTTGTAACCACGCAAAAGACTGATGCGATAAGCGGGGCCACACCTCCGTGGGGCGCCCCGGACCAGGGCTGGGGAAAAGGTTCCAGGCCGGCAATTACAATGTCGTGGCATGCAGCCAGCGTTTACTGCCAGTGGCTTTCACAGGTGACAGGTAAGAAATACAGGCTTCCCACAGAAGCTGAATGGGAATTTGCATGCAGAGGAGGCACCGAAACTCCTTATTTCTTCGAAGGCGACCCCAAAAAATATACTTCTGAGGGATTCCTGAAGAGATTGATCAAACCCGATACCGCGAATATTGCCTCCAGGGTTGTTTATTCGGTAAACAGCGCTTCCAAAACAGAGGAGCCGTCATTTGTCTTACCAAATCCTTTCGGGCTGAAGAACATGTCGGGCAATGTAGCTGAATTCTGTCTCGATTTCTATTCTCCTGATTTCTATATAGCAGATTCGACCAGAGTAGATCCGCGGGGACCGCTGAAAGGTCAGGAACATGTGATCAGAGGGGGATCATTCAAGAGCGATGCAAAAGATGTCCGCAGCGCTGCCCGTGATTTCACGAAGACAAAAGCCTGGCTTGTAACCGATCCGCAGATGCCAAAGAGCATCTGGTGGTATTCCGATTGCATCGATGTGGGATTCAGGGTTGTATGTGAGATCGATACAACTGCCGGGAAGACTGATACTCGTTAATAATTCCTTATAAAATGGACAATATCAACAGAAGAAAATTCATCGGAACAGCGGCACTTGCGGGAATAGGTCTTGCAGGCGCAGGTGCAATCATTTCAGGCTGCAAAAAGGCTCCCGATAATAAGGAACTCGGCCTGCCTCCGGTTCTGAGAGGGGCTCCCAAAGGGAAAAAGCTCAGGGCGGCACTTATAGGTGCAGGAGCCAGAGGAACAGGCGCTGCAATAAATTTCATAAGCTCAGGACCGGATCTTGAGATAATTGCTCTTGCAGATGTCTTCCAGGATAAGATCGATGCGTGCCGTGAGAGATTTGCCTCATTCAACCTTCCGATCCCTGAGGAGAACTGTTTTACAGGCTTCGACGGATATAAGAAGGCAATGGCTATTCCTGATGTGGATGTCGTCATCCTTGCCACACCCCCACAGTTCCGGCCCGATCATTTTCTTGAGGCGGTACTTAAAGGTAAGCATGCTTTCCTGGAAAAACCTCTTGCTGTTGATCCGGTAGGTATAAGGTCAATCATCACTTCAGCCAAAAAAGCAGAATCTGTCGGACTAAATGTTGTTACTGGAACACAGCGGAGGCACCAGGAAGATTATATTGAAACATATAAGAAGGTTGCAGCCGGAGCCATTGGAACGATTACCTCGGCGAAAGCATTCTGGAATCAGGACCATGTCTGGTTCAGGGAAAGGGAACCCGGATGGGACGATATGACCTATATGATCAGGAACTGGAACAACTTCTGCTGGTTATGTGGAGACCATATCCTGGATACACATGTACATAATATCGATGTGATAAACTGGTTCCTCGGGAAAGTTCCCGAAAAAGCCATTGGTTATGGAGGCAGGGCCAGAAGGGTCACCGGCGATCAGTATGATTTCTTCAGCATAGATTTTGATTACGGGAACGGGATCAGTTCTCACAGTATGTGCAGGCAGATAGACAGTTGTGCCAACGCTACCGGAGAAATCATAATGGGAACCGAAGGATATACAAATTGTCAGAACACTATCTGGGATCTCAAAGGAAATGTAATCTGGCAGTTTGAATACCCGAAGGATGAGAATGGTAATCCGATGAACCAGACAGTTATTCCTCCTTATGTTCAGGAGCATATGCACCTGGTCTATGCAATCCGGACAGGTGAATATGTTAATGAAGCCGAACAGACAGCTCTTTCCACACTTACTGCAATAATGGGAAGAACGGCTGCCTATACCGGGCGTGCGATAACATGGGATGAGATCTATAAATCCGATATGGATCTTGGTCCTGCGAAGCTTGAATTCGGTAAGGTCGATATGGCCTTTCCGACACCCGTGCCTGGTACTCCGGTCATTACCACAGTCAAACCAGCCTTTAATGGTCAAATAATTTAAGATATGTCAGAAAAATCATCAAGAAGAGATTTTCTAAGGCGTTCTGCTGCAATTGCTGCAGGTGCTTTTGTGATCCCCGAGATAATTCCCTCCTCAGTCCTGGGGATGGGGAAAGGTACGGCACCGTCAGACAGGGTTGTTATCGGTGCAATCGGGACAGGCTCACAGGGAATGTCCAATATGAGGGATTTCCTGAGACTTAAGGATGCAGTCAGGTTTGTTGCAGTCTGCGATGTGGATTCAGTCAGGCTGAACAGGGCAAAGGAAGTTGTGGATAAAGCCAATAACAGCCAGGATTGCCGTACGTATTCAGATTTCAGGGAATTCCTTGAAAAAGAACAGCTTGATGCAGTATCAATTGCTTTACCTGATCACTGGCATGGGATAATCTATACTGCTGCTGTCAACAAAAAGCTGAATGTTTATGGCGAAAAACCTATATGCAGGACCATTAATGACGGTCAGATCATTGTGGCTGCAGTTAAGAAGAACAATATTATCTGGCAGACGGGAAGCTGGCAGAGATCTCAGCCTCATTTTCGCCGTGGAGCGGAACTTGCCATCAACGGAAGGGTAGGGAAGATCTCAAAGATCGTTGTAGGATTACCCGATGGAGGAAGGACGATAGGGACTCCGCCCGTCAAAGAGGTACCGCCCGAACTGAACTGGGAAATGTGGCTCGGACCTGCGCCAAAAGTGCCTTACCGGGGTGTAAGCCACTGGGACTGGAGGTGGATCCTCGACTATTCAGGGGGACAGCTTACCGACTGGGCCGGTCATCATATCGATATTGCCAACTGGGGCGCAGGTCTGGAACATACCGGTCCTGTTGAAATTTCAGGATCAGGAGTTTATCCGCCGGAAGGTATTTATAATGCTCCGGTTGAATATGACTTCATGTGTAAATATGCAAACGGTATCGAAATGAGAGTCGCCAGTTCCTCAAGGCTGGAACATGGTATGGGGACCACCTGGTATGGCGATCTGGGCTGGGTTCATACCGACAGGGGAAACGTCCTTACTGCATCAAAACCTGAAATACTTCAGGAAATGATCGGTGAGAACGAAATACATCTTTATGACAGTCCAAACCACTGGCAGAACTTTGTCGATTGTGTGAAATCAGGAAAACAGGCTATTGCACCCATTGAACCGGCTTACAGGGCAATATCTGTTGCGCTTCTGGGTGAGATTGCGATGACAACAGGAGAAACAATAAAATGGGATCCTGAAAAAGAGGAGATTATCGGAAATCCACGTGCAGCCAGACTGCTGAGCAGGCCTTACCGCAAACCTTGGACATTACCAACAGTTTAAATCCACACAGATGAAAAAGCTATATATATTATTGATTCTTACTGCCATTTTGATGGCATCAGTCATTTCCTGTAAACAGCAGGCTGAAAATAAGGCTTTGATAATCACAGGTCAGTCCGGACACGACTGGAAGGTAAGTTCTGAGGCAGTAAAACAAATTCTCGATCAGACCGGTTTGTTTTCAACAAAAATCCTGGTTTCTCCTGCGCAAGGTGAAGATATGTCGGGCTTCAATCCGAAATTTTCGAAATACAATCTTGTAGTACTTGATTATGAAGGAGATGCCTGGCCAGAACAAACAGATAAGGCTTTTATGGATTATCTGACCAATGGGGGAGGTATTGTAGTTTTCAATTCGAAAAGCGATCCCGGACAGGCGATTTCGGAATCTATTACATCATCAAAGCGTTACACTTTTGAAATCAGGACACGGAACACGGACCATCCGGTCACAAAAGGATTACCGGTACGCTGGATGCAGCCGGAAGATGTAATAGTGCAGGGACTGGTTCCGTCGGGTAGCGAGGTTCTGGTACTTGCCACTGCATTCTCAGATACTACTCATGGTGGTTCCGGTAAACCTGAACCTGTAATGGTGGCGATGAATGAAGGTAAAGGAAGGATATTTGCCACTATGATCGGATTGCCGGGAGGAGAAGAAGACCAGGCTTTACATAGCGTCGGCTCAATCGTAACTTTACAGAGGGGCGCTGAATGGGCAGCAACCGGAGCTGTAACGCAGGAAGTACCGAGTGATTTTCCTACTGCTGCTGCACCGGTCCTGAGACCGGATTTCAAGGCAATTACAACAGCGGAAGCATTCCGTATGATTGCGGATTATGATATCCAGAAAAGCACCAGATACTATACCTTTATTCAAAATCAGCTTAGCAGAGCCGCCGGTGACGAGCAGAAACTTCTTGCTCTCGAAAAAGAAATGGTGAAGGTATTGAAGAATGAAGCTGCTACTGCCGAAGCGAAAAAACTTATGCTCCGCGAACTGAGCTGGATGGGATCGGCAAATTGTATCCAGGCAATAAAGGATCTTGCGGATGTGGATGGACTGAAAGACGAGGTGGCATATGCCCTGGAAAGGTTGGGGCAGTAATTTAATTGAAAATGTTCTCCCTCATAATCCCTATATTCAATGAAGAGAAGCTGATCAATGAGCTGATCAGCCGGACAATTGCAGCTATCGAGGCATTTACTCCGGATTATGAGGTTATTTTTGTCGATGACGGAAGTGTTGATAGCAGCATACAGTTGATACTTTCACAACGGGAAAAGAATAAAAAGATCAAGCTTCTGACTCTATCCAGGAATTTCGGTCATCAGGCAGCCTTTACTGCCGGACTGGAATATTCCACAGGCGATATTGTGGGAATGATGGACGGCGATCTCCAGGATCCTCCTGAACTGCTTGAAGCTATGTACAGGAAACTGCTGGATGAAGACCTGGAGATAGTCAGCGGGAAAAGGACGGGCAGGAAAGGTAATAAACGCCGGAACCTGGCATCAAGACTGTTTCATTCGGTCTTCCGCAATATAGGCGAGCTGAAAAACATTGAGAACTACGGTAACTTTTCCATGATGAAAAGGATAGCGGTCGATGCCCTGCTCTCAATGAAAGAGAAAGTGCGATATCTTCCGGGACTGAGGAGTATGATTGGTTTCAGACAGGGTTATGTTGAATATGTACGTGAGGACCGGCTCAAAGGACGGCCAAAAATGACCTTCACGAACCTGTTCCGGCTTGCAGGTGATGCAATATTTTCATTTTCAAGGTTCCCGATCAGAATATGCCTTATCCTGGGAACAGCAGGAACTCTGATATTCATGGGTGCAGGCATCTGGGTAATAATATCGAAGGTTACAGGCATTGCCATCCCGGGATGGTCATCGACATTATTGAGCCTCTATTTCCTGGGATCTATTCAACTGGTCTTCCTCGGGATTCTTGGTGAGTATATTTACAGGAACTATAAGGAATCACAAAACCGTCCGATATTCTTTGTAAGAAAATTCTATGACGATGCTGAGGGGAAATGATGGAGAACAGTAAACTGAAATATTTGTTCTTTACATTTTCTGCCGTTCTTCTGTTCATGATGATCCTGATGAGCAGGGATGCAGGTATTTCATGTGACGATGTTCTTCATTATGATCACTCTGTTGTAGTTTATAATTATTTTGCCTCTCATGGAGAGGATAAATCGGCACTTGAAACGCCGGTTACCCACCTCAGGTATTACGGACAGTCTTACGATAATGTTGTTACCTTCATTATCAGGTGGTTCGGAATAGAAGACGTTTACAGGTTCCGCCACCTCATGAGTTCAATTGCTGGATGGCTTGCAATGTTCATTACAGCATTGTTCGGGATCTGGCTGTGGGGATATGGTACGGGGACACTGATAATGATCCTGTTTGCTGTCTCGCCGACATTCATCGGACATTCCCTTAATAACCTCAAGGATATTCCTTTTGCCCTTTCATACATTTCAGGGATATTTCTCACACTCCGCCTGCTTACCTCCGAAGGTAAGATAGTCTGGTATGAAGTACTCCTGCTGATAATAAGCATTGCTTTTTCAATAAGCATAAGAGCAGGAGGGATTCTTCTGATATGCTACCTGTTGTTTTTCTTTTTTGTGATCCTTTTATACAGATGTGCAACCGGAGGAAAAATTGATCTTAAGCCCGATGGTCTTAAACTGATAATATTGATCCTGATTTCTGTTTCAGCATATATTCTGGGTTTAATTCTATGGCCTTATGCTTTGCAATCACCGGTGAAAAATGTTCTTGAATCCTACAGGGTGATGGCTCATTTTCCCGATACATTCAGGCAGATATTTGAAGGAAAGAATGAATGGTCCGATTTCATGCCATGGTATTATCTTCCAAAATCAATGGCAATTACAATACCTGTTATCGTACTTGCCGGGGCAGGCTGTTTCTTTTTGTTTTTGAATAAGATACGTCAGTCCCGAAAAGGAATGATCTATGTCTTTCTGGTCTTTTCCCTTATTTTCCCGATGGTTTTCGCCATTATTCAAAAATCAAACCTTTACAGTTCATGGCGTCAGTTCCTGTTCCTGTATCCGGTACTTGTAATTATAGCTGCGACCGGTATCAGGTTTCTTTTCCCGGGAATTCATAAAAAATTGTGGCAGATCGGTGTTATAGCAGCACTTGCATTGCTTGTTATTCATCCTGTTGAATTCATGGTGAAGAATCATCCATATCATTACCTGTATTATAATCAGCTTGTAGGTGGACTGAAGGGTGCATATGGCAGATATGAGACCGATTATTATTATGTGAGCCAGACCGAAGCTTCAGAGTGGCTGATTGATTATCTGGAGGAAAAAGGAATAGATTCTGTATCAGTAGGAGCGACCTATCCTGTAAAATGGTCCTTCAGGAATAATCCCGGGATAAAAACGTTTTACTTCAGACACGAGGAAAGGAGCCGGTATGACTGGGATTATGCAATAGTTGCTAACAGGTATATACATCCTTTTCAGCTTGACAACAAGATATGGCCGCCTGAGAATGCAATTTATACGATAAGGGCGGATGGCATTCCGATCGGGGTTGTCATGGAAAGAAAGAACAAGGATGATTACTATGGGTATACAGCCCTTGAAGAAGGCCGGTCAGCAGAAGCTGTCACTCATTTTGAAAATGCTTTGAAGTACAATGATAAAGATGAGATGATTTTTTATAATTTTGCACGGGCTTTATATAATGAAGGATTTTATGAAAAGGCAGATTCCGTGCTGAAAGCCGGCCTGGAAATCAATCCGTTCTGCGAGCCGATACTCATGTACCTGGGAAATATTGCCAAATCCCGTAATGATTCAGGGACAGCAGCCGGATATTATGAAAGGCTCCTGAAGTATAACCGGAAGTATTTTCAGGCATATGTTGAGTTATCAGGCTTGTATTTCGCGGAAGATCTTCAGAAAGCAAGAAAGCTTTTACGGGATTGCCTGAAGCTTAATCCGGGTTACAAACCCGCAATAATTGCCCTCGGAGATACTTACAGGGAAAGTGATCCGGAAACCGCTGAAAAATATTATAAAATTGCAGACACTATTAAATAATTATAAATAAGAATGAAATGAAAAAGACAGTTCTTGCACTCTCATTAACAGCATTATTTGCATTATGCGGGCTCACATCATCATTTTCACAGGATCAGCCCAAGCCACAGAAGGATACGGTCAATATTGATACCGATGCCAAGCCAACAACTTATTATGATGTTGAAGACGAGGGTAAATCCGCCTCTGATAAAGAAAAAGGAAGCGGCGGAACAATTGCCATAATACTCGGAGCAGTCGTGGTAGTCGGTGCTGTTGCAATTTTCCTGCTGAAAAAGAAGAAGTAAAACAATGCTCAGAGCACAGGGCTCAGAGCACAGGGCACAGGGCTCAGGTCTATAACCGTCAAATTGACGGAATTGTTGAGATAGGAGTTTCCCCTCCTTTTTTTTAAGGAGGGGTGGCCAGACTACAAAATCATCTATCGTGCAGAAATATAAATGTTCTGGCCGGGGTGGTTTACTCTTCCTTTTATTAACTTTATTTAAATGGATAAAAATCACCTCATTTACCGAAACAGTCTCAAACCTCTCAAATCTTAAATAACCACCCCGGCCGGGGAAAGACAATTGTAAACATTTCAAGATAAGCAATCCCGGCCACCCCTCCTTGAAAAAAGGAGGGGAAACTTATATTCGCAAC
>ERZ795059.4822-NODE-4822-length-12520-cov-7.128440_pt1 | contig 12520 bp, 11 predicted proteins | sample MGYA00375143_ERZ795059 | MGnify/ENA primary metagenome ERZ795059 (study PRJEB30188, sample SAMN05720168) | activated sludge metagenome | isolation source: Anaerobic digester | place: USA | collected 2015-01-07 ... | reverse complement strand
TCGTCGAAAGACACGCCGAACTTCGACTGTGCGCCACCGGTTCTGACCTTGTCGTGATGGCCGCGACCGACCCCGAGATCGACACGCAGGAAGATCTCGGCGCCCGCGAAATCGGCGCCCCATTCGGTGATCGGATGCAATGCATCGAGCGTCACGCGGACACCCGTGGCCAGTGCTGCGCGATATTCCTCGCGTGGCGCGAAGTTCGGCGTGAACAGGATGCGTTCGACCGGCAGGTCAGGCAGGGTCGCGCGCACGGCCTCGACCTCGTTCCATGACACGCACTCGAAGGCGAACCCCTCGGCATGCAGGGTACGCAGGATGTCGGGATGGGGATTGGCCTTCAGCGCATAGTGCCAGCGATCGACCATGCCGAGTGCGCTCAGGCAACGCGCCTTTTCACGCACCTGATCGAGGCTGTAGACATAGCGCGGCGTCGATTGCGTCGCGAGTTCGAGCAGCCGTTCGCGCTGGGTGCGCCACCACGTCGAGCGGCGAACCGAAGCGTCGCCGCCGGCCAGTTCGCGCCAGCTCGGTCCGAATACCGCGGCGTCGCCGACGCGCATGACTTCGGCGCGGATCAGCAAGGCATGCAGTCTCGGGATCAGTGCATCGACGACGTCCTCGTCGATGACGAAGGTCAGGTTGAGATTGTTCGACGACTGCGAGATCAGGTGGACGTTCAGCGCACCGAACTCGGCAAGCACCGCGGAAAGCCTGTGCAGCATCGCGCGCATGCCGCGGCCGACCAGGGTGATCGCCGCGCACGGCGCGATCACCTTGACCCGGCAGAACGCCTCGAGATCCGTGCACAGGCGCGCAAGCACATCGGAGTTGAGCAGGTTGTCCGAGGGATCGAGCGACGCCGTGACATTGGTCTCGGCTGAACCGATCAGGTCGACCGACAGGCCGTGGCGCTTGAACACCTCGAACACGTCGGCGAGGAAACCCACCTGCTGCCACATGCTGATCGACTCCATCGACACGAGGGTGATGCCCTTGCGTGAACTGATCGCCTTGACGCTTGGCGCCGTCAGCTGCGCATCCCAGACGATTTCGGTACCTGGCAGCTCGGGTCGGTTGGTGTCCTTGATGCGGATCGGCACGCGCTCGTCGCGCACCGGATGGATGCAGCGCGGGTGCAGCACTTTCGCCCCGGTCGTCGCGATCTCCTGCGCTTCGGCGTAGTCGAGCCTCGCCAGCAGGCGCGCGTCGGCAACCTGGCGCGGGTTCGCGCTGAACATGCCCGGCACGTCGGTCCAGATCTCTACCGCTTCGGCCTTGAGCAGGGCACCGTAATACGCAGCCGAGGTATCCGATCCACCGCGACCGAGCACGGCAGTCGCCGTCTCGCCACTGCGCGCGATGAACCCCTGCGCGATGAAAACCTCGCCGCGCGATGCCAGCGCAAGGGCGATCGCCGGCTCGTGGCGAACGCGCACCGAGGCCGACAGCCATTGCCCCCAGGCACCCTGGTTCGGCAAGGCTTCGGCGCGCAGGTACTCGCGCGAATCGAGCCAGTGCGTGGTCAGTCCACAGGCATTCAGGTACAGCGCACCGAGCGTGCTCGACGAGAGCTCGCCGAGTGCAAGCACCTCGGCCTGCCAGTCGAGCGTGCCGGCCGCACGACGCGGATCCGCGAGCAACTGGTCGAGCTTCGCGATCCAGGCATCGATCGCGTTGCGCTTGGGCAAATCCATTTCGCCGAACAGTGCGTGATGGCGCGCGACGATGGTTTCGCGCAGTTCGGCGCAGCGCGGTCCATCGGCAAACGCCTCGCCAATCCCCTTGAGCAGATCGGTGACTCCCGACAGCGCCGAGACCACGATCAGGACGCGCTTTCCATTCGCCCGATGGTCGGCCGCGATGCGCGCGATAGTGTCCCAGCGCGGACGCGTCGAGACACTGGTACCCCCAAACTTGATGACGACCCACGGGGCGTCGGCGGGCAGGCGTGCGTTGGACAGGTTCACGATTCCGGGTACTGGGCAGGCTCGGGAGGCGAGTCCGTCATTCTTCGATGCATCGCAACAAAAGGCAATCGACGAACAACGAGCCGCTGCGCAAAAACCCCGTGACGAAGCCCTCGGCGCGGCTCGCGGGACGGCCGTGCAGCGATTCGTCGAACAGACGCCCGGGCTGGACCGGCGGGTTTCGCGGGCTTCCGCTCAATGATGCTGTTCGTGCGCATCCCCGGTCGCGGCTTCGGCGGCCGGAACCTCGAAGATCGCAGGAACGCGCTGGCCATCCGACAGCAGGAAGGTTATCTGGATGCGATCGCCCGCGACGACTTCGCTGCGCGGTTGCATCAGCATCAGATGCATGCCGCCTGGAGCGAACTTGATCTCCTGGCCTGGCGCGATCTCGAGCCGGTTGAGCTCGCGCATGCGTGACACGCCATTTTCGATCACGGTCCTGTGTACCGAGACGGTGCGGAACCGTTCGCTCTCCGCGGCGAGCAGGCTGACCGCGGTGTCGCCGGAATTGGCCAGGGTCAGATAGCCGGCAAGCATCGGGGCGCCCGGCGGGGCCTGCGGAATCCACGCATTGGAAACCTCGATCCGCGCCGCCGCCAAGGCGTCCGCAGCAAGCAGGAACACGAGCAGAACTGAAAACACGCGGCACAGGGCTTTCATCGGCTACTCCACGGGGATCCGTCATCATAGCCCGCGCTGCGCGCGCAGGCCTGACGCGAATTGCCGCAATGTGACCGCAACGCCGCCGGCGGCCGAGTCGATGCTGTCCCAAGGCGACGCCGACCAGGCAATGAGACGATTGCACCACCTGATCCGCCTTGCCTTAAACTCGCGGCGATGCGACGGAGCGCCGGGCTGCCCCACGCGCTCCTGCCTGGTGCAGGTCCATGCACCTTCGAACTCCCAATCCGAGGCCACTCGATGACCGTGCTGGAAACCATTCGCCACGATGACATCCACGAACTGCACCTGGCGCGACCTCCGGTCAATGCGTTCAATCCCGAACTCGTGAATGCACTGCGCGGCGCCGTCTTGTCGGCACCCGCCCACGGCGCGCGCGGCATCGTGGTTTCGGGTCATCCAGGCATGTTTTCGGCGGGTCTCGATGTGCCCAGCCTGCTGCAGCTGGATCGTGCGGCAATGGGCGTGTTCTGGAGCGAATTCGTCGGCCTCTGCGAAGCGCTCGCGCGTTCGCCGATTCCTGTCGTCGCGGCGATCACCGGTCACAGCCCGGCTGGCGGCGCCGTGCTGACCTTGTATTGCGACTACCGGGTAATGGCACGCGGCGCCTTTCGCATCGGCCTCAACGAAGTCCAGGTCGGCCTGGTCGTCCCCGAGATCATCCAGGCCGCGATGCGACGGCTGCTCGGCGCGCATCGTGCCGAACGCCTGATGGTCGCCGGCTCGATGATCGAGGCCGAGGAAGCCTTGCGCGTCGGGCTCGTCGACGAGCTGGTCGACACCGAACTCGTGGTCGGCCGCGCGCTCGGCTGGTTGCAGGATCTGCTCAAGCTGCCGCCGCAGGCGATGAGCGAAACCCGCCGCATCGCCCGCGCCGACCTGCATGCCCAGTTCGATGCGGTCGCCACGATCGGCAATGAGGTTTTCGCCGAACGCTGGTTCTGTGCAGAAGCCCAGGGCGTACTCCACGCCATGGTGGCGCGCCTCAAGGCCCGGCGCGCCTGACCCGGTCAGGCGTCCTCGATGGGTCGGCGCTGCTCGTCGAGCGAGCGAGTGAATTCGTTGACGACGTCTCCCGTGTGCAGCGTCGACTCGCGCTCGACGAGGACCAGCAGGCAGTCATTGTCCGCCCGCGGATTGTGCCGCACGCCCTTCGGCACGACATGCAGATCGCCCGCGGCGAGATCCACGCTTGATCCGTCCTCGAGATCGATGTGCAAGCTTCCGTCGAGGACGAAGAACATCTCGTCCTCGTCGAGATGGCGGTGCCAGCCGAGCACGCCGTTGACCTTCGCCACCTTGACGCAGGCGTCATCGACCCGGGCGATGATGCGCGGTGACCAGTACTCGGACAGCGACGCCGCGATCTTCCCCGGTGACACGACCTTGGACACGACGATGCCGGTCACGCTGCGCGCAGCGAAGGCGGAGGCAGGTAGCGACCGGTCCTTCTCGTCCAGACCACCAGCGCGACCACGACCAGACTGACGACGACCATCGTGATCAGCGAATCCTCGGGGCCAAACACGCCACCGGTCAGCCATTGCGGTCCGTCGTAGCGACTCTCGATCGGCGCCATGCTTCGCCAGTTCAACAATCCGGACAATGGAACGCCCGCGAGCAGGATCGTGAAATTCCAGGCCGCGTGATGCGCGGCCACGATCCACAGGTTGCGTGTCGCAACGAACAGCAGTGTCCACAATGCACCGATCAGGGTTCCCGAAACCAGGGTCGTTGCCAGCTCCGATGGGCTGGATTCGGCATTCGCAAGATGCAATGCGGCAAAAATTCCCGCCTGCAGCCAGAGCGCCCAGGTCGTGCCGAGGGCATCCTCGAGGATGCGGAACAGGACACCGCGGAACACCAGCTCCTCGAGCATCGCTGCAACCAGGATGACCGAGGCGACGCCCAGCAGTTCGATTCGCGGACCGCGGAACAAGACGACCTCGTAGACTCCCGCTGCGAACAGCGCGATCAGGGTGACGGAAATCATCGTCATGCCGGCCACTGCGGCAAGTCCGATGCCGGCCGGCCTGAGCTTCAGCTCGATGGCAGGCCGCTTCTCGACATGGCGAACATGAAGCCAGTAGCCGAGCAAGGCAAAGGCGAGGATGCCCGAGCGCCGGATCGCGATCGTCATGAACCCTGACGGATGAAAGACGGCCTCGATGCCTGGGATGAGGACCAACCTGAACAACTGGACTGCCAGGAAGATGCTCGCCGCTGCCAGCAGCAGGCGGAGCAGGGATTGTCTGATCATGCTGCGTTTGAACACGAAGTGTGCCCCTGGGCCGATGGTCGTTTGGTCCGGTCGAACAGGATTCCGTTCGCCGGGCCAGGACGTTACCGACTACATTCGTGAATGGGAACGAACATTCCTGAATAAACTCCATGCATAATTGAATGCCCGTTCTCGACAGGCCCATCCATGGAATGGAGCGATCTTCGTGTGTTCCTCGGTGTGGCCCGCGAAGGTTCGCTGGGCGCTGCGGCGCGCAAGCTGGCGCAATCCCAGCCGACCATGGGCAGGCGCCTGCGCGCACTCGAAGCTTCGGTCGGCCAGCCTCTTTTCCAGCGCACCGCCGCCGGATTCATCCTGACCGACGAGGGCAGCGCCATGCTCGAACACGCGGAACGGATCGAGGAGGAAGTCCTCGCGATCGAGCGTCGCCTCGCGAGCGGCGCGCAGCATGTCGAAGGCTCGCTCCGGGTCACGTGCTCGGATTGGTTCGGCGCACATGTCCTGAGCCCGGTACTCGCGGAATTCGCAAGCTCGCATCCTCGCGTCGACGTCGAACTGCTGACGGAATCCCGGTTTCTCAGCCTTGCACGGCGAGAGGCGGATCTGGCATTCCGGATCCGGCCGTTCGTCGAGCCCGATGTGGTCTCGCGCAAGCTCCTGCACATGCCCTATCGCGTCTACGTGCGCGTCGGCTCACCGCGACCGACGGCCGGTGACGGAGCCGGCCATTCGCTGATCGGCCTGGAATCCGGATTCTCCGGCACACCCGATGACAGTTGGTTGAAGCACGCGTTGCCGAACGCGCGAATCAGCTTTCGCAGCAACAATCGCGACGTCCAGGCGCGCATGTGCCAGCTCGGCGCGGGCATCGCCGTGCTGCCGCAGCCCCTGGGCGTTGGCCTGGACGGAATCGAGCGCCTCGATCTCGGCAGCGATCCGCCAGGCCGCGACACGTGGATCGCCTGGCACCGCGACCTGCGCAAGCTCGCGCGCCTGCGTGCGTTCATCGACCTGGTCGTCGCAAGGCTTGCGGTTTGATGCCGCGGCATCCGCGATGAGTGCAACGACTTGCCCGGGGCTGCGGGCAATCCTGCTCACATCTGCTTGAACAGGTGCAGGTAGCTGCGACTGACCGGCAGCACTTCGTCACGGCCGCGCAGGTGGAGGCTTGCCGTCTCGTTGTCGGCGCGGACGACATGACTGACCGCGCGCAGGTTGACGACGACCGCACGATGGATCTGGATGAACTGCGCGGGATCGAGCTGATCGAGGATTTCCCTGAGCGGCATGCGGATCAGCGCATCGTTGCACTTGTCGACGGGATTGCGCCATGCGACGCGCGTGTATTTTCCGTCGGATCGCAGATAGTCGATTTCGTCGACGGCAATCAATCGCACGGTCGTCCCGACCGAAGCACGGATCCAGCGCAGCGGGTTCGATTGCCCTGTCCGCAGTCGGGCCGCGAGTTGTTCGATCAGGGCGACATTGTCGGATGTCGTGTTCGAGGCGAGCAGGCGTTCGCGGATACGCGCCACGGTCGCGTCGAGCCGTGCCGATTCGACCGGCTTGACCAGGTAGTCGAGCACGCCCTGCTCGAATGCCTGCAATGCGTAGTTGTCAAATGCGGTGACGAAAACGAGCTCGGCACGTCGCCCGATACATCGCGCCGCCTCCACGCCGGACATGCCAGGCATGTGCACGTCGAGAAAGCACACCGCGGGGGCAAGCGCCTCGAACTGCTCGACGGCCTCGCGTCCGTTGCGCGCCATTGCCACGACCTCGAGCTCCGGCCAGGCCTGCCGCAGCATTCGTGCGAGCGAATCGCGCAACAGCGGCTCGTCATCGGCGATCAGGGCGGTTGGCGATCTTCGATTCATGAGGATCTCCGTTGCAGCGGAAACTCGAGTTCGGCGCAGGCGCCATTTGGAGTCAACGGAATCAGCCAGACATGCGCGTCCCCTCCGTAGACGATCTGCAGCCGCTCGCGCAGCGTCGACAGCCCGGTACCGGGACTCCCGCTGCCACGAGCCAACCCGACGCCACTGTCGATGACCTGGACGCGGCAGCGGCCTTCGTCCTCGACAATGCGAATCTCGATGCGACCCCCGCTCTCGCTCGGGTCGATGCCGTGGCGCACGGCGTTCTCGACCAGGGTCAGCAGGGCCATGGGCGGGAACGGGATCGACGTGGCTATCGTGTCGACATGCAGCTCGAACTGCAGCCGATCGGGCATGCGCATGTGCATGACGTCGAGATAGGCCTGCACGAGGTCGAGTTCCTGCCGCAATGTCGTGGCGGGTTCCTGCAGGCGCGGAACCGCGGCGCGCAGATAGGCGATCAGGCTGCCCAATACCGCCGACGCCCGTGGCGAGCCGGAATCGACCAGTTCGCGGATGTTGGCCAGGGTATTGAAAAGGAAATGCGGCTCGACCTGTGCCTGCAGCAGGCGCAGGCGCGCATCGACGGCCTTGCGTTCGAACTCGCTGCGCTCGAGCTCGAAGGCCAGTGCCTGGCGTTGTGCCTTGCCGTTGATCTGCCCGATCAGGGCAGCGACGGCCATCCACGGCGCAATCAGCAGGCTCGTCACCGTGAACATGCCGAAACCTGCAAGGCGATCGTTGTTCCGCCAGAACGGTACAGGGTCGCCCTGCGTCGTCAACACATAGGCGAACCAGGCGGCGAACGGGATGACAACGACCACGCCGGCCACCTGCAGCGTCCAGCGTGCGATCCAGCCCGGCAGACGCGACGGCCAACGTTCGAACAGGCCGAACATCAGCAGACAGGCGCTGCCGATGAACAGCCAGCGGCCGACCAGCGCGAGGTAGGACGCCTGCCAGGTCGGCGCCATCATCGCGCTGAGCACAGCGCAGACAATCAGGATGACGCGCAGGCGCTGCCAACCGAACAGGCGCGGGATCTGCTGCACGGGTGGAATCGGAGACGCTGCTGCCGGGCTCATCTCCCGAGGTTATCAGCGAATCGCAATGCGATGACGCCTATCAAAGTCGCGGCAGCCACATGAAGAAAAATGCGGCGGCGATGCCGGCTGCCGTTGCCAGTGACAGCACACCGAGAACCGCTGCCATCCCGGCACGCAGGATCGTCGAGGGACTCCGCTGTGCGCGGAAATACAACTCGAGGATGGCGAGGGGGACGAGGGTCTGGCCGAATGCGAGCGCAACGAGTGCGGGACCGCGGAACGTTTCCGGATCGAAGCCGACCGGCCCCTGGTTCAGCGCGATCCAGAACATCAGGCCGATGCGAAAAAACCAGACGCCGCTGACGACCAGGAACAGGCGCAGCGCCCATCGTCGGTGCGCATCGATGCGACGCGCCAGCGCGTTGCGCAGGGTCATGATCGCGCAGCCCATGATCAACAACGCATTGATCGTGATCGCAACTGCCTGCGGCGGGCCACCGACGGTGCCGCGGGTCCAGACCATGATCAGGCCGCCAAGGCTCATGACGAAGGCCGACACGAAATAGATCCGACCGTTCATGCGATGGAACCGCGGGAACCGTCGACGCACGCCGGTCAGCACCTGCACAGAGCCACCCACGATGATCAGCACCGCAAATGCCAGATGCACGGCGACGACCAGGTTGCCCGGCGTATCGCCCGGCACATGGCCGTGTGGAAGCACCTGGTTCCAGCGCTCGATGTGGCCTTGCCAGGCAGCGCGCGCGTAGAAGCCGACGACGTAGATCACGAACAGCCATTGCCCGAGCACCGCAACGACGAACCAGGTTCTGGCAGCAGCCGTCAGGATCGTGTCGAACCTGCGGCCCGGGCGGGAACGTTCGACTTTGCCCATGCTCGCGGCGCGACGATCGCCGAAGTCGTTGTCTCCTGATGCGCCATCCTGGTCCCGCGCGATCCCCAACGCTTGTGTCATTGCCGCATTCCCCCGTTTGCCTGTTCATGCATGCGACTCGGGGCCGTGTCGACGCGAAGATTCGCGGCGACACGTTCCTAGTCATGGACAAGCACTGTCCCCAGCCGCGCGCGAGGCCGAAAGCGGGAGGGTCGCCAAGCACGGACGACGGGGCACGAACGACGTCATGGCGCGATCAACGGCGACCCGGCTGGCGACAGCCAGAACCGCAACGCATTCCGGATGACGCTCTCGCCCATGGTTGCCACGAGATCTGGCCCACGCGATTCCGGATAGCGTTGTCAATAACACCTGTTGATCATTCTCGATTCTCGTAAACGTCCCCCGCACGCACCCCGCTCAGGCGCGACGATACGATTCGAGCAAGACAGGATCTGCCAGCAGGGCATCGGCAACCAGATAGCGTGGCTCGCGACCAGCGGCCAATTCGCTGCGGATCCGGGTCGCGGATATTTCCAGGGCGGAAACGACGATCTCGATGACCCGGCCTGCCGGAGTGGCGGACACATCCGCCACCCGTCCGGTACGGCGCTCACGCAGTTCTTCGCGCAAGCTCATCGGCAACAGGGTCGAGTGGCCGGGTCGGCTCAGGATGCCGATGTGGGCAAGTTCAAACAGGCTTTGCCAGCGATGCCAACCGGGTAAACCAGCGAACGCGTCGATGCCCAGCAGCAGCACCAGCGGTCGATGCGCGCCGATTTCCTCGCGCAGTTCCGACAGGGTATCCACCGTGTAGGACGGCCCCTGCCTGCGCAACTCGCGATCGTCGATACGCAGGCGATCCTGCCCGAGCAGGGAAACCTGCAGCATCGCCAGCCGCTGCTGTGCACTTGCCACTGGCTGGGGCCGGTGCGGTGGCACGCTCGCCGGCACCAGGCGCACCTCGGCATCGAGAAACCCGGCCGCTTCCCAGGCCGCGCGCAGATGGCCGAGATGCACCGGATCGAAGGTGCCGCCAAGGATGCCGAGCGGGCGGTTTTCCGGTTGCGGGATCACGGCCGTCGCGCGGTCGGCTCAGGAGGTCGCGCCGAGCAGATCGGCGCCGCGACGCGGCATCGCGATCGCCGCGACAAGGCGTTCGATCTCGCGCCAGACATCGCCCTCGCCGCGACCCTTGGCGATGCGGTCGATGCGGCCGAGATGGATGATGCAGCGCTCCCAGTGGGCCGCGTCGCCCGCCTTGAGCGCACGTTTGAAACCGGCCTGTTTGGCATCCCAGATGCGCTCGGTCTTGAATGCCTGGCCGAGATTGCCGCCGGCATTGGCGAGTCGTGAAAGAACGCGCAACTGGTTGAGCAGCCAGCCGAGCAACGGGATCGCCTCGGCACCCTCCGCGCGCAATCCCTCGACCATGCGCAAGGCGCGCATCGCATCGCCGGCAATCGCCGCATCGGTGAGTCGGAACGCATCGAAACGCGCATCGTCGGCGACGCTGGCCTCGAGCGTGTCGATGTCGAGCACGGCCTGGCCGACGAGCAGGGACAGCTTGTCGATTTCCTGGGCCGCGGCAAGCGTGTTGCCCTCGATGCGCTCGGCCAGCAGCGCAATCGCATCGGCAGTTGCCTTCAGTCCGCGTGACTTCATGCGCGCCGAGATCCAGTCCGGCATGTCCTCGTGCCGGATCGGCCATACCGGCATTACCACGCCGACACGCTCGACCGCGGCAACCCACGCACCCTCATGCGCCTTGCTCCACTCCTGCGCCGTGATCATGAGCAAGGTGTCGGGCGGCGGATCGGCGCACCAGGCGCTGATTGCCGCGGATCCTTCCTTGCCGGGCTTGCCGGTCGGCATGCGCAACTCGATCACGCGCCGCGTCGCAAACAGCGACAGTGCCGCCCCAGACATGGCCAGTTCATTCCAGTCGAAACGATGGTCGACATCGTGGATTTCACGCTCGGCGTAGCCAAGTCCGCGGGCGCGGGCGCGCAACTGATCGGCGGCCTCGAGCACTTGCAGGTGCTCGGCGCCGGCGATCAGCCAGACCGGCTTCAGTTCATTGCCGGCGAGCAGTCGTGGCAGATCGGTGATTCGTGCAGGCATGCTGAGATTGTAGCGGACTCCGCGCGCCGCGCCCGCGGCTGGCACTCTCGCCTCAGCACGGTCCCTGCGCCCTCATTTCGGCAATGCAGGGATCGAGACGAATCCCGCACCGGCGTTGAAGCCCGACGTCGCGATTCAGCGGGCGAGCGCTTCGAGCTTGCGCAGGATCGCCTGGACCATCGCGTGCTGCAGTTCTTCGGTGAGCAGATCCTGTTCGGCGGCGATGCCAAGGGCCTGGGTTGCATCGAAGGTGAAATCGCGGCTCAGCTCGATGGTCTGCCTGGCCACCAGCGAGTCGCCGGCCGCGCCGAGCACGTCGAACTCGACGTGGTAGCGGATCGTGAACTCGTTGGCGCGCGCATTGCCGCCGACAGAGAGCACGTCGGTGCGGATCGTATTGCTGCCGATGCGCAGGACGGCATGCGGCTCGTCGGAGCCTTCGACCAACTGCGCACCGGAGCGAGCCAACGCCTTGCGCAGGTCGCGCCCGAGCGGACTCGACGCATCCGCGCCCTCGATCGCGATCAGTTGCATGCCGGCCGGAAGCCGCGCTTCCTCGCGCAGGTGGAAGCCGCAGGCAGAAAGCAGACCGGCCAGCAGCAGCGTAGCGAGAAGGCGATGAAGGTTCATGGGCATCGTAGAGCGGAGGCGATGGCGAAGCATAACTGAAGGCAAGGCGGATCAAGGCAAACGCAGCCAAAAGCACTCCTCGTCCGCCTGATTCGCCCGGCCCTGGAGCTCAGCCTTCTCGTCGGCTCCGCCGTTCGCGCCCGATCCAGTCGGGTGCAGTCGGCACCTTCTCCCACAAGGGGAGAAGGAAAAGCTGCCTCGATTCCCGATTCCGGATTGCCGATCTCAGACAACGATATTGACGATCTTGCCAGGCACGACGACGACCTTCTTGATGGCCTGGCCTTCGACGTAGGGCGCCACCGACGGTTCGGTCAGCGCGGCGCGCTCGCAGTCTTCCTTCGATGCCGACACCGGCATCTCGATCGTGCCACGCAATTTGCCGTTGACTTGCACGGCAAGCGTAACCGCATCCCGCACCAGCGCAGTGCTGTCGACGATCGGCCAGGACCGGTCCTCGATCAGGGTTTCGCCATGGCCGAGCGCCTGCCAAAGTGCGTGGCAGATGTGCGGCGTGATCGGATTGAGCAGGAGCACGAGCGCCTCGAACGCCTCGTGACGCACCGCCCTGCCCGGATCGCTCATGTCATCGAAGCGGGTGACGGCATTGAGCAGTTCCATCAATGCAGCGATCGCCGTATTGAACGCATGGCGCCGGCCAAAATCGTCGGAGACCTTGGCAATCGTTTCGTGGATCTGACGGCGCAGGGTCTTCTGCGCGGCGTCGAGCTTCGACAGGTCGACTGCTCCGATCACGTCCCCCCATCCGCCTTCGGCACCTTCCCCTGCAAGCGGGAGAAGGGAATCTGTACCCGCTGCGCTCGCCGATCGGATCATCGGGTGATCGGGTTGGGCGACATGCGCATGCAGCTCGCGCCACAGCCGCTTGAGGAAGCGCGACATGCCCTCGACACCGGCCTCGTTCCACTCCAGCGATTGATCAGGCGGTGCGGCGAACATCGAGAACAGGCGCACCGTGTCGGCGCCGAACTTGCGCACCATCAACTCCGGATCGACGCCGTTGTTCTTCGACTTGGCCATCTTCTCGG
>ERZ795059.4819-NODE-4819-length-12522-cov-5.228443_pt1 | contig 12522 bp, 8 predicted proteins | sample MGYA00375143_ERZ795059 | MGnify/ENA primary metagenome ERZ795059 (study PRJEB30188, sample SAMN05720168) | activated sludge metagenome | isolation source: Anaerobic digester | place: USA | collected 2015-01-07 ... | reverse complement strand
GCCAGTACCAGTAAACACCAAAATGCTTTTTTCATAAACTCCCCCTCTATTCTCCTGTAATACCTGTCTTATCTATACTCTGAACAAACCATCGCTGAAATATGAAGTAAAATATTAAAAGCGGTAGTATTGAGATCAATGTCCCTGCCATTGAAATAGCTTCATTAAGGTTTTTCCCGCCCTGCGTAACGCTCATTGAGTAAACATTCTGATAGGTAGCCGCAAAATTTTGCAGACCAAGTGTCAGAGTCTTTATCTTGTTTCCAAAGTACAATGCTGAAAGCGTAGTTTCATTCCAGTACCACACAAACGAAAAAATGAACGAAACAATATATGCAGGTACAGCTGAAGGAACTGCAATTTTCGTGAAAATAACCATAAAACTTGCCCCGTCTAGCTGCGCCGCCTCTTCAAGCGATTTAGGAAGCATCTTGAAAAACTGATAAAAGATAAGTATGAATATGGAACTTTTCAAACCCTGACTAAATATTGCAGGGAGTATGTATGAGTAAAGGCTCCCTATGAGATTAAGATCCTTATACATAAGAAACTGCGGGATCATGGTTACCTGAGCAGGAATTATAAAGGTAACCAGTATTAAAAGCATTACGAGTTTTTTTCCTCTGAATTCAAACCGCGCCAGACCGTAGCCGGTAAAGGATGTGAATATGGTCTGCAGCACAGCGGGGATTAGATTGACATAGATCGTTTTTAACAGAGTAGGAAAATAATCGAGTACCTGACAAGCTCTGACATAATTATCGGTATAAAGTTTGGTTGGAATCCATTTTACAAAAGGATTCACCAGATCCTGGCTATCCATGAAGCTGTATGACACCATATAAAGTATAGGATAAAGAAAAACAAATCCTATCAGCACAAGTAAAAAGTAGATCGCAAACTTTGAAAGTATTGTTTTTAGCCTCTTCTTTTTCATATCATCGCCTATCTTTCGGCTTTTTTTTGCCGACCGTTTATAAAAAGCATAAATACGGCCAGGATGATGAGTATAACTCCAAAATATATAACAGAAAGAGCAGTTGCATAACCTATGCCACGGTTTATATCGTACATGTCTGTTGATATCTTCTGAACAATCGTATTAAGCGAAAACCCTGATAGAGTTACAAGTGTATACAAAACATTCACCCCCACCACAGGCATCAGAGCAGGGAGCGTAAGCTTCCAAAAACTCTGCCATCCTGATGCTCCGTCTATTGAAGCCGCCTCATACATGCTTTGGTCAAGCTTCTGTATAGCGGCTATGAATATAAGAATCTGAACTCCACAGAACCATAAAATCATTATAAAGGATGAAAGAACCGTTCCCAGAAGATTTCCAAGTAATCCAAACTCATTTGCAAGCTCCTGAACCGAAAAGTACTCGGAAATTCCAGGAAGTGACGTAGCGTTTTGCTCTATAAGTTGTTTCATCACAGGACCGCTGGTTATTATAACGGGAAGAAAAAATATGGTTCTGAAAAATCCCTTTCCCTTTATATCTTTTGTAAGCAAAATGGCGGCAATAAGGGAAAAAGTGATTATAACCGGTATAAACACAGCCATCTGCCCTGCATAGTTTATAAGGCCATCGGTAAAGGCGACATCCATAAGGAAAGCATTCTTATAGTTTAAAAGCCCTATGAAAGACTCTTTTATACCATCGGCAGTAAACCTCACTCTGTTAAAACTGAACCAGAAGGTTCTTATTATGGGAATAAGCGTAAATATAAGAAAGCCTATGATCCATCCTGAAATAAAAAAATAGCCTTTTGCGCTGTTCCTAGCAGTCAGCTTCATATCTCACCATCCTTAACTACACGATAACCTCTGGCCGGAACTTCTATACTGCCGTACTCCATGCTTTGTGTGCCGTAATTGACAAATATAACGACATCGTTTGAGTATCTGGTCTTGGATATACCGTTTTCAAAAATCTCATGAGATATAATACCACAGCCGTAAACTTCTTTAAGCGCCTCATTTACGAAGTCGTAAGAACTGCGTACAGTATCCTGCCATGAGGAAAATTCCGAAGAACTTATCCACTGTGACGGCGTTTCCAAAAGTTTTAAAGAACTCTCCTGCGTTATTATAAACGAGGGATATACTCCAAATTCGACAAGCTTTAAAAGCTCATTGCCAAGATCGGATGTAAAGTTCAGCGGTTTTGAAAAACACGGAATTTTACCAGAAAGAAGAATCTGTAAAAACGGTACTGAACGCTTCTCAAAAATATATCCCGAAGAGTCGGTATCAATATCAAAAATGGCGCTGCAGCTTTTCCACAGATAAACATTTGGATTATAAAAAGCTCCGTTGAAGCTGCTGCTTATAATCTGTTTGGCTTGTCCTCTGGATAAAGGTCTTTTACCGTAATCGCTGTAAAGAACCTCTCCTGTTGTTCTGAAAGAAAGATTCGTTATGCTAAGTTCCTCAAACTTCTTTTGCTCATTTTTATAAAGATTGACCGAAACCTCAGGAGATAGAATACGGTATCCCCAGCTTGTTATAAACTGCTTTGATATATTCTGAGCCACATCTGCTCCGAACCCTGTTTTTTCTTTATTGGCCAATGTATAGTCTACCATATAGAAAACATTTTTGTTGGAAAGATTGAACTCTTTAAGCTCCTTTAAACCCGCAAATGACTGACTCACAGGCAGATGAACAGGAAAGGACTGACTGTATCCATCTTTGGAATATCCGAAAATATTTATTATATAATCAAGTCCGTTAAGCATTCCCGTTATTTCTTTAAGCTCTTTCAGCGAAGTCATCTGTATATAATCTTTTCCGATTACCCTGTTCCTTGTTTCAGCCGCCATAACATCGAGCCTTAGTAAAGCTTTCTCAGAAGAAAACTTCTCAGAAAGCATATTATTTTCTTCAAGATACTCTCTATACTTTACAGCCATAGAACTGTAGTTAGCATCCTGTGAGCAAAGAAGAATAAACCCGGTTTTCACCGTCAGATCATATGGCTCCTGTGTGCTGACAAGAACAGCTGTGCCCTTCTTATCCAAAAATTTCTTATACATCTGCCTTACTATATACCTTGCACTTATCCATGTATACGGCGTTATCACTCCTCCAGGATAGGCGAGTATTTCAGTATACTCATCCCCCTGCTTTACTATGGACATGAACCCTTTTTTATCTTCCTGCGATACGACTCCATAAACCGGTATCTTTATCTTTTTGGCAGGATTTATTCCATATCCCGTCGAAAGAGATGCAGTATCAGCCGTGCCGTAATCAGATCCGTATACTCTTTGAATATAAGGCTTCTTGGCGTTGGACTTACCGATTTTCATTATACTGCCGCTTCCGTCCGGAATGAAAACATATCCATTGTCGCTTTTGATTGCTGCTTCAAAAAAAGGGAAAAAATAAAGATTCATTATCCTGTTGCCGGTATCAGAAGATTCGCTTATAAAATTCTTTCCGGAAGTTACTTCAAAGCCCTGCTCATTAAAGAGTATCTCCATACCCACTGAAAAGCCCTGCTCTCTGAACTGTGCATTTATCTGCAGCATATTACCTTTGACCTGCACGGTTATACTGCATGTATCTGATGAGGCACTCACCTTTTTGCTCTGCATATCTCCGGTCATATATTCAACAGTCATACCGCTTGAAGAAAAGGCCTGCCATTCATCATTAAGAAATCCGTCGTCCTGTTCAATGCCGGTATGCCATACGTTATCCCCGTTCTTTTGTTCTATGCGTAAAAGGAGGCTATGAGAATCAAAAAAATATGTATAATTATCGTTTTCATATACTTTTTCAAAATTGGAAAGAGCTATACAGGCACATAAAAAAACTATGATCACGAAAATTATTCTTCTATTCACGCAATATCACCTCTCTGAATATGCTCTGCAAGAACTCAGCCTCCTGTGTGAAAAGCACAAAGATTATAAACACAATGATGATTATTATAAAAACCATGAAAAGTGTCAAGAGAATATTTTTAACCGCTTCGCCTACCGTATAGTTATGAATCTGCTTGACCATAAGGAACAAGAGAATCAGAGTCCAGCCTATCACCACATACTGCGGAAAAGTATAGAGAAATGCTTCGTTATAAGTCAGCACATTGCTTATGATTATCAGAAAAGGTTCAAAAACAATATAAGGTGCCAGTGCATAAGCTCCTGCCGTATAGATGTCCCTCAGCCTTCCTTCACCACTGTTTATTTCACTTATAAGGTAGTTGGAAAGCAAAAGAACAGCAACTGGAAGATAAATCCCTGCAGCTACTTCAAAGAGATTTACTCTGTATACCGAAACAGATGAAAAAATAAAACCTGTAAAAAAGATCTTGAAAAGCTCCAGGAAAAAAAGATAGATATAAAGGACTGTTGCACTCACTAGTGAGATTCTGTTTTTACGTCTTATTTCATAGTATCCGTCTATCGGATGGAAAAGCATATACTTAAGAAACAACAGATCGTTTATAAGCTTTACCCTTGAAAGCTTTACAAAAAATAGTTTAAGTGATGAAAAAATATTTTTCTTACGGTCTATAAACCTAAGCAGTTTATATAAAATGAAAACTGCCACAAAGCCTATGAATATCAGAGATAAGTTTTTCTGAAGCCATTCATTGCGTATCTGCCAAAAAGATTCCGAGTACTCTCCCTTGTCCTGCGATAACCTGAAATACTCAAGAGACTGTCCGTACATTCCCTCTTTAAAATACGCTTTGGCAAGAGCCTTATAGGAAAGCAGAAAAGAACTGTTAAGCGTCTGTACTTTCTGCCATTCATCCTTCCCCTGGAGATAAAGACCCTGGATATACATATTGTCAGCTCTGAAAACAAGATCTGCAAAGTCTGTAGGCTTAAAAACCGTTATAGAATTTTTTTCCTTGTCCAGAACATAAACTCTGCCATCTCCTGCAACCTCCAGCGCTGAAGGATTAGTCAAAAGTCCTTTCCTTTCGGCAAGAGAATCCTTGTTTCCAAAGATGAAAAGAAGATCGCCAAGACTGTTTGATACAACTATAAAACCGTTGGAATCAACCGCATAAACATTATTTAAATCATCAAGCCCTATATCTACTATGTCCGGATCACCGAAGATCCTGTTTTCAAAAATATTAACACCTGCAATATTGAATTTTTTAATGCTGTTGGTTTCTAATCCATACGTGCAGGTATATATGATGCCATCAGCATCTATTGCAATATTAGTCGGAGAAGGCGGTCTGAGCTTGAGAAACTGACCTTTGGCTCCGGTAAATATTATACGCTGAAGAAGCATCTTTAGCGAAACATCCGGACGGTTGGCTCCCAGATAGTTCATAAACTCTCCGTCGCTGTTAAGACAGACAATGCCGTCTGTGGATCCTTCACTTATGATATATATATTATTTCTTGCATCTACGGCAACTTTAAGCGGGATGAACTGGTTTTTGCTTCCAAAAAGCGGTTGTGATGGTCTGCCTAGCTCTTTTAAAAGCTCTCCGGACTTGTTGAAAACACAGACTGAAAAGCTACCTGAATCGGCAACATATACAAGCTCATCCGTAACAAAAATTCCTGTGGGCATAAAAAACATATAGTCAGAAAAAACTTCCTCGCTCATGTCAGGATTTATCTTTAAAACCCTCATATTTCCGGTATCGGCAACGTATATACTTCCGTCTTTGTCTACAAAAATATCCTCCGCATTCATTATTGAAGGAAAGAAAACTTTTTCCGGAACAAAGGCATTGCGTGTTTCAACTATAAATCCGTTAGGCCCCATCGTGTAGGTTTTATACGGCACATCCGCATACGATACTGCAAAAAACAGCAGAATTACAAGCAGAGTCAAAGGTTTTATCTTCAATCTCCCCACCTCACTTGATTCCGGAATGAGCCATAGTATTCATGACTTTGCTCTGTGTAAAGATAAAGATGATAAGATTTGGAAGAAACATTATAAGAGCTGCAGCGGCTGCCATCCCCATACCCGCCACAGTATTGTTTGTTGAAGTAACGGTATTCATAAAATAAGCAAAGGTTTTAAAACTTTCATTGTTTATATAGATCGATGAAGCCTCTGTGTAGTTCCAAGCCGTCTGAAATGAAAGAATTACAAGTGTCGCAATAGCAGGTTTGCAGAGCGGTATGATAATCCTGAAGAATATTATAAAATCGTTCGCTCCGTCTATCTTAGCCGCTTCTATTAACGTATCTGGTATCTGATCTATAAACTGCTTGACCAGAAAAAGACCTACAGGCATGGCCAGCATGGGAAGGATATTTATAACAAATGTATCTATAAGTCCCATCTTTACCACAATTATGTACCTGGGAATAGAAACGGCTATGGGAACAAACATCAATGCAAAAGTATTTACCTTGAAAATAAAGTTCCTCAGGCCGAACTTCTTTTTTGAAAGTGCATATCCGGCGCTTACGCTTATATAAACCGTAAGTATAACGGTAATTGCGGTTACGGTAATGCTGTTGAAGAGATACCTTGTAACCGGCAGTCCGGAGTTGGTCATGGTTGAAAAAAGCTGCCTGAAATTTTCAAAACTGGGATGTGCCACTAAGATCTTCGGAGGAAACTGAAGCAGCTCATCCATAGGCTTAAAGGCCTGCGAAAATATGAATACCAGCGGCAGCACCATAAAAACTGCAAAAGGTACTAAAAAAAGATAAAATTTTATCTGACTTTTATGAAAGTTCTTTGGGTTTATCTTGGTCCCCTGAAATTTAGACATTTCCCACCACCTGAATTTAATCCCTTTCTCCGAAAAACTTCCAGGCTACCTTGGAGCTGAGCCATATAAGCAAAAGAAGAAAGACTGAAACAGCTGCGGCATAACCCATTTCGTACCTCAAAAAACCATAGTCCTCAATATGGTTCACTATAAGCTGTCCGGCATACTGCGGAGTAGGATTTGAACCTGAAAGCTGTACCCCGATGGCTCCGGCCTGAAATGTGGAAACTACTGACATTACTGCTCCGAAAAGCATCTGAGGCTTCATTGACGGAATAGTCACATACACGATCTCCTGCCATTTTTTGGATATTCCGTCTATATATCCCGCCTCATAAAGTTCCGGATTAACGTTGAGTATTCCTGCCAGCATAGCCAGAAATCCCACTCCCATACTGCTCCATATTGTAACAACTATCATTATGGGCATGAGGTACTGTGGTGACTGAAGCCACTGTATAGGCTGCTGTATTATATCAAGACGTATAAGAAGGCTGTTGATGTATCCGTTTATATCGCCGCTGAAAAGAGCCTTCCATATCACCTGCATAGCAGCTCCCATGGTCATTGAAGGCGAATATATCACCAGTGCCAGAATGGTTCTGGGAATAAGCGGTATCTGTGCAAGCATCCATGCAAGCAGGAAGGAAAGAATATACCCGACAGGACCGACTATAATTGAAAACTTAAGGGTATTGGTTATGACATACTGCATAAATACATCATCTTTGGTAATCATGCTCACATAGTTTTTCAGCCCTGTGAACTGCGGAAACTGCACTGCGTTAAAGTTGGTAAAAGAAAGGACTATCGCCATAATAACCGGCAGGACTATGAAAACAGTGAATAACAGCAGATACGGCGAAAGAAAGATGTAAGCTCCGAGGCTTTTATTGTTTTTCTTCATAATCATTCCTCCACCCCGCTATATCTTCTATTGTCGGAATATAATAATCCTTAATTTTTACTCCGTCTACGCTGTAGCCGAACTCCTCAAGCTTTCTGGAAATTTCCTTGTTTATCCTTATTACCGATTCATCTACGGCAGCGCGTGTATTTTTCCCCTGGAGAACTATCTTGATCCAGATATTACTTAACTCTCTTTCAAGCATATACCCTGCAGGTGTTTTAGGTATTTCCTTCATCCACTCCCACTGCTGCAAAGCGATGGTTTTATGCTCCGAAGGTATTGGTATCTGTCCGAACGCCCGGAGGTTGGCACTGTTATACATATACTCCTTGCCGTACAGAGCCTGAACCTGGTAACCGAAACTGCTCTGAGTCTCCTTGGACATCCACCATTTTATAAACTCCCATGAAGATTCCGGATTTTTTGTGTTTTTAAAGATCATGCATGCCTGTGCTGACCCAGCATGCCATCTTTCAACCACACCGTTTTCGTTTTTTATACCCGGAGCAAGAGCTATATCCCATGAATTTTTAAGTTCGGGAGCTCCAACATTTAACTGAACATATGTAGTAAAGTTGCTTATGCCTATAGGGGAAAGGCCACTCCTAAAATGCTCAAAGAAATTTGGAACCTGAAGTTCCAGCCCGTATAGAGTAAACAATTTGGTCATAAGCTCTATAGCCTTTAAAGAGTTCGGTTCATCCAGAGCCGTTCTAAAGCCGTCCTCAGAATAAAGCTCACCATGATACTGATAAATAAAGGGCGTTGTAACAGTAACTGGCTTAAACCCGGAAGCTCCCGCTATGGGAAGATAGAAGTTCATTCCATATCTCTGAAGCTCCGGTAAAATAAGCATAACCTCATCCCAAGTTGCGGGAATGGGAAGATTAAGCTTTTCCATTATATCCTTGCGGTAAAACAAAACATAAAAATCCTGTGTCTCAGGAAGTCCGAAGCATCCCTTTTCATATACATACGGCAGCAGCGCCCCGGGAGCAAACTCACATATAACCTCACCAAAGTCAGAGAACTGTCTCAGATCAAGGGCTGCTCCTCTTATCCCAAGCTCAAAAGGAAGCCAGTTGCTTATAGTCAGGGCTATATCCGGAGAAGTTCCGGATGCATTTGAAAGAATAAGCTTCTGTTCGTCAGGCATAATCGAAAAATCAACCTTTATACCTGTTTTAGCTGTAAAATCACTGTCAGTTATCTTCTGAAGCAGTTCAACATAGTTCCTTGAACGGTTTACCCACACCCTCAGAACAGTACCGTCCTTTGAAAAGCTTTTATTCTTAGGCAGAAAAGAAAAGAAAAATCTTTTGAAACCCTCACTTATCCTTTTTAAAAAAGAAACCCTATAATCCGGAAGAGCTTTTTCATCTGTGTATATATAGATCTGATCAAGCTGCAAAGGCTGGTTCTCAAATTCGGTAAGAGCCTTAGAAAGTTCCTTTACAACAGAGCTGGTTCCTTCATTCAGAAGCGAAAACCTCCTTGGAATCAGATCTGGTTCCTTTCTCAGAAAAGACAGACTCCTTATTGCGCCTGCAAGCGAGATAAGCTCTTGGCTGCTACCTTTTTGGTTGTTAAGCTGTAACACTTTATTATAAATGTGTTCAAGCTTTTCTATATATCCGCCGAGCTGTTGTTGAATTTTCGGAAAATAATTCAAAATATCCCATTCTGTGTTTTTGGAAGCGGTATTTCCTCCTGTAAGCTTTTTTATTTCAAGAGCCAGACTGTTTACCTCTTCTATTGTTTCATAAAGAATATCTATATACTCCGAATACACTCCTCCATTAACTTCAAGCGAAAGAGTGTGCTCACCCTGCGAAAGATAAAGCGGATAAGCCATTTTAAGAGTGTTCCACGAGGTTGTATAATCAAACTTTATGGCATCACAGACGGTGCATAAAATCTCTCCGTCTATTCTCATACGTCTGTAAACACTTGAGTTGGCTTTCCCAGCCTGAAGGTACTTAAAACCAAAGCTATAAAATCCGTCAGACGGCACGCTGAAGGTATAAAAAACCTCTTGGCCGCTCTTGGACCATGACTTTTCACCCATAGTGTTGAGCATAAGTCTGTTTGTATCATACGGAACCACCTGAATATCACGGCTGGTAAAAGGATTTACAGAAGTATCGTTTTTATAATCTATACTTTCTGCTTCTATTGAAAGGAAAAAATTATTTTCATTTTTTAAGTACCCGTATTTTGAAATATAAGATTCATAAGGTAAAAGAGGAGTATAAGACTTTAAAGCCAAACCCTCAAGAAGAATCTTTCCGCTTTCAATAGCAAGGTTTATATTATTAATACCCTCTTGCAGAAAGAATCTTAAAGGTTCCGGCTTGTAAAAGGCAGAGTCACGCAGAGTATAAACTATCCTTCCCTTATACTTTATCTGAAGCGGTACAAGCTGGTTTCCATACCTGTCAACTGCAAACCCTGTTGACTGTGATTTCCAATATTGAGGCAGAATAACCCGTCTTGATTCATAATACTGATACTCACCGTTTATTTTCACCTGGGCTTCATTTTCAGCAAGCTCATCTGAAAGAACGGTGTACACAAGCTGAATATTATAAAGGCCACTGTACGGAACACAAACTTCAAACTCAATACTCTGACCTTTATCAAGAACTGATGCATTTAAGGGCGGGGCGATAAAAACCCCCGCCGCATCTGCATACCCATTGGAAGTCCAGTATTTATATTTTTTATAATACGGCTCCTCCAGCGTAACTGCTGAAAAAACCAAACCGAATAAACAAAGAATAAACACCGTCATCCATATCTTTTTCAAAGTAACCTTCTCCCTACTTTATTATGGATATTATAGTATTATATCCGCTTTGGTGAGCCTTGCCGGCAAGAGTGTTCAGAGCCGATGCGTAGTCCGCTATGTTTACATTACCTCTCATGGCATTCCATATTACGTCTCCTATGTTGGCGTTATCGTTTGATCCGATCTTAACACCTGTTGGCGATGTCCATCTTGACTCAATATAACCGGGAACGATCTTTACACCTTCGATTATACCTGAGTCTATGGTTGCGAAAGCCTCTTTTATGCCCGGAAATGCAGCGTTTTTTTCAAAATACTTGTTTATTATGGCTTTTTCCGTGGTAAGCGGCAGTGATGACCACTGTTTCTTTTCATCAATTTCAAGTCTTTTCAGCATGCCTTCACGCGCAAAGGTTATATATCTTATAAACTTATAGGCTGCCTCTGCATTTTTGGTAGATGAAGAGATAACCATGAAATCTCCGACTACAGGTGTTCTTCCGCCTGGCACACCTATAAACCTTGAATTAAATTTAAGGTTTTTGAAGCTGTTTACATCCCATGAGCCTGACCATCTCACGGCTATTTCACCCTGATCCCATGCTTCTCCATACCATCCGGCATTAAAAAGCTTTTTCTCCTGTTCAGTAAGACTGTCAAAAACATACTTGTTGGTATAAAGCTGTTTGGCAAGTTTTACAGCCGTTATAAATTCCTTTCCGTCAAGATTGTACTTTGAACCGTCCCATGTGAACCATCCAAGATCAGCGTTAAGAGAGGCAGGATACCATTCTGGAATCTGCACTTCTTCACAAAGTCCCAGTATCTTTTCGGCAGGATTAGAGAGTGTGCGTACAGCATTCATAAAACTCTGCCATGTAGGTGAGAATGAAAGTGAAGAAACATTGTACTTCTTAAAAAGATCATCGTTTACAAAGTATCCCATGAAGTACATACCCGCCGGAACCGCATATACTCCGTCCTCAAAAGAAGCGGCAGCACGTAAAGGCGTCGGTACATTCATCCACTCAATATCTTTCCTTACCATATCTTTTATATTCAGTGCCCATTCGTTGGTAAGAGCCATAGGAATATTCGGTATCATTATGACATCCGGAAGCTTGCCGGAAGCTGCAGCGGCATTAAGAGAATCAATATACTTTCCGTAATCAATGTTTTCTGCAAATCTTACCTCAATATCCGGATACGCTTTCATAAACTCCTTGACTATGTTGGTTTCAAGTTCAAGGCCAAGGTTCCAGTTAGCATAAGTAATGACTGTCTTACCTACAAGCACGCCTGCAAATACCATAAATACTAATAATACCGGTAATACCTTTTTTAACATACATATCCCTCCCTGTAAAATTATGATACTATCCCATTACTACCCTTACATGATGATCTTTTCCATCGTTAAAAACCGGAAGAAGATTAGAACCATAGACGGCTCCGTCTATATAAACTTCTTTAATCCCGGTGGATACCTTCTTAGGATTAGATACCTCTATAATATAGCAAGCATTTCTGAACTTTCTTGTACAGCTGAAACCATCCCATCCTTCCGGCAAACATGGTTCCACAAGCAACCCGTCTGTTCTGGACTGAATACCCAGAATATGGTTTAAAGCAACCCTTTCAAGCCACTGAGCCGAGCCAGTATACCAACTCCACCCGCCTCTGCCGAAATACGGAGAAAGAGGACCATCGGAATTTCCCGCAGTTACATAAGGTTCTGCACAGTAAAGATCTATATCGCTGCAACGGTTCGGCGGACAGATTCTTCTATAAGCCTGATATGCAAGATTGCCTTCTTTTAGTAAAGAGTAAGCCCATACCGCCCATGTTGCCGCGTGGGTATAAACTCCGCCATTCTCTCTAAGCCCCGGTGCATACCTTGTAATATATCCTATATCGGTTCTGGGAGATGTATATGCAGGAGCCAGAAGCAGTGCGCCATAATCCTTAAGCAGATGTTCCGTAACGTTTTCCATAGCCGTTATAGCTCTTTGACTGTCACCTATCGAACTTATCAAAGACCAGAGCTGCGGATTAAGAAAAATCTTTCCTTCTTCATTCTCATTAGACCCGATCTTC
>ERZ795059.4810-NODE-4810-length-12529-cov-7.176607_pt1 | contig 12529 bp, 10 predicted proteins | sample MGYA00375143_ERZ795059 | MGnify/ENA primary metagenome ERZ795059 (study PRJEB30188, sample SAMN05720168) | activated sludge metagenome | isolation source: Anaerobic digester | place: USA | collected 2015-01-07 ... | reverse complement strand
TCCCATTTTTTACTTGTTATTATAAGAACTAATATTTGTGTATAATCGTTAGCCTTATTAGGAGGGGAATAAGAACAGTTCTGTATTTTAGCGTTCCCCTCCTAAAAAGGAGGGGAAAGGGGAGGTGTACAATTTTCTTTTTATTTCACTAATACTATTTTACAATATTATACATTACATATACTTACAATAATCAGAGAATTTGATTAATTCAGTTTAATTTACTATACGCTATACTATACTTGACAAGCCACTAGTCATGCTATCAACTTGTTGATAGTATGACTTTCTTCTTAATTCGTTTATTTTCCCAAAAGAAAACGTCTTCGTTTATATTCGCCTCGGAATGACAGGTTATATTTCTATTATTGTTAGCTGTTTGGTATTAAACATAAAAGCCATACTATCTTAATGTTAATAGTATGGCTTGATTCTAATATTTTAATTAATGCATCTGAATAATAAGATTATCGCTAATCACTATTCATTCCTGTTATGCTGTATTCTTGATATACTTGAATTTATAGCATTATTGCTACCTTCACCATTTCTCAAAAAGCCATATTTTTTATAAATATCTTTAGCCGTTTCCAAATAAAAAATTGCAGAATTATATTCTTCTAAATCTTCGAATAAGTATCCCAAATATTCGTTAGCGACACCAATCCAGTAGTTATCTCTTTGAGCAGTTACTATTTTTATACCTTTTCGAAGATATTTTTCTGCTAACTCAAGATTTCCTCCTTCTCGCCATGTATTACCTAATTTAATGTATCGTCTTCCTAACTCTTTATTACTGATTTTTTTCATTGAAGGAAAATATTTTTTTTTCTCAGTAACGACTTCCTGTCCTAATGTACATTGGTAAGAAAAACAAACTAATACAAATACTAATAAATAATACCTCATAACTATACCTTTTAAAATGAAACAGAATTATTAAAAAAATCATTATTTGACAAAATAATAAATAATGATAATATTGTTTATTTTATCTTTTATCAAATTAATAAATATTTATATATATTCAAAAAAATATTATTAAAAATTAAAATGGCTAATATTGAACAATAGTATTCTAAAAAAATTAGGTATATTTAAAATATCAGAACTACAGATTTAATAATTGAAATGAGGGAGTCTGTAGAGTTGTTTCATAAATAGAAATATTGCTTATATCACTACAATAAATTTTGGTGATATTTCAATATTAAGATAAATACTAAAATTTATTTTGGGATCTATACAATTATCTTTTTTGATAATATTCCTAATTCTATAGATTTTTGAATTATATAATCATGATTTTTACAATTTTCTAGGAAATCATAATTATTCTTTAAGGCAGAAATTTGGTTTAAAGATTTTGATTTTGTTTTCCAATAACTTATTAATATAGTAGGGACAAAATATAATTCAAATGTGTCATCGGCGATTGGTTTGACTCCAATTACTAAATCGGAAGTAGATGTAGATTGAACATATTCTTTAACACCAGATTTATAAGTCCTATCAACACCACCACGCAATCCACCTGTAAAATGAATACTATTTCTTGAAGTTTTTACTTGTGCCCTAATAATATCTTCTTTATCATCTAATTTTCTGGCAATTATTATGTCATAAGTCGATAATGGTAAATCAACTAAAGATACATTTTGGTATTTCTTCATTAATATACCAACAACAATGTGTTCGTGAGCAAAACCATCTATTGATGCTTGTCTGCCTCTTTCTTCGTTATTTAATTCCATCTTATTTTTTGAGTATAATTATCCAATCAGTATTAATTCGTTCTTCTCTTGGAACTTTTATAAAATGCTTGATAATTTCAGAACCAAAATAATTTTCTACAGTAAACCCAATCTTTTCAGATAAGTTCATCAAATATTTCCAGCTTTCAAAGATTTCACCTCTTATTTTATTATTACCAATAACGATAATATATCTTCCATCTTTTTTTAAAACCCTAAAAACTTCTTTTAGATTTTCATTCATATCGAACAAATACTTATAGCAAATATAAGCTCTTCTTGGGTCTTTTTGAAAAATCTTATTTATTTTTTCATCAGCAAACTTTTCTCCAATTATATGCAGATTTTTATAATGAGTTGCTTTTACTGATTCAGTTCCAATATGCTTTTCTTTAAAAGGAGTAAGCGAGCCATTTGCGAATCCCAACCAATATATTTCCAATTGATGAGTTCTTGGGTAATCTACCGCATTAACATAAGGAGGGGAAGTTATTGCTAAATTAAAAAATTCATTTGGATAATTAATTTTTCGGGCATCATGTGTGTTCGGAAAATCAATAATTATATTTTTAGGTTTATTTATGGAAAATTCATTTATTTTAAATGTATTTAATAATACAGCTTCAACAAAACTTGTCAATGCCTGTGATGGAAATACTTGTTTATTCAAACGTTTTCTAATAACAGTTCTTGTGCAGTTATCATCAGCATTAGATACACTTCGAATTATAGATGAAAAGCATATATTATAAAAATCTTTTATTTTTTGGTCTGCTTCCAATTCATCTATAGACTTTTTGATAAAAGCTAGCTCATCAGTTATATCTTGATTAAACCAGTTATCTTGGTATGGAAAAACAGGAATATCTTTTGTGTTTACTTTTTCTTTTTTAAATTTAATGATTGTATTTAACAAATATTCATTTGTATTTTTTAAATCAATTGTTTCCAATTCAGTAGTTTTTACTTTTGCCAAATAATTTGCGAAAATATCTATATCAATTCCAACTGAATGGCGTTTGTTTAGAAGTGCTTCAATATTTGTTGTTCCGCTTCCGGAGAAAGGGTCTAATATTAAATCAAATTCATTAGAATATTTTTTTATTAACCAACGAGGGAGTTCTGGGAAAAATTTTGCTGGGTATTTATGTAAATTGTGAGTAAACTTAGATTGGTCATAGCTGATAAATAAAAAACGTTTTCCCTTTTCTATTTCTAAATCAACCGGTATTTCTCCATCTACCCGCGTTAATCTTTCACCAAATTCATTAGTTATTTCTTTTACATTAAGATTTTCTAATTCTAATTTCTGTATAGAAATATCATTTCTTCTATTTCTTTTTGCTACTTTTTCTTTGATTTCATCAATTGATATACTATACATTTTTTCTTATTTCTTTTTTTAATAATTATAAAATTACTAAACTTTTTAAAATCCTACAAACTTTTTTATCTGTTCCACCTTAGCAGTTTCATTTGTAGTAAAGAAAAGACAATTAGGAATAGAAAAACGAGTAAAGCAAGAGCAGAAGCATAACCCATAGTATCTGTTTTTTCAAAGGCATTTATATATACCTGATAAACCAATGTCATTGTGGAATTAAGAGGTCCACCTTTTGTCATAACAAAGATTTCAACAAAAATCTGAAATGATTTTATTGTATTTATGACGATGACAAAAAGCAGAGTAGGGCGGAGCATAGGAATAGTAACGCGGAAAAACTGCTGAACTGGACTTGCGCCACTCAGTTTTGCAGCATCATACAAATCCTGTGGTATAGTTTGCATCCCTGCAAGAAATAGCACCACATAATAACCAATCGAAATCCATACATCCATAAACATAATTGCAAGAAGTGATGTAGATGGATTCTGAAGGAATCCTAAATCTGAAGGTGCTAAACCAAGCATAATTAAAAGAGAATTGACATAACCATCTTTAGTGTAGAGATTTGTAAAGATTAATGAAATTACTACTAAAGAAGTTACTGATGGAAGAAAATATGATGCCCGAAATAATTCTTTGAATTTTACCACTTTGCTATTTAGAATTGATGCGAGAATGAGAGAGGATAAAGTTGTAACTGGCACTGTTCCCAATGTGAAAAATGAAGTATTAAAAAGTGCTTTCCAGAAGATTTCATCTTTAAAAATATTCAAATAATTTTCAAAACCGATATATTGAAATGAGTTTGTCAGCGTTTGATATTTTGTGAAACTCATAAAAACTGCGAATCCAAGAGGATAGAGCCAGAATACAATAAGAGTAATTAGCCAGGGGAGTAGTAATATTAGTGTATTCGTGTTTTTTAATATACTAGATTTCATTTCATTTTAAAAAAGAATTTTTATAATTTTAAATAATACTAAACTAATCAAAATATAGCATTAACAGAAGAAGTTTTTGATAGAACATATTGCTATTATACTAATACCAAGTTGCATTCAAATATTCAATTAAAGTGTCATTCTGAAGCGCAGCGAAGAATCTCACAAGTCATTGCTAACACAGAATTTGAGATCCTTCACAATGCTTCAGAATGACAAATAAATACATTTTATCATTATAAGCAACCTGTATAATAACCAATAACTTATAAAAACAATTTTTAAGATGGATTCTGACATTCGTCAGAATGACAGGGTAGAATTATATCATCTCCATTTAAATAAAGCACTTGCTTTATCGTGAATTGCAGAATGACAATAATTAGAACTTTCAAAAATAAGAAAAAAAAATTAAATCATAAAAATGAATTTAGTACCAATATTTACTTCACTTTCAATCCGAATATTTCCATTATGCTTTTCGATAAATTCCTTGCATAGTAATAAGCCAAGCCCGGTTCCCACTTCGTTGTTTGTTCCTCTGGTAGTAAAATTATTATCTAATCTGAAAAGTTTTTCCTTATCATTTTCATCAATGCCTTTTCCGTTATCCTGGACGGTAAATTCAGTTTGGTGATTTGTGCTATTTGCTGAAACAGAAACGAAACCATTTGAATTAGTAAATTTTATTCCATTAGAAATTAGATTTCTGAAAATGGTATTTAGCATATTTTTATCAGCTGTAAGAGTTAAATTTGGATCTAATTTGTTAATTAATTCTATTTTCTTTTTTTCTGCATTTGAATTCATAAGATTAAAAATAGAATTAACAAGAGAGTAGCAGTTAACCTGTTCAGGTTCAAAGCTAATTCGTCCGGTTTGAGAGCGAGCCCAATTCAAAAGGTTTTCTAAAAGTTCAGAAAGGTTTCTTGTGGTTTTTAATAAATTGATATGCTGCGAAAGTAATTCATCTTTATTAAACTTATCGCTGTAATTCACGAGCATTTCAGATGAAAGCATTATAGAGGCAATCGGATTCTTTAAGTCATGGGCAATGATAGAAAAGAATTTGTCTTTCAGATGAATTGCTTTTTCTAATTCTGAATTAAGGTTATAAAGTTGAGTGTTTTTTTCTAAAATCTGAAAATTCTTTTTAGATAAATCAGTAATTAATGTTTCAAGTTCAATGTTTTGGTCTTCAATCTTATGATTCTTTTCTGTTAAGTCTTCGTTAAGCTGCTCAAGTTCAAGATTAGCATCTGTTATCAGTTTGTTTTTTTCATTTAGTTCTGCAGTCCTTTCTTCAACTTTTTTTTCCAAATTTTGATTTAAATTTTCTAATTCTTTTGCATATTTTTTAAGTTGATTATGTGATTCAAAATATTTGTTTTGAATAAGATAAGCAACAGAAATAATAAAGAAGAACAGTCCGTAATGAAACACAATATGATCGAAAACATATATATCAAAATACCTAAATAAATCAATAATTCCTGCAAGAGCAAATAAAATAAAACCAATACTAAGGACGATTAAATCTTTGTTGTGCCTTGTTAACGCTTTGAAAAGATTGTAAGCAAAAGTTAAAATTCCTGCGCCGAGCAGTAAAGCAAATATTTCATCATCAGAATCGTGAAGGTATTTAATTTGAAAAATATCTAAGAATAATGCAATTATAAAGAAAGCAAGGTATGTGAGCCAGCTTAACCGAATAGTATAAAATTTACCTATACCAACGATTTGTTCTGCAAAATACCATGTGAATACTGGAAATAAGAATAATGAAATAAATGATACGTAATACCAAATGAAATTATTATTAATAAACGATAATACGAAAGTATTATAAAATAAAACGTGCAAACCGGCTGTGATGGTCATTAAACCAAATAACGGCATTAGCTTATAAGAACTTTTTATATCTGTAAAATACAGAAAAAAACAAATTATTCCCAAGAAAATAAGAAAAAGTCCCGGTATGGTTTTACCAAGTGATTTTGAAAAATGTTGTTTATTAATCAGGTCGTAATTTCCTAAACAGATACTTTGGTAAAGTCCTAATCCTAAATCGTACGGCTCATTTGAATATATTAATAAATACAGGTACTGGTTTTGAAAATCTGGATTAATTTCAAACTGGTAGTAATTAGATAAGTTGTAATGTTTAAAGTTATTATTTGCATAATTATCAGATTTGTAAATTAGTTCTTTATTTAAATATGCTTCAAATTCGCGTCTTATTACAAATAAATCAATGAAAACTGCTGGATTCTCAATAATAATTTGTGGTAGCTTTGTTCTAAAAAGAACATAATTATTTTTTTTTATATTATTTATACTTGAAAATGACTTGTATTTTTCGAATTTTATGTCAAAGGAATCGCAACTAATCTGATTCTTTACATTTAAAAGCTTTGAGGAATCAAATAAATAATATTCCCATTCTGATATTTGCTCTGTCTCATCATTAGAATTACTATTAATATCAGAGCAAGAAACAATAAAAAGAAAGAGGAAAAAATAAATAATGATAAAATACAGAGTATATTTTTTCATTAAAAAATTTATTATTAGAGTGTTAAAAAATAAATTTTGAATGTAAATTTTCGTTAAGTTTCTAATTAATCATTTCGGATTTCAACACGTAACTATTTGTAAATATTAAATATTTCAAAGTCATACTATCAACTTGTTGATATTATGACTGAAAAAATGTCATTTGTTTTAAGAGAGGATTCATTAACAATTAACAATTAACAATTAACAATTATTTAAACGGATTTTTAATATCTTTTACAATTACAGTAAAACTACTTTCTGAAGAATTTGCATAATCAGGAACAATGCTTACTTTGCCTTTGAACCAGTTAATGCTTTCAATAAAAGAATTTATATTCTTTATTCTTGAATCAACAACAGAATGAGTATTGCCAGATTTAGTTTTTGATTTACTTTTTTTATCAGAAGATTTAGTGTGAGGTTTATTATCAGTTCCGGAATTAGCAGAAATGACAAAATCAAAAGTAACTCCTCTATTGGTTTTTATTATGCTTTCAATTTGATTAAGTAAATCTATTGCTTCACTGTTAAGAGAATTTGATTTATTATCAAAGCCATCAATTTCAAATAATTTTAAGCCGGGGTTTAGCTTGATGATATGAAAAGAATGATGTTGCTCTTCGTAATTGTCTGAAAAAATTGTAGCAGCAGTTTGGGTCTGCTTATGCACATCAAAATTGGAAAAAGTAAACTTATATGTTTTGTTTGATTTAAGGATTGTTGCAAATTCACCTGTTAAAGAATTAGATTTTGCATTGATTTTTGTTCCATTATCATCTTCAATCAAGATTGAAGTTTCAACTGGTTTACTAGTGTTTGCATCAAGGACTGTAGCTTTGAAATTAACTAATCCGCTTTGATTGTTAAGCGTTTGGGAAAAAGAAAATTGGAAATTAAAAAAAATCATTAAGAAAATTGTTAATAATAAACCTTCTTTTAGATAGAATCCTGAGATTCTATCTAAAGAAGTTTTGAAATCCATTTTGTTAATAGCTGTTGGAATCAATTTGCACCTTACCTTTAAATATACGATAAACAAAAATTTTATAAATTAGCATTAGCGGAACACCAATTAATGCTATAATTAACATTACCATTAATGTTTTCTGTGACGAAGCATCTTCAAAAATATTGAGACTATTTAAAGGATTTGTATCAGAATAAAGTAAATTTGGATATAAACCAATTGCTGTTATGACAACGCAGGAAACCAATATTAAACTTGAAAATACAAAGCCAGTGAAATATTTTTGTTTATTTAAAAATTTTGGTATTAAAATAAAAGAAATGATTATTAATAACGGGAAAATAAACCAAATCGGATTAGCTATAAAATTTTCTGTATGGTGGCTATATCCAAACCAAGTCCACACAGTAAGTAAAAATATAAAGATTATAAATAATGACATTAGAAATTTTACTCTTTTCTCTATTCTTATTTTTAAATCGCCATTGGTTTTCATTAAAAGATAAAGTGAACCATGAAATCTAAGAGCAATTGCAGCAGTGCAACCTAAGAATATTGAATAAGGATTAAGCAAACCAAGGAAAGTGCCATCAAATTCTTTTGCTCCATCTATCATTATTATTGGGACACCAGCTATTAAATTTCCCAGAGTAACTCCGAGCAAAATTGCAATAAGATAGCTTGAAATGTGAAAAACGACATCCCATGTTGTTCTCCATTTTGGGTTTTCTACTTTGCTCCTGAATTCTATTGAAACTGCCCGTCCGATTAGCACAAGCAGAAACAGCATAAAAGCAGTATAGAAACCGGAAAATACAGTTGCATACACATTGGGAAAAGCTGCAAAAAGAGCGCCACCAGCGGTAATTAGCCATACTTCATTTCCGTCCCAAACAGGACCTATTGAATTGAGTAATACCCGGCGTTCTTCATCAGTTTTTGCCTTGAAATGTAGCATACCAACGCCTAAATCGAATCCGTCAAGGACGACATAACCGCTAAATAAAACAATTAAAAGGATAAACCATATTATATTTAATTCCATTTTTTTCTCCGGATTTATTTTTGTTTGTTAATTCATTTTATTTAGCAATTGCAATGTCTTCAGGTCCGTGCTTAATTTTTTTAAGTAATAAAAATACGAAGAGGACGAGAAGAATAATGTAAATCAGTGAAAACAAAATCAGTGAAAACCAAACCTGTCCAGCAGTAACAACTTTTGAAATAGCATCTGAAGTTTTTAGTATTCCCTGCACTACCCATGGCTGCCTTCCAATTTCTGCAGCACACCAACCGAGCAAATTAGCTAAGTGTGGCAAAATAAACGCCGGAACAAAAATCATCATCAGCCATTTTGTATCAAATAGTTTTTTTCTGATTAACAAAAACAGAGAAATAAGTGTCAAACCGATAAAGAGCATACCAATAGCAATCATCAAATGATATGTTTGGAAAGTTGCCTGGAGCGGAGGCCATTCATCTTGCGGGATGTCATTCAGTCCAGTAACGGGTTTAGAAGCGTCGAAATGCACCATATACGAAAGAAATCCCGGAATAGCTAAGCCGTGAACTTTTTGCTCCTGTTCATTTACCCAGCCGAATAAGTATAAATCTGCGGGAGCGGTATTGAAATGCCCTTCAAAAGCGGCGAGTTTTGCCGGTTGATGTTTTGTTACTCCGATTGCACTGTTATGACCGGTGAAAAGCTGAAATAAAGAAGCAAAAACTGCAAGGAATAACGCAATTTTGAAACTAGATTTTGCAAATTCAATATGCCTTTTCTTTAAAATGTACCATGCAGAAATGCTCATTACTAGAAAAGCGCCTGTAAGCCAGGCAGCGCTTACAGTATGAGTTAATCTGTCGAGAGTAGAAGGATTGAAGACCATTGCCCAAAAATCTGTTATAACTGCTCTTGTAACACCATTTTCAGTAACAATTTCAAAACCGGCAGGAGTGTGCATCCAGGAATTTGCCACAAGTATCCAGAAAGCACTTAAAGTTGAGCCAAGAGCCACCATCAAAGTAGAAACAAAGTGCATTTTGGGTGAGACTTTATTCCAGCCAAAGAGCAGGACTCCAAGAAAGACAGATTCGAGGAAAAACGCAAAAAGTGCTTCGGCAGCCAAAGGACTGCCGAAAATATCACCTACATATCTTGAATAAGTAGCCCAGTTTGTTCCGAACTCAAATTCCATTACTATACCGGTTGCTACACCAACAGCAAAAGTTAGGGCAAACACTTTTGTCCAGAACTTAGTCATAATTTCGAACAGAGGATTTTTTGTTTTTAAGTATCGCCACTCCATAATTACCATAATTAAAGCAAGTCCTATACTCATAGGCGGGTAAAGGAAGTGGAAGCCGGCTGTTACTCCGAATTGTATTCGTGCAAGAAGTTCTGCTTCGTGCATATTGACCTCTTAATTATGTTAATAATTTATTTTTTTCCACTAAAATTCTTCATAAACTGTACCCTCATAAAGGCGCCGGGGTCTTTGGTCTTATCTGAACTTAATATTCCGTTAAAATCTTTTATTGAATTGAATTTCTTTGTTTCCATCCAATCTTCAAGTTCAGATATCATTTTACTAATATAAGGAATACCGTGAATATAAAGAGCAGAGGTAGTTTGGACAACTTTAGCTCCTGTCAGAAGTAGTTTGATAAAAGATTTACCATCGTGAGCGCCAGTGGAAGCAGCTAAATCGCAGTTTGCTCGCTTAGACATTATGGCAATCCAACGCATCGTTTGATATAAATCTGATGGGGCGCTGAAAAGAGGAGCCGGAACTATTGAAAGGTTATCAATATTTACGTCAGAATGATAAAAGCGATTAAATAATACTATTCCACTTGTTCCGCTTTGGGATAAACGTAGAATCATATTCGCTAAATTTGTGAAGAAATAACTGATTTTTATTGAGATTGGAATAGTAATTTCTTTCTTGACTTTTTCAATAATATCAAAATAAATTTGCTCTGTTTCAATGCTTGTTCGCTCCATATCTGTTGGAGTAATGAAAATATTTAATTCTAAAGCATCGGCGCCTGCATCCTGAATGCGTTTTGCGAACGTTGTCCATTCATTTGAATCAATACAATTTATTGAAGCAATAACAGGTATTGAAATATTCTTTTTTGCATCTTCAATTAAAAACAGGTATTTTGAAACGCTGTCCTCAATAGTGCTAAAATCGAATGCATCGAAAATTTCCGGATAAATACTTGCTGGTTTCGACATTTGGCTCATATTCTCTTTCATTTCCATTATAATGTCTTCTTCAAACAATGATTTCAAGACAACTGCACCAGCACCGAACTTTTCAATTTCCTTTAAATTTGCTAAGTCTGCGGTCAATCCGGAACTTCCTACTATTAGTGGATTCCTTAAATTTAATCCTAAATAATTCGTTGATAAATCCATTTCTTATTCCTTTCTATAAAGTTTAAAATTCTTAAATTTTCTATCTATTTTTTGATTATTTTAGTATTACTATTAATTTTGTATTTTTTATAAAATTTTTAAATGAATGAAAATTTAACATATATTGAAAGATTAAATAGCTATCTGAAGCAATATCGTCAAATTTATGGTGATACTATTTACATAGATAAAACTATATTGCTATCCTGTAATATTCACAAAGAAAAAACTAACGATTTTTCTGATAAAAAACAAGAAGTTTTTGCCGAAAATGAAAATATTTTAATAAATGATTTAGATTTGTTTGAAAATGAAGATACATTGAAAGAATGTAAAAGCTTGGGTGAATTTAAGCATTTAATAAGTGGATGTCAAAAATGCCCACTTGGAGCGACCCGCAAAAATTTTGTATTTGGTTCTGGCAATCCAAATGCAGATTTAATGATAATCGGCGAAGCGCCCGGCGCCGATGAAGATTTGCAAGGCGAACCATTTGTAGGCAGAGCAGGACAGCTGCTAACAAATATTTTAAATGCAATTAAATTTGATAGGAAAGATGTATTTATTGCTAATATTTTAAAGTGCAGACCACCAGAAAATCGCCGTCCTCTTCCTACAGAAGTAAAAGAGTGTCTTCCATACCTTGAGCAACAAATCAAGCTTGTTAAGCCTAAATACATTCTAATACTTGGGCTTACGGCAGCGAACTCACTTTTAAACAATACATTGCAAATGGGTGAAATTCGCGGCAAATTGTTCGAGTATCAAGGTATTAAAACAATGGTAACCTATCATCCTTCTGCTCTGCTGCGCAATCCTAACTGGAAACCCTTTGTGTGGAAAGATGTGCAGTTGCTTAGAAAAATGTATGATGAGGAAATTAATTGTTAATTATTAATTGTTAATTATTAATTGTTAATTAGGCTATGAGTAATTTAGTAATTGGTATATTTGCAAATAATTTAATGAAATAACTAATAGCTAATAGCTAATGTAGTAATTCGTTAAATGAAATATCATCTTTTGTCATTCTGAAGCAATGCGAAGAATCTTACAAGTCATTGTTAACACTGAGTCTTCGCCGCGATTAGAATGACACGTTACTATAATTAACTTTTCGATGAATTATTACACAAACAACTAACTTTAAAAAAGTAAATAACATTAACAATTAACAATTAACAATTAATAATTATAAAAGATGCTAAAGACAAAAAACATAGTAAGAAAACAAAAAATACATAAAAGTTCTGGTAAACATACTTTTTTGCATAGTATATTGAAGATGAAGAACCTGAATGTGGACGATTCGCTCGTATTTATACCTGCAAGTATAGATGATTATTATAAATTGGAAGAAGTGAAAGCTGATTATTATAAAGGAAATATAGTTATGAATTCTCCAGCAAGCTACCAACACGAAACATATTTTATGAAAATATCAAATTCAATTTATAATTATTTAAACCTAAAAGAAGCAGGACAAGTGCTTGG
>ERZ795059.4804-NODE-4804-length-12536-cov-5.900008_pt1 | contig 12536 bp, 8 predicted proteins | sample MGYA00375143_ERZ795059 | MGnify/ENA primary metagenome ERZ795059 (study PRJEB30188, sample SAMN05720168) | activated sludge metagenome | isolation source: Anaerobic digester | place: USA | collected 2015-01-07 ... | reverse complement strand
GGGTATCTCGGTCTTTGTCGGCGGGAGTTCCGAGGAGGCTGCGGGGCAAGTTCGACTGGCGTTTCCCAATGCGACACGGTTGCTGGAAGCGGCCGAGACGGTGGGAACGACGACCGTCGAGGCGATTCGACGAGCAGGTTTCGATGTGATCCCGGATCCGACTCGCCATTTCCCCAACCACGCCCGTCTGGTACATCCCGACGGCGTCGCCGGGTTTGGCGAGGCGAATCTGCACAAGTTGGCCGGAGCGTTCAAGAACCTGTCGAGGAACTAGCGATGCCGCTTGATACACAACAAGCCGTCTATTTGACTGACTTGCAAGGGCGTTCCCTGGGGCAGTTGTCCATCGATCGTATCGAACGCGATCGCCTCTTTGGCCGATTCACGCCGACAGCCGAATTCGAGTCGGTCCGCCCGCTGTTCGACGAGTTGGAAGCTGCCGTCAACGAGCAGTTGTTCCATGAAGCAGATCGCCTGAGTGGCGCGATCGATCAACTGGGGCTGCAACTCGCAGGTTCTGGAGCAACGGACCAACTCACCGTTTGTGACGTGCAGGTGATGAACGAGTCGGCGTTCTGCTGCCGAATTCCCAATTTGGCCCTGACACAACTTCGCCGAGCCGTGGCGTAGCCGTTCATTTCGGCTAGCGCCCGACGCCCAGGAAGAACGTAAACACGCGGGTATCGTCGGTGTCGGCCTGGGCCACGGGGAAGGCGAAGTCGAAGGCCAGCGGGGCGGGCCCCAGGGCGGGGACGTTGATCCGCAGGCCGAAGCCGGGGGCGACCCGATAGGTGTCGGCGGACAATCGCACGTCTTCCTCGACGGTGCCGAAATCGCAGAACAGGGCGCCCTTGAGCATGTCGTCGGCGGTGAGCGGAAAGACGTATTCGACAGCGCCCAGGAACTCGAACGTGCCGCCCACGCGCACCGTGTTGACCGTGGGCGAGGCGCCTCGGAACTCGAACCCGCGCAGGGTCGAATAGCCGCCCGCGAAATAGTTCTCGAAAATCGGCGTGTCGGAGCCGCTGAATCCCAGGCGGAACATGAAGCCCAACGTGTGCCGGCCCGATCCGTCGGGGCGCTCCCGCACCAGGAAGTACCGGCGCAGGTCCAGGTCGGCACGCGGGAAGTCGAAGCTGCCGAAGGCCTGTTCCACACCCAACTCGATCAGATGGCCTTCGGTCGGTGCGAAAGGGATGTCGCGGGTGTCGTAGGTCAGCGAGATTCGGCCGCTGTACAGCCCGTTGTCGCCCAGCACCTCTTCCAGTTGCGGGATCAGCACCCGCGGGTCGGTGACTTCGACGTTCTCCGCGCGCAGGGCGGCGGCGAGGGACAGATCGGGCGTCAGGCGATAGCCCAAGGCCATGCGTCCGCCCAACCGCTGTTCGTCCCAGTCGTAGAATCGGCGATCGTACAGAAAGCCGCTCAGGTTGAAGCTGATCTGCGTGTTGAACAGATACGGCTCGGTGAAGCTGACCAGGTAGCGCTGGACTTCCGTGCCGGGCATCGCTTCCATGCGGAAGCCCTGTCCCGCACCGCGGAAGGCCGTGCCTTCGACAAAGTCCCGCCAACTCGTCGGCACCCGCGTGATGTCGAAATTGCGCTCGTCGATCACAATTTGGCCCGTGACGCCGGCGTCCGAATTGATGCCGGCCCCGAACATGAAGCGGCCGGTCTGCGTTTCGGAAACACGGACATCGATCGGCGTCGACAGGATCGGTTCGGTGCCGTCGTAAGGTGCACCAGGCGTAAGGAATGGCTGGCCCAGCGCGCTGGGCGATTGAATGAGCGGCGCGGGGCCGCTTCCGGGGCCCGCGACGGCTCCGGGGGTGGAGGCCGGCGGCAACGGTGGCGATGTGACCGGCGGCGGCCCGACAGGGAAGCCCGAACCCGCCGGGGGCGGAGCGGCCGTGTACTGTACCGGCTGCACGCCGCTGCGAAACAGTGGGTTCGATGGCGGGGCCACGGCGGAGTCCTGACCGCGAACGACCGGGGACGCCGACGGGGCCGTCGCCTGCGGCGCGGCCTGCGGCGGAGCGGGAGCAGTCGCGGGCGGTGCGCCGCCTGCGGACAGCGTGGCAGGGGGCGGATAGAAGGCCGACTGAGGCGCTCCCGGCGACGCGCAGCCGCTGACGGCGGCCAGTCCCATGACCATGATGAGGACCACGGCGATCGCGCGGCGTTGGTTCAAGATAGGATCCTCAGACGCATTGCCTTTAGTAACTGCCGCCGGGGCTTTGCCCGCGGTATGAACCGCTTCGCGGACCTTCGCCTCCAGCCACGGTTTCGACCGAATCCTGCAATTCCGGCGGACGCACGACCACTTGCGGCGTCTGGCCGGTCATGGGGTCGTTTTGGAACAGTTGCGAAGCTTTGATGCGACGCTCGCTGTTGCGCAGTTCGCGGGTGTCCAGGATGTCTCCCGGCCGCACCGACAGGCGATCCAGCACGACGCTTTCCCGCGTGTGCGGATGCTCGCCCTCGATCAGCACGTTCACTCGTCCGGCTCGCCACACGCCGCCTTCCTTGACGTTGTAGACCAGGTCCAGCTCGCCGGGCTCTTCCAAAAAACGCGGATCCGCCTGGATGTCGGCAAAAATGTGCCCCTGGCCGCCGTAGACGTCGCGCAGCGAGTAGACATCGCGGTTCATCTTGGCCAGGTTGAAGTAGTCGCCGGGCTTCAATTCCATCTCTGCCAGCAGCGTTTCGGTCGGGAACTTCTCGTTTCCCGCCACCGACACGTTGCGGACCACGTACCTGGGCCCCTCGTCGATCACAAACGTCAGCGTCAGCCACTGACCGGAATCGCTGAACTCCAGCTCGCGTCCAATCCGAGCGTTGAAAAAGCCCAGACTGCGATAATAGGCCGTCAGCCGTTCGATGTCCTCGTCGATCTGCTTGCGGTCCACCTGGCCTTTGAACAAGTACCAGAGGAAGCCCGGCTTGGATTTGATCTGCGTCTTCAGCCGCTCGTCCGAGGCGATCGTGTTGCCCACGAACTTGACCCAGGCAATCCGTTCCAGCTGGCTCTCGTTGATCACGAACACCACTCGGCCGTCCGGAGATCCGTCGCCCTCCAGAATCGCGACCTGCGTCTTGCCGAAACCTTTGGAGTGATAGTATTCTTCGATTTTGCGGCGAGCCTCCTCGATCGCATACGGGGTGAGCGGATCGCCGATTTCCAGGCCATCCTGCTTCGCCAGCGACTTGTCGCTGATGTTCCGGTTGCCCAGGTACTTGATCTCGCGAATGGACTGGCGTTCGACAAAGGCGAACGTGACAATGACGCCCTCCGGCGTCTCTTGCGTGTACGTGTCCACCTTTTGGAAGCGGCCCGTGGTGGCCAGACGCCGCACGTCCCCCTGCACAATCTCGGGATCGAACTCGCGGTCCTTGCGGGTTTTCAACTGCGATTGGATAAACTGCTCCTTGACCGTCTGGTTGCCGACCAAGCGCACATCCGCGACCAACACTCGCGGCTCGTAGGGCAAAGGAGCCGCGGCGGGCGCAGGGGCCGGGGGCGGCGTCTGAGCCAACCCCGCGGCTGGCCAGACCGCCAAGCCTGCCACCAGTAGCCCTGCGGACCAGCCCCAGCGGAGATGCGCACCAAGTGAAGAGCTGCGCTGCATGTGTCGTTTGCGTCCCCAGGTGATTGCTGAATGCGAACAGACGCGGACGAGACAAGATAGCTAAGCCTGCCAGCACGGCCGGCAGGCGTCCCGCAGAGTTCACGGCAGGCTTTCCTCGCCGCGTACTCCACGCGAGTCGCGTAGAAATACAGAAAGTGCCGTTTAGCGGCAAGGCGAATTGCCGACCTGCGGGGCGATTTTGTCGCGGTTGGCGGCGCGCGGGAAGCGGCCCCTCGCGGGCGACGACAGCAACGCTAGTGGGCACGACTGCTTGGTGGCCGTGCCTGCCGCGTAATCCAAAGGATGCCACGGTTCGGGGCTATCAGATGTCGGCATGTTGCTTTGAAAGGGCGATTCTGCTATTCTCCATGCCATTCATCGGCGTTGGTGGTCGGTCGTTGCAGCTGCAGTGGCCGACGAAGAGGGAACTCCGGTGCAATTCCGGGACGGCCCCGCCGCTGTGACCGAGTCTGAGAAGGGGTGCCCATTCTGGTGACGCCATTGTCGCGCGCCGTACGACGGGACGCGATGAGAAGGCCGGGCATGCCGGAACTCGGGAGTCAGAAGACCTACCAACGCTTGGGGACGCAGGGGATTCGCGAGGGGCGGATTCTGCGGAGCTTGGCGAACGATCAGGTACGCACATGATTTTCTCGACCAGCCTTCTCACTGCGGCACCGACGCACGCGAAATCGTCGCTCGCACGCGGTGTGGCCGGCCACCTCGTTCGGCTTGGTCCGGCCAGAGGCGTCCACGCCGCCAGCGCCGCCTGGAAGGCCCACGTCCCCTTGGCTTGGGTTGTCAGCCTGAGCGTGCATTCCGTCGTCCTGGCGGCGTTGGGCTGGAGCCTGCCGAGCCGCCCCGTGACGCGGTGGATTGCGGTGTCGCCGGGGCAGGCTTCGATCGCTCTGCTCGCGTCGCCGGCAGCGGAATTGGTCGTCGTTGAGCCCGAACCGCCCCTGTCGGAATTTCCTCAGCCGGCTGAGGAACCGCACGGGGCGACACCGATCGAAATCGCGCCGCTGGTGGAGACGATCGTCCGGCAGGAGGCACCTCAGACGCCCCTGTTGGACCAAGCCGAATTCGCGCCGGCCGAACCGCCGCCGGAACAGCCCCGCGTGGATCTGACGATGGTGCCGTCTCGCCGCGGCCTCGCGGAGGCCATGCCGCCCGTGCCGAGCGAGACCGATTCCAGCACGGCGCGGATGCATGACGCGTCCCGCCAGGCCGAATTGCCGCCCAGCACGGCCGACGCACAACCGTCCGTCGCCTCGCTCGACTCGCAGGGGGCGCAGGATCAGGCACCCGCGATTCTTCAGAATCCTGCGCCAGGGTATCCCGCCGCAGCTCTCCAAGCTCGCCAGACCGGCCGCGTCGTGCTGCTGGTGGGCGTCCATCCCGATGGGACTGTCGCCTGGGCCAGGCTGTTCCAGTCGAGCGGCGTCAGTTCGCTGGACCAGGCCGCGCTGGACGTGATCCATCGCTGGCGGTTTTCGCCGGCCGCGGAGGCGACCACGGTCCGTTCGATCCGCGTCCCGTTCCGATTCGTGATGGACGAGTAGTTCACCAGCGGACGTTGCCGCCGCCGAAGAACGACAGTCGGGCGGCCCCGTAGCCGTACACCTCTTGATATTCCTCGTCGAGGAGATTGTCCAAGCGGGCCAGCAGCTGAAACCGTTGCGTCACGTCGTAGGTACCTGCCAGATTGACCAGCCAGTACTCGCTGAGCGTGGTCCGATCGGGAGACTGCCCCACGTCCTCGCGCGGGCCGACGTACAGGCAGTCCAGCAGCACCTGCCCGCGGCCCTCCAGCATCCGGCGGCGGATGCCGAAACGACCTTTGTGCGGGGCACGCCGCAGCAGCGGCAGGCCGGTCGTCAGGTCTTCGGTGAACGTATACACATAGCTGCCGAACAGCGCGGTGCAATCGTCGATCTGCCAGTCCGCCGTGAACTCGACGCCGCTGGAAAAGGCGCGGCCGATGTTTTCCAGCGTAAACGTGGTGAAATCGAATTGGATCAGGTCGGTGAAATCGTTGCGGAAGTAAGTGCCATCCAGGACCAGCCGCCCATCGCCCAGCGGCTGTCCGATGCCGACGTCCCAGCCCTTGCTTCGCTCCGGCCGCAAGTTGGGGCCGTAGTCCAGTTCCGCCAGCGCAGGAGCCCGAAACGCCGTGCCCAAACTGGCGTGGAACGTCGTCTTGGTCGCCGGCAAGCGATATAGGGTTGTGATCCGATAGGTGTCGGCCGGCCCCGCGCGGCTGTACTCGTCCCAGCGAAAACCGACGGTCGTGAACCACTGGTCCCACAGCCGCAGCTGGTCTTGGACCCAGACGCCTTTGTCGTTCTGCGCGGGATTGACGCTGGTCTGGGAATCTTCGGCCAGGTAGTCCGCGCCGACGCTCAACGTGTTCCAGTCCGCCACAGCAAGGTTGCCTTGATAATCGACCTTCCGCGTCTGTCCCAGAAAAGCCGGCACGTCGTAGGGGCCTGGCAGCGTATCCCGGCGGTTGTAGTCGGCGAGGCTGAAGCCTACGATGTGTTCCCAGAAACCTTCCAGCGTCATCGCCCGCGTTTGCACCCGGTTCAGGAAGACCTTGCTGCGGTTTTGCCGGTTGAGTTGGTCTGCCGGGCGGCCGAGGACAAAATCGTAGGCATCGATCGCCGCGTCCAGGTCGGTGTAACGGAACGTGTAGTCCACGTCCCAATCCTGGCTGGGCGTCAACCCCATGCGGCCGGAGAAGTTCGCCGCCCGCGTCAAGTCCGCTTCGGTGTTGCCGTTGCGGCGGTCCGCGGCTGAGAAACCGTCGGACTGCAGGTACGAGGCTCCCAGCGAAAAGTGTCCGCGCGTGCCGCCGCCGCTGACGCTGAGCGCTTCGCGGCTGGTGCCAAAGCTGCCGCCCATCAGGTCCAAGCGGGCGGTCGGCGGACCCTCGCCCCGCTTGGTGACGATGCTGATGACGCCGCCCACGGCGTCGGAGCCGTACAGCGTGCTTTGCGGTCCGCGCAGCACCTCGATCCGCTCGACGTTGTCCGTGGACAGATACGAGAAGTCGTACAAACGGGAGGCGTTGCTGGGATCGTTCAGCGGGATTCCGTCGATCAGGACCTTCGTGTGACGCGATTCGGCGCCTCGCATGAACACGCTGGTCAGGCCGCCGGGCGTGCCTTGCTGGACGACGTCCAGCGCCGGCACGTCCCGCAAGAGGTCCGCCACGTTCGTACTTTGTCGCGCCTCGATCTGTTGGCGGTCGATGATCGTGAGCGAACTGCCGACCTCGGCCGCAGGCGTGGGCACGCGGGTGGCGCTAAGCGTCGCACCTTCCTCCAGCGGCTGCGCCGGGAACGGGCCCGGCCGCCCGACAATCGTCGTCTCCGGGGCTTCGGGCACATCGGTGACGCGGGTTTCGTCTTCGGCGGCAGGAGCGGCGGTTTCCGGCGCCGGCGGTTCGTCCGCCATCGACATCGCGACCGGCACCGCCTCCGCTTGCTCGTCCTGGCTGTCGATGCCGCTCAGCGTCTGGGCCGCGAGGAAGCTGGCCGGCAAGACAAGGAACGCGACCCCCAACAGCCCCTTGGCCATTCGCCCCATCATCGCTTGCCTCCCCGTTGCCTTCCGTGTGAAGCTGCGCCGCCGCCCGCGGCCTGGCGCAGGCCATCCAGCGGCGGGCAATGGGCATCGAGAGCAACGGGCGAGCCGAAGGACGGCGCGCGAGTGACTGACGAGTCCCTCCCGCCTTTCCAGCGCAGGCGGAGGTCGAACCGGACTTCCGTGTCGGGGGGCTGGCAGGTCTTCGGACTTGCAGGCAGGCGGCCATGTACGTTGGCCGCGGTTCTACTTGCCGTCGCTTCCCAGTCCGGACGGACCAGTGCTTTCTTGACCGCGTTCGTTCCTGCTCACCGCTGCGGGACAGTCGCGGAATCGCACCGCGTTCCCTCTCGCGTTGCGCTGCCCAGAGCGCAAACCGGCACCCCCTTGACCCGCGCCGTGTTCGTCATGGCGCAAAGGTCGTCAATTACTTCTTCGGCATAACCGTTACGCTTCTTGTGTCGGCACGATCAAGAAACGCCTTGCCTTCACTGCTGTCATCGGTGACGGAGCTTGGGAAGCAGAACGATCAGGACTCGGAGCCGGTGAAAAATCCAGGGCCGTCTGCGGCCGCAGGCTGCGCGAAGTGTGGTTGTGTACTTGCAGACAACGCACGGCGCCGATACGCTGGGAGAATAAGCGACGGTAAGCCTCCGGTCCTGCCACACAGGCTTTCGGACCACGGGCCTGGCCGGAGCAGCCCAGATGCGTGTTTCACGCGGGATGCCACGCGGGAGGCGAAACATGCAACAGGCCAACCAGTCCGTTAGCGGGAGAAAATTCCAATGCCACAGGCCAACAGAATGACGCGGCGTCAGGTACTGAAGCAGGGTTTAGGTGCGGCCGCGGCGGGAATCGTCCTGCCGCACTTCGCGTCCTGCAAAAGACCGGTGACGCCACCGATCGTTGTCCCGCCGGAATCCGTGACCGGCACGCCGGCCAACGACCAAATCGGCGTGGGGATTATCGGCTGCGGGCGGCGCAACGGGCAGCTCGCCATCGGCAAGGGAGGCCAGGGCGAGCGGCCCAGGAACGCCCGCATCGTCGCCGTGGCCGACTTCAACAAGCGGCGAGCGGACATGTGGGCCAGGCATTACAAGGCCAAGGCATTCCAGGACTACCGGGAACTGCTGGACCGCAAGGAAGTGGACGTGGTCGTGTACGCCACGCCGGAGCATTGGCATTACCTGCCCTGCATCCATGCCTGCCAGGCGGGCAAGGACATCTACGGCGAACAGCCGCTGTCGCATACGATCCGCGAGGGACGCGTCATGGTCCAGGCGGTCCGGAAGTACAAACGCGTCTTCCAGACCGGCGAACAGCAGCGTTCAAACGCCAAGACCCGGAAGGCCGTGGAACTGATTCTCAACGGCCGCATCGGCAAGATTCAACAAGTCATCGGCTACAACTATCCCAGCCCCTACGAGTGCAATTTTCCGGCCCAGCCGGTGCCGGAGTACCTGGATTGGGATCGCTGGTGCGGCCCGAACGAAGTCGTGCCCTATCACACGGACCTCTATTTGTCGCGCATCCCGTACGAGCCGGAGCCGGAGTTCCCGGTGGCGCCTGCGGAAGGCTGCGCCGTCGGTCCGGGCTGGATGTCGTTCCGGCCTTATTCCGGAGGCGAACTGCCCAACTGGGGCTGTCACGGGCTGAGCATGGTCCATTGGGCGCTGGGGATGGACGAGAGCGGTCCGGTCGAGATCTGGGTCGACCCCGCGGAGAAGATGGAGACGGTGGTCTACGACACGCCGGAAACGCGCGATCGCGGGGATGCCCTGAGCAGCAAGTCGGTCATCAATTACAAGTATGCCAACGGCGTGGTGCTGACGCTCAGCTCGCTCAATCCCCGGGTGGGAGGAGGCGCCACGTTCATCGGAGACAAGGGACGGATCACGATCATTCGCGGAGGCTACGAGTGCGATCCGCAGGGCCTCGACGAAGACCCGCTTCCGGCCGATGCGGTCCGGGTCTACGAGAGCGACAACCACATGCAGAATTTCTACGACTGCGTGGTCTCGCGCCGAGACCCGATCATGAACGTCGAGAACGGCCATCGGGTGGCCACCTTGTGCCATCTGGGCAACATCGCCCGCTGGCTTGGACGCCGACTGAAGTGGGACCCGGAGAAGGAAATCTTCCCCGGCGACGACGAAGCCAACGCGTTCATCGACGTTCCGAAACGCAAAGGGTTCGAACTGCCCGAAGAGGTATGATGATCCGTCTGCGATGCGGTCTCGAGCCTTTCACGGGCGAAAGATCGACAGAGAATTGTCGATATCGAATTTCAAAACGCGAATCTCGAAATCCGAAATCCGAAACAAATCCGAAATCCGAGATTTGAGATTTGAAATCTGAAATCTGAAATTTGAAATTTGAATGAGCGAAACGGGAGATCCACTGGAGAGGAGCATATCCATGACATGGCGATCTGTGATTGGGGCCGGATGGGCGGCGTGCGCCGTCGCCTTGGCCAACTGCCCGGCTGCCGAGGACAAGCCCGTTCCGGAAACCCCCGGCAAGGAGACGGCCGGCTCGCCGGTCCAGTACCTTCCTCTCGATGCCCCGGCGGGCATGTCGCAAGCCGTGATCGTGCAGGCCCAGCCGCTGGTACACACACGGCAACTGCTGCCGCTGGATCGCGAAGGAAAGCTGGTCGGCGAAGGTTCGGTCGACAAGCAGGTCGAGCAGGTGTTAGATAATCTTGACGCCGTCCTGGGCGCCTCGGGATCGGTCCTTGACAAACTGGTGCGGCTGAACGTCTACGCGCTCGCGCCGCCGGCCGTCGACCGCGTGCGGGAGTTGTTGAGCAAGCGGCTGGCGCCGTCTGTCCGGCCAACGATCACCGCGGTCCTGACGCCCATGCCGCGCCGCGGTGTGCTGGTGGCCGTCGATGCGGTTGCGGTGAGCGCCGAGAAGGGCTCGGCCGTGGCCTTGCACCGCTGCGAAGCGGTGGCCGGCGACAAGGATTGTGCCGACGCCGCGGTGCTGCCGGCAGGCGGGATTGCGTATCTGTCCGGCGTGCCGGCAGAAGCCGGACTCACCGAGTCGGCAATCGACAAGTCGATGTCCGGACTGTGGAAGATGCTCGAACAACTGAAACTTTCGCCGGCGCACGTCGTCCACTTGAAGGTGTTTGTGAGGCCGGCCACGTCGGCGGAGGATGTCCAGCGCGAGCTGAAGAAGTACTTCCCCGGGCAACTTGCGCCGCCGATGGTCTTCGTGGAGTGGCTGGCTCCGCCTCCGATCGAGATTGAATTGATCGCCCAGTTGCCACCGTCCGACGGACCGGCCCCAAGCGTGCAGTACTACAACCCGCCCTACGCGCTGCCCTTGCAGATCTTCAGCCGCGCGGCCTTGGTCCGCAGCGAACGCCAGATCTACGTTTCGGGCCTGTTCGCGCGAAAGGCGGCCCGCGGTCAGGATCAGGCTCGCGACGTGTTTGACCAATTGCAGGCGATCCTCAAAGAAACGGGCAGCGACCTGCGCCACATGGCCAAGGCGACGTACTATGTGTGCGACGACGACGCGGCCAGAGGCATGGACCGGTTGCGTCTGTGGCTCTACGACCAGGATCGCCCGCCAGCCGCATCGAAGCTGATGGTACACGGCGTCGGGCAAGCCAGCCGCTCGCTGACCATGGACATGATCGCCGTCCCCAGCGAAAAGTAAGGACCGCAGGCAGCAGGGACCCGCTCAAACGAGGCGCACCCAATCGGGACGGGCCGCCTCCAAGACCGTATCCCGGCCGGCGCTCGCCTCACTCTTCCTTGGTTGCCAAATACGCGCTCAGCGTGCGGACGTTGCGGATGAACGTGGTGCAGTCGATGACGCGGCGCGTCGAGTCGTCGTCGCCCTGGTAGCGGAGTCGCCCGTCTTCGGCCCAGCGGCCGCGGTCGTCCAGGTCGGCCAGCACCGACTGGACCTGCGAAACCAGCTTCGGCGACGCCTGCGACGGACGCCTGGCTGGCTTCTTCCGCAAATCCTCCGGCTTGAGCTTGAGCAGTTGCTGAAGTTCCCGCTCAGCCGAACCGGTCCAATCGCCGCCCTTGAACGAGTAGTGGGTGGGCATGTCGGCGTCGCTGTAGGTGTACTGGTAATCCTTGGTGAAGTAGATCGGCCGGTTCGTTTTCAGTTCGTAGAAGCGGGCCAGCTGGCCACCGGGAAGCAGCGAACTGCGGTAGTACGCGATGGCGCGGGGAATCGGCTCGAGGTACTTCTTGTCGCCCGTCTCGCGATACAACTGGAACAGGGCCTGCACCACGCCGTGGGATTCGCCGCCGGTGATCGCCGGCGGCTCGAATTTCCTGGCCCAGGCGGGCTGCATGTCGGTGTTGTACTGCTGGGCCCAGCCCGGCTGCGGATCGGGCATTTGCGCCAGCAGAATGAATCCGCCGGCCCGCTCCGCCGAAGCGCGGTATTGGTTGTCGCCGTAGGTGTGCCAGGCCTCGAACATGACGTCGATCACGTCGTTGAGCGCGTTGTCGTTGAAGGTGTAGAAACCTTTGTAGTCGACCTGCGGAAACGTCTTCGACCAGGTCTCCGGATAGTTCGCTTTCTTGACGGGAAACTGCTGGGGATCCGGCGGGCTGTCGAACCGCTGCGGCCAGGCCCCGTTGGGATACTGGACGGCCATCAGTTTCTCCAGCCCGAACAGGGCCGCCTCGTGAATCTGCTGGTCTTGGACGTCCAGTGCCTTGTCCAGCCGCATCAGCATCCGCACCGCTGCCTGCGTGGTGTCGTCGTCCAGCGTGCTGGTGTTGCGCAGCTTGCCCTTTCCGGCCGGTTCGACGCGATAGTCATAGCGGGCACGCTGTTTCGGATCGAAGGTGATCTGGTAATCCCAGCCGCCGGATCGCAGTTGCCCGCGGACCAGGCACATGCCGGTCCGCTGTGCGGCCTGCAGATAGTGCTTGTCCCCGGTGTTCTCATAGGCTTCCAGCAGGGCCATGCCGACCGACGGCGTACCGGGCGGCTGGACCCAGACGGTCGTCGGCGCCGCCTTGCCCTCCCCCTCGCGCCGCTGGAGGTCTTCGCTGTAGCGCCAGAGGTAACCTCCTTCGCAAGAGACTTCGCGGTCGAAAAAGTCGACGGCCTTCTTCAGTCCTGCCGCCGCACGCTCGCGGAGCGACGGCTCGGCCGCTGCCGCCCCGCCGGTCAGAATGGCGAGCATCACAGTCACAATGCAGACACAGGTACGCATGGGAATGTCCTCCAAGTTGTTGAGTCGGGTTGTTACGCTCCAATGGACACGCGAGCCGAACTATGCCACGTTTCGCGAAAAGGGGACAGGACCCTTTTGCCGGAACGGCCCGTAGG
>ERZ795059.4803-NODE-4803-length-12538-cov-9.630137_pt1 | contig 12538 bp, 10 predicted proteins | sample MGYA00375143_ERZ795059 | MGnify/ENA primary metagenome ERZ795059 (study PRJEB30188, sample SAMN05720168) | activated sludge metagenome | isolation source: Anaerobic digester | place: USA | collected 2015-01-07 ... | reverse complement strand
ACAATAACTATATTCTTACTATAATCCTGCTCCATTCCTCCAAGCCGTTCGACAAGGTTTAAAAGAGGTATATTTTCATCTCGTAAATTGAACATTCCTTCGATATAGCTTATATCGTTAGGCAAAGGAACTATTTCCGGAGTTTTTATAACTTCGCGGACTTTAAAAACATTTATTCCATAATGACATTTCTTAACTTCGCCGAATTTGTTTTTTTTCATTATGACAAATTCGATTAATTCCATCAAATTTGTTCCGACTTTTACAACGTCTCCAATAGGTTTTCCCACGTTTTTCCCTCCAGCTTAATAGTAATATAAAGAACGTTCATCGCTACTCAATAATTTTATATGACAGAAAAAAAAAATCAATATATTTATTCATATTAAATACAACCGGGCGCAGTCAGAAATACGGCTACTCTTAATATTCAGATTAAATCATATCGTTGGATACAGCCACGAGTAATACAGCCACGCCAGAAAACAGATTATTACCGCCGCTAAAATTATTATTATATAAAATGTCAAAGTATTATCAGTTATAAATTTTAATTTGTCAAGCCCGCTTTCATCCTGTTTCATCACATATTTGATTTTTTTCAATTTATCTTCTTTGGTTACCGGAAAGCGTCCGAAAAAATTATTTCCGAGATTGAATACGGCAAAAACAATTCCGGATTCATCCGTATAAAATTCCACAAACGAAGCGTAATGAAAACCAAATTTGAAAGAAGGCAGATTCTCATAGACATTTTCGGAAAAAGAATTATCGGTAATTTTTATGATAATTTTATCGTTAGGTTTTAAGTTTCCTATTTTTTTTCCGAGTAATTTGTCTTCTACCGCTTCCGCGCTTAAAAATTTAGGCGATTTCGAATCTATAACAACGGATTCCTTTTTTTTAGAAGTATCGCTATTATCTTTATTTTGTTTTTCTTTATCCTTCTGTTTTGACAAATCGTTTTTTTCAATTTCGCATTGTAATTCTATTCTTCCGGGTATCACGTCGGATAATTTTGTTTTTAATAATTCGGATATAGAGCCGAACTGTTCCTTATCGGCGTATTCAAGCATATCTTCTCTGAATTCCGGTTCTTTTAAAGCCGCCGTCAATACCGTCATTATATCTTCGGTAATAGGCTGGTTTATGGTATCCGCTTTTTTTATGGAAAAATCAAACAATTTATCTTTTAGCAAATCCCAGTTCATTTCGATTATAAGATCCTGATACAGATTTGGTTTAAGGGATGCTAAAGCTTGTTTAAAGCCGCATTCTTTTGTTTTTCTTATTATCGAAAAAAAGATTAATCCGTATGCGAGCAATTTCACGGATTTCAATTTAATCTTAAATATAATTTCTTCGTTGATTTCAGTCAGGTTTTCCCTTGCGTTATCAGACGTATTGCTACCGTTCATTTTTTTCTCCGTTAATAATATTAAACGTTAAAATAAATTCCGACCCTTTTCCAAATTCCGATTTTAATTCTATTTTACATTTTAATACGGCGGAATATTTTTTTATCAGATACAATCCTATCCCGAACCCGCCGCTGTTCGAGGTTATTTTATTGTCCACCTGATAGAATCTGTCAAAAATTTTCGTCAGATGTATTTTGTCAATCCCTATCCCCGTATCTCTTACCGAAAGAATAATTTCATTTTCGGATTTTGTCAACTCAATAAAAATCGAACCGTTTTCTTTATTATATTTAATGGCGTTTGTAATCAAATTATTTATAATTATTTCAAGAAGTTGTTTATGGGATTCCAAAAGAAATCTGTCTGTTTTGTCGTATAAAAATTCAATACTTATGTTTCTCGCTTTTGTCATAGGTTCGTATAAAGCTATAGAATTGTCTATCATCTGAGTCAAATCCACAAACTCGCGTTTTTCCTTGAACATTTTTTCTTCCGACCTCGTTATATCAAGAAGCGAATTAATTATCCCAAGCAGTTTGTTAATATTTTTGTCAATAATGCCGACGGCTTTCAGCTGTTTTTCATTCAATTCTCCCAATTTTTTTTCTTCGAGAAGATTTATGTAGCCGAGTATTGAAACAAGCGGGGTTCTCAATTCGTGACTCACGTTTGAAACAAAATTATCTTTCATAGTATCAAGTTTTTTCAATTGTTCGTTAGTGTCGATGATTTTTCTGTTTTGCTCGAGCAATTCGTTTCGAGCCGAATTGATTTTTTTTGTCTGATGTTTTATCGCTTTTTTTAAAGTAAATATCCAGATTAGCGAAATCGCGAAAATAATCGCAAAAATAAAAAGAGTCAGAACTGAAATAAAAATAATTTTTCCGAATTGAACTCCTTTTTTTTCATTGAGCGAAAACCATTTATTATAAATGTTATCGTATTCAGAACTTAATTTCAAACTGTTGATAGCTTTGTTCAAAATGCTTTTTAACAATTCATTGTCTTTATTGAGACCTATGCAGAAATCGGACGCCGCGACATTTCCATCAAGAATGGAAATATTTTTTAATTTAAGAGTGTTCATCAAATAGACGCCGACATATTTATTCCCCACAAAAGCGTCGACAAGTTTATTGTTCAAATAAAGAATCCCATCTTTTTGGTTGTCGGTAAAAATTATTGACGAACTAACGTTTTTTTTTACGATTTCCTCGCAAACGTCTCCCTTTTGAACCGCGACTTTTTTCAACGTCAAATCCTCGAGTTTTTTTATATTCAACGGATTGCCTTTTAATACGAAAATATTTCTTGACGTTGATAAATACGGAATGGAGAAATCTATTATTTCCAGTCTTTTCGGAGTGTGAATGATTCCGCATATAATGTCGCCGTCTTTATTCAACAAAGCCGGTATCGCTTTTTCCCATCGCAGAGGTTTGAATACCGGTTTTATACCCAAAACTTTTGAAATGGTTTCGACCAATTCGACTCCGAAACCGGTCATTTTTTTTGTGTTCGCGTCTTCAAATTCAAACGGCGGAAAATAATGATCGCATAAAACTATTATTTCTTTTTTTTTATCTAAATATTCAAGTTCGGCTTTTGTAAATTCGATTAACGGTTTGGCATAAACCAAATCCGGCAGAAAAAACAATAAAAAAACGCCGATAAAAATCTCGGATACGCGCAAATTTTTCATTCTGTTTTTCATAAAACAATGAAATAATGTATTTTCATATTTTAATGTCGTATTTTGTTATTAGCTTTGAAATGTATGACCTGTCAATATCGAGTTTTTCAGCCGCTTCCTTGCGGCTGCCTCCGCACCTCGCGAGCATATTGTGAATATATTCTTTTTCAAATATCGTCTGAGCTTCTTTCAGAGGCAATCCGCTATTGAACAAATCGTTTTTACTTGTTGAAATTTGATTTTTTAAAATAAACAAATCCTTGGTTAATTCTATTTTATCGCCGGATAAAACCACGGCTCTTTCGACGGCGTTTTGAAACTCTCTGATGTTACCGGGCCATTCGTATGATTGAAGCAGTTTTATTATTGAAGAATCGTATTTTTTTAACGGCGTCCCGAATTTGCCGCAAAACCGCCTTAGAAAATAATCGAACAATTCTTTAATGTCTTCCAATCTGCGTCTTAATGGTGGCAGTTCGATTTTTATTACGTTTAACCTGAAAAATAAATCCTCGCGAAAAAAACCGTTTTTCACCGATTCTTCCAGATTTATATGAGTCGCCACTATTATCCGGACGTCGATTTTTATTGGCTGTTCGCTTCCGAGCCTGTAAATTTCGCCTTCCTGAATCGCTCTTAAAAGTTTGGGCTGAAATTCAACCGGAAGATTTCCTATCTCGTCCAAAAAAAGAGAACCGCGGTCCGCCATTTCAAATCTTCCTATTTTTTTTACCACCGCTCCGGTGAACGCGCCTTTCTCATATCCGAACAATTCGCTTTCAAGCAGCGTCGACGGTATTGCCGAACAATCCACCGAAACAAAATTATTTTTTGAACGGCCGCTTAACGAATGAATGTATTTAGCGAAAACTTCTTTGCCCGCGCCCGTGTCGCCGTTTAATAAAACCGTAACGTCTTTATCCGCTATTTTTTTTGCAAGCTCTATTGATTTTCTTATTTCAAGCGAAGAACCAATTATTTCTATTCTTGAATTGTCTTCCGCGGCGGTTTGTTCAGCGTAATTATTTTTTAAAATTTTGTAGCTTAAAGTTTTTTTTATGAAATCTCTAATGTCTTTTATTTCAAACGGTTTGCATATATAATCTAACGCTCCGAGTTTCAACGCTTTAACCGCGGAATTTACGTCGGATACCGCGGTCAGCATAACCACAAGCTGATTCGCAAATCTTGCTTTTATCATTTTCAGCGTTTCAATTCCGTCTATTTCCGGCATAATGATATCGAGAAAAACAAGGTCCGGCGTTACTTTTGATATGATATCTACCGCTTTAAAACCGTTGTTTGTAACGTAAACTTCATATTCGTTTTCAAATAATTCCTGAAAAAACTGCAATACGTTTTTTTCGTCGTCGATAAATAACAATTTTTGTTTCATTAACAATAATACCTTTTTTTAAACACTACTTCTCCATATTCGAGAGCGCATATTTCAGAACGAAGAATAATTGTTTGATTCGCGATTTCCCCCGATATTTTTGTGGCTAAAGTGACAGTCTGTTCGCTTAACATTACGCCTCTGCAATTTTCTAAAATCGTTCCGTTTTTTAAAAAAACTTTTGAAAATATTATCTTAGAAATATTTTTGTCGTCGATTTCAAGTTCGTTAAATATCATAAAAATATCAAAAAAAATCCGAATAATTTATTTTTAACAATATTACTATACTATCTTGATTTTTGCAATAAAAAAACCGTCGGTTTCCGAAGACGGATAAATTAAAACTCCTTTATCGGTCTGATAATAATTATTAATTCCTTTTAACAGTTCTGGATTAATTCTTATTGTTACCGCTTTTTTAAACGACGCAACCGCAGTTTCAACCGCTTTAAAAGTTTCTTCGTATAAAATCGAACACACGGAATAAACGATTACGGTTCCCTGTCCGGCGGATTCGATTATTTTTTTTAATCCTAATATTTGGACGCCGGATAAAACGGCTATATCTTTTGAAGTCATTGAAAAAAGTTTTCCCGGATACCTTCCGATTATTCCGGAACCCGAACAAGGCGCGTCGAATAAGACCGCGCAATTTTTTTTTGATTTCGATAAATTTACCGGCAACCAATTTAAATTCCCGTTTAAAATTTTGAAAAAATCGGCGTTTAAAAAATTTCGACTGATATTTTTTTTCATCAAATTAATTCTTCCGATATCGGAATCCATTGACAAATACGATATGTTTTCTTTTTCTTTTGACAAATTGCGGACGGTCATTAGTTTGCCTCCGGGAGCGGAACATACGTCAAAGAAAAATCTTGGCGAATCCAAATCGTTTAATTCCGAAGCGCATATCGCCGCGCATATCTGAGACGAAACATCCTGAATATACGCGAACCCGTTTTTAACCGCTGAAAGCTCGCCGATTTTAGCGTTCAGCTTAAGAACCTTTATGCAATTTTCCGGCAATCCGGTTATATCAGTTAAAACGCCTTCCTGATTAAGCGAATCAATAACCTGATTTTTAGAGCTTCTTTCAGCGTTAACTCTTAAAAAATAATTCGGAGAACTATGATATGATTTTAATATATCTTCAAGCCGGTCGTTGAGATATTCCTGATTTTTCAATAATTTGATAAACCATTCCGGTAAAGAATATTTGATTTCAAAATCAAGTTTGTTTATCTTATCTAATATTATTGATTTTTCAGCGGAAATTTTTTTCAATAAAGCGTTGACAAAATTACCAAAATTGTTTCCCGATTGTTTTTTTGAATAAGTCACTATTTCATCGACCAAAGCGTATGCCGGTCTGGAAGAAAACAAGATTTCGTATATGCCCGAGTATAAGACTATTTTTTCTTTGCGCTTAAGTTTTCCTAAAGGTTTGACAGAATACCAATTGATAATCCGTTCGAGAAGCGTTTTGTTTTTTACTACGCCGGAAACGGCGTTTCGTATTGAAGCTTTGAATTTAAATCTTGCATTTGAAAAAGAGAACCGTTCGATTTTTTTATTAAAAACGCTTTTTACTTCGTAATTTCCGGATAAAAAAATTTCGTTCAGAATTTCAGATATTATCGAATAATACGAATGCGCATCGTTCTCAACCGCGTTCTGAATTTCTTTATTTTGTCCGGTTCGGTTGAACAACTGCCGAAGTGTCCTGAATAGTTTTATTTAAAGCGTTGGAAAAAATCGAGTTTTGAACGTTCTGCATATTATCTTCGATTGAAGCCGCCAAATCATAATTTACAGCGGGATAATTTTTTTTCTGTTTCATATATAACGCAAGATATTCCGAGTATAATTTCCAATTAGATTCTTTATATTCTTCGCCGTTAATTATCATATTTAGATTTTCAACGGCTTTATCTGTTTTTCCGTCGTTTTCATATATGATTGCCGTTTGAACAATCGCGTCCGCTTTTATGTAATCGGCGTCCGGATTCTTTATCAGTCCTTCAAGTATATTCAAAGCTTCGTCGCGTTTTTTTTGTTGCGATAAAGCCATTGCTTTTCCAAGCAAACCAAGAACCTCGAATCTTGAATCGGAATTTGATTTCAGAAATTTATCATAATTTAAAATAGCTTTGTCGAAGTCTTTTTTTCTATAATACGCGTCCGCTATATTCAACAAAATAATTTTCGCCTGATTTGAACCTGTATAAGTGCCGTAAGCTTTTTCAAATTCCGCGATAGACTGGTCGAAATTTGAATTTGCCGTAAAAGCCGCGTTAGAATATTTCTCCAGCGCCGAAACGTAAAGCTCGTTCGCGTTTGATTTTTTATTTTTTATTACCGCTATTATTCCGACAAGCAAAACTACAGCGACCGCAAAACCTATAAGAAACGGTTTTATGCGGTTTTTATTGTTTTCAATCGCAATTTTAATTTTTGATATGAGTTCCGCGAGATCGTTTTTTTTCATATCATGTTTGCTTATTCTGATTTTTTCCATAAATCCAAATTCCGCCTTGTAAAAATACTATAAATTTTATTTTTGTAAGTTCGCCTTTTTTTTAATTGCTCCAAATATACTTTTTTTTTTTGATTTGTCAAGAATAGATTTTATACATTAATAATCAAACGTAATTTTATTTTTTTTAATTTTGTATAAGTATTTTTTCCCCGCAATGCGGACATTTTTCAGAATCGAAATATTTCTTTACCGAATATCCGCGGCGTTCGATAAGCGTTTTTCCGCATTCGGGGCAATAAGTGTTGGAAGAATTTTCCATATTCGCATTTCCGGTATAAACATATTTCAATTTTGTTTTACCGTATTCAAACGCTTCGCGTAAAATCTTTTCGGGAGTGGGCGGATTCGAACATTTGTATCTCGGAAAATATCTTGAAAAATGAAGCGGAATTTCATTAGAAATAGACGCAAGCTCGTCGACAAGATTTTTAATCTTTTCCATAGAATCGTTTAAATCCGTAATAATCAAGTTCGTCGCTTCAACAACTACGCCGTTTTTATGCAGCGTTTCTATCGTATTCAAAACGGTTTTAACGTTTCCCGCTTTGCAATTTTTTTTGTAAAATTCATCGTCGGCTCCTTTCAAATCTATATTTGCGCCGTCGATTTTCGAAACGAGCTCCGATAACGGTTCGGGATTAATCATACCATTGGAAACCAATACGTTTCGCAATCCGTTTTTTTTAAACAAACCCGCGACGTCGCTTACAAACTCGAAATTTATTATTGGTTCGTTGTATGTAAAAGCGATTCCGATATTATTTTTGTTAGACGTCGCGATATCCAGAAGTCTGACTCCCGTTATATCGTTTAATAAAGAAAAATCAAGACTTTGCGATATATCGGAATTCTGACAAAACAGGCATTTCAGATTGCAGCCGGCGGACCCGATGGATAAAATTTCTTTTCCCGGAAAAAAATGATACATAGGTTTTTTTTCAATAGGGTCAAACGAAGCCGCCGATATTTTTCCGTATATCAAGGATTCAAGCGTTCCAGAAATATTTTTTCTTGCTCCGCAAAATCCGGCGGCGTTTGGTTTTATAACGCACCGGACAGGACATAAAAGACATTGAACATCTCCAGAACTCAATGTCCTGAAATATTTCGTTTTATTCATCTTTTTCCATCCGTAAAAAACCGCCGGCAACCGCGAAGTATCTCAAAACATTGCTGCCCGCTTGTTAAAAAAAACTTCTATTCTTTTTCCGATGTTTTAAATTTTTCGTTTATTCGAGAATTTATCGGAGCATTATCTTTAGGGACGGCGGTAAAAATATAAAGTTCCGACAACGACCCTGAATCGTCGTTTTTTGAATACCCTGAAAAACAATCAATATAAGAAAGAAGCTCGATAGCAGGTTTAACATAATACGCCAATGCGTCTTTAGGATTAGATTCGTCGATAAATACCCCGACTATATCAGAAGCTATGGAAGCAAATTGTTTGAAATCAAAATAAAAAAAACCGTTGGCGTCGGTCAAAACGTTTTTCATCTCCGCGATTTTTTCCAGTTTGTCGAGCGTTTTTTCTTTTGGCGAATCTATAATATTTTTAATATTTTTTTCCGAGCTTATCACCATAAAATTATCCTTAAAAAAATAAGAAGGCGGATTCAATTTTGTTCCGGCAATCATAAGTTTATTTATTTGATTGTTTTTGTATTCTGATTTTTCAAGTCTAAAATCACCGGGACGCCGCCCTTCTTTCGCTAAAAATTTTTCACTGTTTTGAAATATCAAATCAATTTTTTTCTTATCTTTGACTTCGGCGAAAAGAGCTATTGAATTCAAAGCGTTTAGAGGGTTTGAAACAATCGAATTCAAATCAATATCAAACAAAGCAAGGGAAACCTGCCCTTTAAAATTTTCTAAAAAATCTTTTCTAAAACTTAACCTGATATTTTTTTCGAAATTTTTTATCAGACCGTCGGCGTTTTCTTTTAATTGGGGAGGCAGAGCGTTTATGTAATATTCATATATGCCCGAAGCATCTAAAAGATTTGTCGTTAAAAAAAGCATCGCGTTCATCGGAACAAACCGCGCCGAGTCTAATTCGCCGGATTTTTTTTTGTATATTTCGAGAAGTTTTTGATTTTTCGCGTATTGATTATACAATGTGTAGGATTTAATGATAGTTTTCGTTCTGACGTCAAAACTCGAACCTGTAGCCGTAATATTATTCCACAATTCAAACGCTTCCTTCGCGTTTTTATTTTTTGAAAGCGCCGGCAAATTCAAAAGCGTTTCGCTAATCTCGTTAGGTTTAAAATAAATTGAAACTTGTTTGTTCAAACCGATTTTTTGAAAAGTTTTTTGAAACTCGAGATTATCTAAAATGGATTTGGTTTGGATTCCGGAAGCAGTATCCGCGCTTTTTTTGATTAACTCGACGTCGTTTGAAATAAATAATATTTTATCGGTTATGCAGAAACTTATTTCGTATGCGGTTTCTTCGTCAAGCGCGTTTAAAGCAAGCAATCCGCCCCCTCGAAGCGAGAATTTCAACGTTTTTATTTTTGCGGAATTATACTCCGTCGCAGAAATCGAAGCTTCTTTTGACCCCGACAAAAAATACTGAAGATTTTCGTCAATTTTTTTTAAAGCCGAATCCGACGAAAATTCCGATAAAATCATAAAATAAGGCATTCCGTTTTTTAGAGTGAAAGAAAACGCAAAATCATTTCCGATTAAATCAATGAAATCGGAAACTGCCGGTTTAAATTTGAAATTTTTTTCAAATTCACTCGCGTCTAATTTTTCGATTTCGGTTTTAAATTCCTGAACCGCCGGATAACTTGTAAGCTGTTTGTAAAACGCGCCGTTTATGAATTCGGAATATGTTTTGTTTAAATCTTTGCATCTGAAAACTATCATAGAATCGTAAGGAAGATAGCGCATTAAATCGTATTGACCCGCGTTTTGATTCGGGTTTTTTAACCCTGCGTTTTTTTCTTTTTTAGAGCAAGCAGAAAAAAACGATAAAATTAAAATTAAAAAACAGAAAAAAAATATTTTTATTTTCGACATTATTTTTCCTCGAAATATTTCATAAGAATTTTTTCTATGTCTTTAATAGAATCCCTTTTTACTCCGGCTCTTAGCGCATATTTCACAATTTCCGTAGCCGCTTTATTATAGATGTTGATTTCTTCGGTTGGCGTCTCGTTTTTTTCAGCGTCGCCGCCGCTTTTATCCGGTTCTTCAGGTTGAACCGAAACTGAAGATATTGCGATTTTATCGCCGAGTTTTACGTCGGCTGAATCGGAGTAGTCTCCGGATTCAACCTTAGATTTTAGTTTATCGTAAATAGGCTGGACCTTTTCAAACATATCCTCTGCGATTTTTAATAAAGGACCTCGTTTGTTTTGGCTCGCTTTCCCGAGTCCTCTTATTTTTGAAAAAGTTGCGCGGACATTCTGCATAACTTCAAAGCGTTGTTTTATATTTTCTATTTCGTCAAGGAATCTTAAATCAAGCATTACTTTGATAAATCTGACTCCTTCAAATCCGAAATTGTTTCCCCAGTCAGGACCTAATTTGAAACCGCCGCTGTCGTCAGGTTTATTCGCTATTAATGAATAATATTTATGGGCTTCTTTGTAATATGAATCTTGAAGAACAGATAAATTCAAATCGCCGGCAAGCCAAGCCGCTCGAATTGCGCAAACCGCTTTTTTCGTGTCCGGAAGACTTTTTTCATTAAAATAATTATAACAGTCTATCGCAAGAATAAACGACGCGAGCGACGTCTCAAGATTTTTTGATTCTTCAAAATTAACTCCGCTGATATTCTTTATCAATTCTTTTCTCTGATTCTGATTTTTTATTGCAGTTATGCGAAGATTTTTTATTAGTTCGGTTTCTTTTTCCGTATAATTTTGTTTTTGTTGATAAAGAGAATTAAAATCTGAAATCAAAGAACTGTAATAACATTTGGGACAGGTTATAACTTCATAAACAAAAGGAGCGACAGGAATTCCCTGATAATCTTTGTAAAACGTTCGTAATTCTTCGTTCATATTTATACTGACCTGACGCATAGAACCGGTAAGCATAAATTCTTCCTTAAACTGGTTCTCGCATACGGGACATTTTCTTGATTCTTTTTTAAAAGTGGATAAAGCTCCCATATTTTTACCTCGCAAATTTAATTTTGAAACGGCGTTCAATTAAAAATAATTTGTAAAATCGAAAAATCGTCGGAAAATGTTTTAAAAAAATTTATTTTCCGAATTTCCGAATGAATATCATTTATTGTAATTTGTTTATGTTTGTAATTATTAATTAGCAGAGACTCGAAATCGTTAAAAGATAAAGTATCGGTTTCTGAAATTGGTATCTCAAAAACGCCGTCGCTAAAAACATAAAGCGAATTATAAATGCCAATCTCGACAACGTCGCTCTCAAACGAAACTCCTTGCGTAACTCCGATAACCGAATTTTTTTTTATTGCGAGTCTGTGAATTTTTTTCGAGAATTCAGAATCCCCTGAAATAAGTATCGCGGGCGGATGTCCGGCGGAAGCGTAATATAAAGCGCGCAGTTTTTTATTATAAACCCCGTACCAGAAAGTAAAAAACATATTGCCGTGTTTTTCCATCTGAAACGTTTCGTTTAATCCGTATAATACCTGACTCGGATCTCTATAGTCCACGTTAAGCATTTTGCTTGAATTCAATACGTTCATAATTGAAATAGACAATAACGCCGCTCCGATTCCGTGTCCGCAAACGTCAAGCAAAAAAATCGCGAAATTATCCTCGTCTATCCATCTGTATCCGAAAGAATCTCCGCCCAAATCGTCGGAAGGAATAAATATCCAATCCGCGGTTAATTCGCCCGTTAAAGGTTTGGGCAGCAAAGACAAGACATAATTTGCCGCTCGTTTCAGTTCCTCCGCGAGTTTATGCTGACTTTTTAACAGTTCTTCATACGCCTTATCGCGTTCAATTAAATTCGAGTATGACGCCGAATGATATCTGATGCGCGCGTTTAATTCGAGCTTATCCGGCAATTTCACAAGATAATCGTTTGCGCCGCATTTGAAAGATTCGGCTTTAATAGACGCGTTTTCTTCAGACGATAAAACTATTATGGGAACGTTTTTTGTCGAAGGATTCGACCGGAAATATTTTACCATTTCGATTCCGTCGGCGTCCGGCATAACTAAATCCTGGAGTATGACCGTAGGATTAATCTCATTTACCGCGGCTTTTGCCTTATCCGCCGTATTGTAAAAATTCAAATCTATATCGTTTTCTTCTTTCAGCATACTGCCTACGACAATCCCTATTGTCCTCTGGTCGTCTATAAGCAATACTCTGATGTTAGATTTTTTCTTTTCCATAAAAAAAAAATGCAGGCTCCAAAATTTTGCAGCCTGCATTTTGTCATAAAAAAATTTAATTCTAAAACTTTATTTCAAATTAGAATGAATACGATACGCGGGCTGTAATACGGTTTGAATCCGGATTTGCGGCA
>ERZ795059.4798-NODE-4798-length-12543-cov-11.838004_pt1 | contig 12543 bp, 23 predicted proteins | sample MGYA00375143_ERZ795059 | MGnify/ENA primary metagenome ERZ795059 (study PRJEB30188, sample SAMN05720168) | activated sludge metagenome | isolation source: Anaerobic digester | place: USA | collected 2015-01-07 ... | reverse complement strand
CGCGCCGGCAGACTGGTGAACGGTGCCGATGGGCGGCTCCGCCGGGGAAGGGAAACACGCCTGGTCCGTCAAGCGCCGTCCAAAACCGGACGGCGCTCGCGGGGCCGGAAGATCAGGCCTTTGCCTCTATCGCGAACTTCAGCCCCAGGGAATTCAAAAGATTCCAAAGGCTTCCGAATTCCGGGTTCCCGTTCCGGGAGAGCATTTTGTACATGCTTTCCCGGTTGAGCTTCGCCAGCCCGGCGACCCGGCTCATGCCCTTCGCCTTGGCAATGTCTTTCAGCGCCAACAGAAAAAGCTGAATGTCATCGCTTTCAATGGCTTCCTCGAGCGAGGCGTTGAGATACTCCGCCGCCTCGTTCGGGTCCTGCAGCGCCTTCAAGAGGCTCTCCTCGTAGGGCTTCGAAGGTTTAATCGTCTTTTTCATCGTCCCCGGTCCTCCTCTTGTAGTCGCTCAAATACTCGCCCGCCGTCTTGATGTCGGCGCTCTGACTCGATTTGTCCCCGCCGCAGAGCAGCAAAATGATTTTGTCTCCGACCTTGGCATAGTAGACCCGATACCCTGGTCCGAAATCGATCTTCAATTCCATGATCCCGGGTCCGACCATCCGGAACTTCCCAGGATTCCCGGCCCGGAACCGGTTGATCCTGGCCCGGATTTTCGCCCGGCCCTTGGCGTCATTCAGCCCCTCGAGCCACTCTTCAACGGGCTGTTTCCCGGTCGGCAAAACGTAATTGAGAACGGTTTGATTCATTTCGGCCTCACTTTAATTGTAGTCCATGGACTACAATTTTTCAAGCCCTTTTCACCGTCAGCCGATCACCCCGGCGCACCTGGCTCCCATCTCGTCGATGCCCTCCCGTCACAACCAGAACGGCTTTTCCAGCCACTCCGCGATGATCCCCCGGCCCTCCGGCGTCATCTCCCGCACGTCGACGATCGAAAACGGCCCGAGCTCCCACGGCGTTTCCCGGCTCCCGCTCCAAAGCGAGAGCACGAACCGCGCCGCGCCCTTCGTCCCGCCGTCCTCCTGGCAAATCGCCCAGGCGTCGAACTTCTGCGGTTGCCACGGCCGGAAAAGATCGTCGGGAGCTTCTTCCAGGTCCGGAAACAGCCGCGCAATCTCGGCGATCACCTTGCCCGGTTCCGTCTTCCTGGCCATCTCGCGCACAGGCGCAAGCCGGCCGTCGTCGGCCTTCTCATCATCCGTCATGATCATCCGGTTCACCAAAACCAGCGCCTCCGGCGTCAGCGGCTCCCACCACTCGCCGCGAATCCGCGTCCGGTTCTTCCACTGCATGAGCAGCTCGAGAATCGACGGTTTCCCCCCGTGCAGCTCCCGCACCCAGTTCACGGCCGTCTCGAAATGCAGCGGTTCGGAAGCGTAAACGTCATTCACGCCGTGGGCCTTCCCGTCGATCAGAACGACGGGTTTCCCGTCCGGCGTCTCGTCCGTCAGATAAAAATCTCGGGAACTGATGATCCGGAATTTCATGATTTCCTCCCCTTCCCCGTTCGCCCGTCCTCGAGCGGAAAGCGGATCTCCACCGCCTCCCACGGAACCGAAACCAGCCCCGCCGCGTCTTTCTCGACCAGGCCCAGCCCCCGCAACGCCCCCACGTCGCCGAAGACGTTGCTGTAATTCCGCTTCAACACCTTCGCGAGTGCGTAAATCGTCAGCGGCCCCGCCTTCCTCAGCCCGATCAGCGTTTCCATTCGCTTCGGGGAAAGCGTTTTCATCGCCTCGACCGCCTCGCCGAAACTCAGCGTCAAATCCGCTTCTGCCGTGATCGGCCCGCGCTTTCCGGTCTTTTTCACTCTATTGCCTCCAATGCGATATATGGTAAATATAGCCATATATCGCCTATAATGCAATATATTTCTTTTTCCGGTTTATGCTACAATTCCGCCATGAAAAACACGAAAAAAGCCGTTTCCCGAAACCCGTCGAAGCGAAAACAGGCCAAATCGGCCATGCCTGCCCCCGTGAAGCGCCCCAGAGGCCGCCCGCCGAAGGTCCGCCCCGAAAATCCCCCCGCCCCGCCGCCGGCCCAGGATGCCCAACTCCTCGAAACGCTTCTCCTGCGCCTGGTTTCCCCGCTCAAATCGCTTCCCGTCCAGACCAACGAGGCTGTTTTCTATATCCGGCCCGAGGATATCGCCTACCTCACGACTACCGCGGACCGCCGAATTCTGATCGTCGACCGCACCGGCCGCGAATGGCAGCGGTTCGACCTTCTTTCCGCCCTCGAAAAGCGTCTCAGCGCCGATCCCCGCTTTTTCCGCTCTCATAAATCTTTTCTCATCAACGTCTTCGCCGTGAAGACGCTCCGCAAAAACCCCGAAACCAACGGCCTCGAAGTCACCTTCGGCGACCAGGTGAAGGGCGCCGCCGCCGTCTCCGCCGGCAACCTCAAACACCTCCGCGCCCTCCTCGAACTGTGAGCATGTTTCACGCGAATCCCGACGCCCTGGCCGGCGCCCTCTCCCGCCGCATCCGAACAGGCTTCGGAATTGCCCTCCGCGCCGGCCCGGATGTCGAATACGTCAGCAGCGCCGACATTCTCGCCTTCCGCTCCAAAGCCGGAAAATCCCTCGCCGTCCTCCCGGATCGCGAAGCCGAAACCGTCCGCCCCCTCTCGCGCATCCTCCAGACCCTCAAAAAACACGGCGGCTGGTTCCCGATCGGCCGCGGCCTGGTCCTCAACTTCCATCGCCTCGTCCGCTCCGCGAAATCCCCGGCCGCCGGCTGGCTCCTCACCCTCGAAAACGGCGCGCAGTTCACGCTCCTCCCCGGATACGAAAAGCCGGTCCTCAGATTCCTCGCCGTCGCCGATCTGCTCCAGGTCTCGCCCATATCGCTTCAGCAGCAATACCTCATGAAAATGGGCATCAAGGACCTCGGGAAAAACATTCTCTTCATGACCCGCGACGAGCTCATAGCCGCTTTCTCGACCGCTTCCGGCTCCGCCGTCGTCGTCTCGGTCCTTCTCGCCAACTTCCTCTGGCAGCAGATCCAATACATCCGCGCCGGAAACCCCAGCCCCGTCGACGGCGGCAACGTCCGCTCCCTCTGGTATCTCGTGAAACCCGTTCTCAGCCGCATCGGAAGCCTCGACGAAACCGACCACTACAAAACCCTTTCCAGCCAGCTCGCGGAAATGGCTGCCCATCGCCTGCTTTCCTACCGCGAATTCGGCCTGATCGACGATGGAAAATGGTCGATCGGCGCCTACAACCCCCACGTGATCCTCATGGCCGAAAAGGAAGCCCACTACCGCTTTCTCCAGCAAATGCAGGATTACACGGGCGCGACGATCCTCGCCACCGGCGGCCAGCCCGCCACCATCACCAGCGAGTATTTCACCGCCGCCCTCCTTGAGAAACTGGCCCAGGTCGGTATCGCCACCGCCGCCCGACCCGCACGACGCGGGAAGTGGGCCGCCGGCGCCCGGATGGCGCAGTCCAGGCGGACCCCGCCCCCGGAAGTCGTCATCCTCAGCCTCACCGATTACGATCCCTACGGGTGGGCCCTTCTCGACACCTTCGCCGGCGACCTCGAAACTTTCGGACTTCCGAAAATCCGTGTCATAAACTTATCCGTACCGAAAAACTACCGGCCCGAAGAACTCGAGATGATGCACTACGACCTCGAGAAAAGCGGCGACACCCCGCCCGCCATGCTCCGCAAATGGATGAAACGCACCAACGGCATCGACGGCAAGCCCTGGGGCATGGAGGTCGACGTCCTCATGATGGACCGCGCCCGCGTCAAAACCCTGATCCTGACCGAAGGAAAGCCCTTCTTCATCGTCCCGCCGCCGGTTCCGGTCCGGTTCTGGGAAGAAACCGAAAAACGCCGCCAGAAACTCCACGACCAGGCCCGAGATACCATAAAGCGATTCCGACGCTAAAAAAGGCCGTTTCCGGCCCGGGAATCGGGTGTTCTGTTCGACGAAAAGAACGGTCATTTTCTTTTTTCGGCGATCTTCCGCTTTTTTTCGTAGTCATCGAGGGAAACAGTCTTCCCTTTCCGACTCTCGTCGATAGCGTGTTCAGCCAGGTCTTCAAAGGGGTTTGCCGCCTTGCCAGACTGCTTTTGCGGCACCGTCGATTTTCTTTTCATTGCCGATTATGACCTCGAATCTCCGGCCTCGATTATGCAGCCTTCCGCCGCATCATCTCAGGATGCACAAGTCTCACCCAGGCGCGTTTGACCGGCCCCAGGCCCTCCAGCGGATCTTTATTCACCGGCTCCGGCTTCCATACCGCAATCGGCCGCGGCGGTTCGCTCAGCTTCCGTATAAGTTCCTGATCCTCCGCCTTTGGTGCTTCTAACCGAAGTTGAAGCGTTTGATTCACTTCCGTGAGCCGCGCGATATCCGCCCGCAACCCCGAAACTTCGGTCTTGAACGTCTCCGCCATGCTCAATATCACCCGTTCGAGCCCCTGAAGCCTGTCTTTCAGCTCGTCGACTTCCCCGACAACCTGGCCGGCCGGTCTGATTGCCAGCACGGTCGTTTCCGCCGGCGCTTCGTCTTTCGCCCTGGCCGCCGCCTCGCTCGCGGAAATCCCCTCCCCCACCAGCCGCGCCATGACGACCAGAACCCCCAAAGTCTCCGCCGTTACGTAGCAGGTATGCCCCTGTTTTATCGTGGCGACGCCGAGCAGTTTGACCCAGTAGCGAATCGTGTCCGCATGCATGGCGAGCTTCCGTGCGGCTTCCGTGAGCTTTACGTATTCAGTATTCATCGTTGTTTCCAGCCTTGCTTTCCGTATTCCACGGAAAGATTTTTCCGTGGCTTCCGTAGTATCGACGGAAACCCCGGAAACCTTTACAGTTCTACGTTTGCGATCGCCTCGCCGCCCTCCCCACGGAAGCCCGCGGAAACCTCGAAATGCCCTTTCCGTGGCTTACGGTAAAGATACGGAAACCCACGGAAAGCGTAAAAAATCCGTGCCTTTTTCCACCGGTCACTTCACCCCCGCCGCTATTTTTTTCCACCCGTTCGCAAATCCTCGATCCTCCCGACCCGCTCTCTTTTTTCCTCTCGTCGCTGAATCGCTTGCCGGGCTTCCGTGCGGATTCCGTGGTCTTTCCGTGGCCTGTATTCATCACCCTTTCCGCGAATCCTTTCCGTATTCCACGGAAAGATGTTCCGTCTCTTGGGAATCGCCCTCGAAACGTCCGGAATCCTTTGCCGTCGCTCGTCTGCAATCCTTCCGTTTCCATCGCCACGGAACCCCGCGGAAGCCCAAAAACCTCTTTCCGTGGCTTACGGTAAACATACGGAAACCCACGGAAAGCATTTTCCGGAGGCAGATTTTCTTGACGTTATGAACGCCACGCGTTATATTAACGGTATACGTTAATAGCCAGGGGAGCCCACCATGATTCTCAGCTTCCGATGCAGGGAAACGGAAACGATTTTCAATCGGGGCCGCTCGAAAAAACTGCCGTCGGAAATCCACCGGGTGGCCCTCAGAAAACTCCTCCAGATCCACGCTTCCGTCAGCCTCGATAACCTCAGAATCCCGCCAGGCAATCGCCTCGAGGAGTTACAGGATGACCGGAAAGGCCAACACAGCATCAGAATCAATGATCAATGGCGAATCTGCTTCAAATGGGAGAACGGCAACGCCCGGGATGTCGAAATCGTCGATTACCACTGACGGATGGAAATAAATTCTCGGGTTTACCCCAAGGCATCGAAGGGGAGGGAAGTATGAATACATCGAAAAAGAAAATGCCTCCAGTTCACCCCGGCGAGATCCTGAACGAGGATTTCCTGAAGCCGATGAACATCAGCCAGTATCGCCTTGCGATTCGAATCGGCGTTCCGCCCAGAAGAATCAATGAAATCGTTTTGGGCAAACGCTCCATAACCCCCGATACGGCGCTCCGCCTCGGTCGGTTCTTCAGCATGGAACCGCAATACTGGCTCAACCTTCAGACCTGGTATGACCTTGAAACGGCCAAAGACGCAACCGAAAACGGCGCCTTCGACGACATCATCCCCTGGGAAAAGGTCGCCTGATCGGGCGTATCGTTCTCTCAAGGCTTTAATGTCCGTGCTAGAATCGGGCCATGAAAAGAAAAAGCCCGTTTAAAACCCTCCTGTCGCTGACCGCCAGGCTGTTTCCCCCGCTTGGCGATTGTGTGTACGAAATAATCTATTTCGTTCAGCGCGGCGTATACGGCTGGAGTATCCGAGACTGCTGGAATGTCGATTCTCACCTCAGCGAGATAATTCCTGAAATGCTGCGCTGGCTGAAAGAAAACAAGCACGGTGTCCCGAATGATTTTGTCGAAGCGGCGAAAAAGATGAGAACGGGGAATGACGCTTCGGCAACGGTTGACTATGATGACGCCGTTCTGGAACAGGGCGAAATTCTCTATAACGCCATGCTTGATGAAATCATCGCCGGCTTCGAATCATATCGAAAACTTGAAAGCCCTTGGGAATGCACGGCTGAAGAGTTTCGCGCGAATGAAAAAACGTGGCGGGCAAACTTCCTCCGCGGTATGGAACTGCTCACCAAACACTACGAAACGCTTTGGGATTGATGGTTCCCCGGCCTCAGTAGGTTTTGCTGGTCCGGCGCTTGATGGTGAGAAAGACGATCACATCGTCGTTGAACGTGAAAAAAACGCGCCAAGCCCCTGTTTTCAACCGCCACAAATCGGAACCGAGCCTGAGAACATCGAACTTTCCCGTTTTCAGCAGGAAATGATTGATGGCCTCGTTGATATCGGCTTGATCGGCGCTCGGCAACCCCTTCAGATCCTTCTTGAACCGTGGCTTGTACTCCGCCTTCAGTGGCATCTCGTTTTACTTCCGCCTCGGCTCGACAGCTTTTTTCGGCAACTTTTTGGAAAGTTCCTCCCAGTCTCCGCCGCTGTCTTCCGACATCGCTTCCTCGATCGCCGCCAGCTCTTCCGGGGAAACCTCATCCGCATCGGCTGTAATACGCATCATCTTGAGCTGGTGAATAAACGGATCTCTGCCCTTCACCCATTGCCGAATCAGGCTCTTGAGAATATCGGAAATAGCCCGACCTTCCAGCGCCGCGCCGATCTTCAGACCCTGGTGAAGCTCTTCCTCGATCTTGAACGAAAGCGTTTTCATACCGTTCCTCCAAATCATGTCCTGATAAAGATATAATGAAAACATGAAAACATGCAAATGGGATACACGCTGTGTTCGCTAGTGCTTTGTTGTGTTATAATGTATACAAAGAGGTGATAGCCATGCCGACAACGACGATGACCATTCGACTTCCCATTGAAATCCTGAATAAACTGGCGGAAATGGCCCGTTCCACGGACCGTTCAAAATCCTACCTGGCAACCAAAGCCATCGAGGAGTTCGTAACCGCCCAGGAATGGCAGATCAAGGCTATTGAAGAGGCCGTCCGGGAAGCGGATGCGCCCGATGCCGTTTTTCACAACCATTCCGATGTCGTGGCCAGAGTGAAAAAGAAAATCAGCGCAGCCGGCAAGGAAAAACACCGGTGATCATTCGCTGGCTCGATCTGGCCGAAAAAGACCTTGATGATTTGTTCTCGTTCGTTGCCCGGGATAGCCTGACAATCGCGGAAAAGGAAGTGAATCGGGTTATCGGGGAAGTTGCCCGCCTCCAATCTCATCCCGCAACGGGTCGCCCCGGCCGAGTCCCGGAAACTCGTGAACTTGTGATCCCGCCGTATATTGTGGCTTATCGGGTCAAAGCCGGCACCGTTCAGATTCTTCGGGTTCTTCATTCCGCTCGCTCTTGGCCGGCCAAATTTTGACCCCGGGGAACAACCTTCTCGATCCTGATTTCATTCTCTGCAATCCCCTTGAAAACACCGTGCATGAGAAAAAGGCCTTTGATCAGTGTATCTTTCTCGACGGCACTCGGTAGTGCGGTCTTTCCTGAATGAATGCTGATCTTCAAGGTCTCCCGATAAGAATCATTATGTAAACGATCTCCGCTTTTTCCTCTCCGGAAGCCGCCTTTGAAGTTTTTCATCCTTCGAGGGCACGGCAAAACGTGAAGATATCCCCCGTGAAAAAGTCCCCGTTTTTGCCTTTCCCGTGCCCCAGGTTCGATGCCCCCCCCCCTCAAGGGCAACTACTACCCTCAGTGATGTTTTGTTTCGTTTTCCGAAAAACGAACAGACGGACAAAAATCAGTGATTGCAGAGAATCTCTGTTTTTTGAAAATCTCCCTTGTCTGTCTGTTTGTTTCTTTTTTTAAAAGCTTTAAAAACTTTCGGTGCCGTCAAATGACGATCAACAGCGAGTTTTTTTACCCAAACTATGACCTAATTGGGAAGAACTATGACCTAATTGGGAAGAACTATGACCTAATTGGGAAGAAACTATGACCTAATTGGGAAGAAACTATGACCTAATTGGGAAGAATTATGACCTTGTTGTAATGTTGACCATACATATGTGTTTGTGTGATATAATAGTCATTGTTTAGAGATGCAAGGGAGTGTTATGGAAAACAAAATGATCCGAAAGGCCAATCACCTGATTGAGGCCTCGTATAAGCTTTCTGCCATTGAGCAAAAAGTTATCGCCATTCTTGCTTCCGCCATAAAACCGGATGATATTGACTTCAAACATTATCCGATCAAGATCAGAGATTTCCAGGATTTCACCGGTACATCTTCCAATAATTATGAGCGTCTTGAAGATGTAATATTGGGCCTTAAAGAAAAAAATCTGAAAATTGTTTACCCGAATGATGAAGGAAAGAAAGTAATTTTAAATGTGAGCTGGCTTTCATCCACAAGATACACCGAAGGAAGCGGCACTATCGATCTTTGTTTTGACCCAAGCTTGAAACCTTTTTTTCTCCAACTAAAAAATCGATTTACTAATTACAGACTTAAAAATGTTGTTCAATTGAAAAGCCAGTTTTCAATAAGAATATATGAACTATTGAAGCAATATGAGAAAGTGGGTCATCGACTTTTCAATATTTCCGATTTGCGAGCAATTTTAGGTGTAGAAGAAGGGCAATATAAACTTTACGCTGATTTTAAACGAAAAGTGATATTGGTTGCTCAGGAAGAACTGGCGAAGAAAACAGATATTTCGTTCTCTTTTGAGGAAATTAAAATTGGTCATGGTGTGGGGCAAATTCGATTTTATATAAAATCAAAAAGCTTGTTAAAAGCTCAAATCGCGGATGCAGAAACACTTTTGGTTGATCCTGTTCCTCATAAATTCGAATCTGAAAGAAATGAAGATCTCGAAAAGCTGGTTGCGCTATTGCCGCTCGAATATCGCGAAAAGGAAACCTTGCGGAAGCTTCTAAAAACGTGGCTGGAAAAGCAAGGCGCAGACTACGTGACGCGAAACATCGAATATGCCAACGAGGGCTCGAACGCCGTAAACCCCGGCATGAAACTCGGAAAGGGCAGCAACTACCGGGTGTACCTGTCGAAAGCCCTTGCCGGCGATTTCGGTCTTCCCCGTAAAGAAGACAAGGAAGCCGAACGGCAGGCCGAAGCGGAAGCCAGACGAAAAGCCCAGGAAGCCGCCGACGCCCAGAAACAGCACCAGGCCCAGACGCAGAAGCAAAAAGAAGACCTCGAAAGAGCCCGGATCTTTCAGCAGAACCTTCCCCCGGAAGCGATGGAACATCTCAAAGCGGAAGCGTTCTCGCGCCTTCCCCCCGACCACCAGGAAATGGTGAAAAAGAAGTCCGTCGGCGCCGAAATGATGCTGAAACTCATGATGGATAAAATTTCTCTGGAACGGATGAAAATCTCCTAGTTCACATCCCGAGCGGCTTTGCCATCAAACTATGACTTTTTTAAGGTCAAGTTACAAGGGGATGTTTGAATCCAAACGTATCGAAGGGGCAGTTAAGGTATAATCCCCTGAGGCGCATCCAAAGCGCTTTTACCCTCGAACTATGACTTTTTGGGCGTCAAACAATGCCATGTGTGATTTAACTCGAAAGGAGGATCAAATGAATTTTCATTTGTCAGCCGTCTTGTAATACGTTACAAGGAGGCCAAATACCATGAGTCGCTCTCGCCGAAAAAAACCTATCGCCAGCGTGGCAATAAAAAGCGGTAGTGAACGCTTTGACAAACAAAAAACAAATCGGAAACTCCGGAACAAAATACGGCAGATTCTACGGAAAACTCCTGTCAATACCGATCCCATTTTCCCATTGGTTCGAGAAATCAGTAATTCGTATTTTTTTGCAAAAGAAGCAAAGCTGTTATTCGATGTGATCTTATTTCCGGAGTGCCTGCGGAAATGACATTCTGCTCAGGAATTACCGGCCCAACTTTGAAAAGATGGGGTTCCAATGAAAAAGACAGTCCGGAAAATCGCCAAGTTTAAGCCCAGGATCTACACCAGGAAAGAAATTGCCGGGTTTTTTCTGAATGACGCCGTCAACGAGGCTGGTTATCGCGATGTCCGGAAGCAGGTGGAAGATATGGGCATCGATCCTGACTCCATTCCCCACGATCCTCCATCGAAAACCGGTCGTGAGCGAAAGCATGCACCTACCAAGCCATACAAGGACAGCCTTTTGAAGAGCCTTGGTGACCAAGAGCAGGCCGCCGCCTATCTCAGTGCGGCTCTTGAAGATGCCGCCGAAGAACAGGATGATCGGCTTTTCGCCCTCGCTCTTCAGGATGTGATCGAGGCGTGCACAAAGAAACCTTCGTCACTCCGAGGTGCATCTCTGGGAACACCTGAATTGATGAGCCTCTGGAAACTGCTTGATGCTCTAGGTTTGCGGTTGATCGTTGTGCCGGCGAAGAAAGAAATCTGAAATACGGGAACGCCTGAGCAAGGAGATTACGCGGCCCGCTGCTTTTTCCGCCCATCAAGCTCTTCCCGGATGATCCTCCGGAACATTTCCTCGATGGTTTCACGCTCGATCGCGTCTTCGAGGACGTTGTTGATGAGGGTCTGATATCCCCGCCCTTTTGCTTTCGCCTTGAACCAGGAAATCACCCTCCCGCTGAGCATAATGTTGATGCGGGTTTTCCGCTCTATCGGCTTGAGCCCCTGTCGAAGGACGGCCTTTTTGATCTGTTCCTCTGTGACGGGTGGGCAGTCGGAATAGTCAATCTCCTCGTCTTTCATCTTGACGACTCGATCAATATCAGATGCAAACTGCTTCTTCATAAGCCCTCCTTTCGCGGGTATCCGCTTTTCTCATTGAGATAACCCTGATCTCGTCTTCGGTTTCGGTGTGTACAACAATGACAACCATGATTGGGCCTAGCATTCCTAATGTCTTGAACCGCTCTTCGTTATAGTCGGGTGAAGGATCTTCAAAAGTAAGTGTCAGCCCGGCAAAGACCAGCGGCGCATCGGCAAAGTCAAGACCGTGCTTTTTCAGGTTGATTCGTCGTTTGCGCTCATCCCATGAGTACTTCATTCTTCTCATAATATACACATATTCATAGCCATTTGCAACAGCCATGTTCAAACCCGAACGGATTGCTCCTGAGGGCTCCCGGTTTGACATCTTTACGATATCCGTGTATTTTTTCATTAAAGTATACGTGCAAAAGGAGGGAGTATGTTTACAAAACTTACTCTGAGACTCGAGAAAGATGTAATCGAGGATGCCAAATCCTGGGCGGATGAAAACCAGGTTTCCCTTTCCCAACTGGTTTCAATGCTTTTCAAAAGCCTGAGGGTGAAAAGGAAACATGCTTCAGATCTGACCCCCTGGACCAAAAAGCTGATGGGAATCGCAAGGGAAAAAGGTAAGAAACAGCCTACGGATGAGGAATTGAAAGAATCCTATATTGATTACCTTGAGGAAAAATACAAATGAATAAAAGGGTTCTGTTCGATACGAACGTCATTCTTGATTTCCTCTTGGAACGTCAGCCCTTTTTTTCGGATGCCACGACGGCATTGAATATAGTCTCTCAAGGAAGAGCAATTGGGCTTGTTTCTGCGCATGCAGTGACGACGCTTTTCTATATTTTGTCAAGAAAAGTCACACCGGAAAAGGCAAAAGAAATAATTTCCGACCTTTTGAAAACCATGTCTGTAGCGGCTGTAACCGAGAAAGTCATAAAACAGGCGGTAACGAGCAAATTCAGGGATTTTGAAGACGCTGTAAGTTATTATGCTGCTGTAGAAGAGAATGTTTCAATGATAATTTCACGAAACATTAAAGACTTTACAAAAAGTGATATTCCGGTGTTACTGCCGGAGGTGTTTATTTCGACGCCCTTCGAAGGAAAATGACGGACCCCGTTCCTTTCCCGGAACCAAGAACCCCCGAAAACGTGGTCTGATCGTTCTTCCGGTCGCCGAAACTGTTCTCAAACCTCAATACCCGCCGGCGACTTTCACCCCCAAATTATGACATTTATGGGGTCATAACTATGACATTTATGGGCTTCCCCCAACCCCCCGCCCGAAGCCGGGAAAGCAGGTAGCGCGGCCCCGGACGGGCCACCCGACCGGGGGGAGCCGCGCCCAGGAACATTCCCAACCGGTAGCGCCCCGTCCGGGAACCCGGAACGTCGGCCGCTTTTCATCTACC
>ERZ795059.4779-NODE-4779-length-12579-cov-6.187001_pt1 | contig 12579 bp, 10 predicted proteins | sample MGYA00375143_ERZ795059 | MGnify/ENA primary metagenome ERZ795059 (study PRJEB30188, sample SAMN05720168) | activated sludge metagenome | isolation source: Anaerobic digester | place: USA | collected 2015-01-07 ... | reverse complement strand
GCCCCGCAGCAACAGCAGGCACCCCAAAGACGCCAGCAGCACGTGCAACACCAGCACCCACTGCAAGGCGGTCAACGTCGGCAGAAAGAAAAACGGGAAATGGAGCGGATAAAACGCACCGAATTGCGGATTGCTCAGCACCGCGGAACCGATGCCGTCCAAGTGACACCACTGCGCGAAAATCCCTTGATTCAGGTGCTGATGAAAATAATGCAAAAAGGGGTAAAAGTACCCCGATAGGTATCCGTAATAAAAAAGTTTTTTCCCGGATAGAGGGGTGTGGAAAAAAACGACGACAAGAACTGTCAACGACAAAAAGGCAAGTAAAAAAAATTTCCTATCCTGCCGATGCACGCGATTAACCGCCCCAACACGCTTGGTAGATAGTGTCCCGGAAATATTCAATCCTCTCTAACACAATCGCCGTTGCGGCAACAGAGCCAACAGTATCAGGAGCCGGTTTTAACAAAAAAAAAGCGGAGCCGAAATCGGCCCCGCTCTTTTTGAAAACTTGAATTAGTCTTCGTACGAATAGCTCTGGTCGCCACGGTTGTGAGTCGTGGTGAAGGTGTAGCCCGAGTTGTTGCAGGTGCCGAAGGTGAAGGTGACCATCGGGTCGTCCGTCAGGTTTTTGTCCCAAACCAGCAGCGTGGCCAAGCTGCTCGCGTAGGTGCCCGCGCCGGAGACGGCGGTGTTCGTGTTCTGATACTCGAGCTCCTGGGCGATCTTGGCATTGTAGCCGGCGCTCTGAGCCGACGCATTGTAGGCCTTGGTGCGGATCGAAACGAAGTTCGGGATCGCGATCAGCGCCAGAATACCGATAATGGCCACAACGACCATCAACTCAATCAGGGTAAAACCTTTGTTCTTCATAATCAGTTCTCCTCCCGGTTTTGGTGTAATTACCATAACTCAATGACGGCCAAATCAATGTGCAAAGCCTGTACCATCTTGAGAAATTATTTCCCGCATATCGCAACTTATTGTTTTATAACGATAATATTGTTTCCGATCATTTACGGACGCTAATAATTTTTTAACATTCCCGCCGATTTACGGCACTTAAAATACTTAAAGTGACAATTTTTGTCACTCATTCTCCTCGTTTTCCTTGGAATCTTTCTCGATTCCCAGTTTATCGAGCCGATAACGCAGCGAACGGAAGGAAATCCCCAATAATTCCGAAGTCTTCTTTTTTGATCCCTCGCTCATTTTCATCGCCTGGGTGATCAATTCCGTTTCGATCTCGTCCATGACGCGATCCAGGCTGATGCCTTGCGGCGGAATCACCAATTTGGATTTTATCTGCTCCAGGTTCAGATCCTGCTTCAGGAACTGCGGCGGCAGCGATTCGGTCATAATCATGTCGCCGGCTTCCAGAGCCACGGCGCGTTCGATGATGTTCTCCAACTCGCGCACGTTGCCCGGATAGTGATAACCCTTGAGAAAATTCATCGCCTCGTGACTGATTTTCCGGATCGGCTTGTCGAGCAACTTCGCGTATTTTTCCAGGAAGTATTTGGCCAACAAGGGAATGTCGCTGCGGCGGTCGCGCAAGGGCGGCACAATGATCTGAATGACGTTCAAGCGATAATACAGGTCTTCGCGGAACCGGCCGCCATGGACTTCATCTTCCAGGTTTTTGTTGGAGGCGCTGATCAAGCGCGTGTCGATTTGAATTTCGCCCATTCCCCCGACGGGCATGATGCGCTTTTCCTGAATGGCCCGCAGCAGCTTGACCTGCAATTGCATCGGCAGTTCGCTGACCTCGTCCAGAAACAACGTGCCGTTGTCGGCGATTTCGAACAGGCCTTTTTTATCGCTGATCGCGCCGGTGAAACTGCCGCGTTTGTGACCGAACAGTTCGCTTTCCAGCAATTCGCTGGGGATCGCGCCGCAATTGATAACGACGAATTGGTTGTTTTTACGCGGACTGTGCACGTGGATCGCCCGGGCGACCAGTTCTTTGCCTGTGCCCGTTTCGCCGCTGATCATAATGTTCGTCGGCGTCTTCGCCACGCGGTTGACCATGTCGTAAATTTCCAGCATGCGCGGATGGCTGCCGATCAGGTTGCCGAAGCCGTAGCGTTCTTCCAGTTGTTGTTTAAGGGCGATGTTCTCCAGGCTCAGTTGCCGTTTCTCGACCGCGTTGGCCAGAATGTGCCGGATCTCGTCGACCTTGAACGGCTTGGTGACGTAATCGTAGGCCCCTTCCTTCATCGCCGACACGGCGTCCTCGTGGCTGGCGAAGGCGGTGATCATCAGCACAGGAATCTGCGGGTCGATCGACTTGGCCTTGCGCAGCACTTCCATCCCGCCGACCTTGGGCATCTTGATGTCGGAGATGACCAGGTCGAATCGCTCGCTGTCCAGCAGGTTGCACGCGCTCTCGCCGCCGTTGGCGGTGGTGACCTCGTAACCTTCCTTGGTCAGAAAAATATCCAAAAATTCGCGCATGGATAGTTCGTCGTCGACGACCAACACCTTGGGTTTCATTGAATCTCCTCGGCAACCAAATCGTTTCCGATCCTAGCGGACAACTTCGCAACCGCGCAAGGCCGCTGGACATTCGCTTTTCACTCCCTATCATGTGAGGGATTTCGCGGAGGAGATTGTCCATGCTGATCGACAGCCATTGCCATCTGGAGATGAATCAATACAACCAGGATCGCGCACAGGTTATCGCCCGCGCCATCGAAAGCGGCATCGGGCGGATGATCACCGTAGGCACCAGCCCCGACCTGAGCCGCCGCGCGGTGGAAATCGCCCAGGCGCACCCGGCCGTGTTCGCCACGGTGGGCATTCACCCGCATGACGTCAAGGAAGCGACCGCCGACGATTACCATGCCATTCGCGACCTCGCACGCCATCCCAAGGTGCTGGCTTACGGCGAAATCGGTCTGGACTTTTTCAAGGACTACAGCCCCCGCCCGATGCAGCGCGATCATTTCCGCCGCCAGATCATCCTGGCGCGGGAACTCGACCTGCCGCTGATCATCCACGACCGCGACGCGCACGAGGAAACGTTGAAGATCCTGTCGGAGGAAGGCGAACGTTACTGCGGCGTATTTCACTGCTTCGCCGGCGACGAGGATTTCGCACGGAGGGTCGTCGACCTGGGTTTTCACATCAGCTTTACCGGTACGATCACCTACGCCAAGGCAGGGCAGGATGTCGTCGCGCATCGCGTGATCCAACAGACGTCGCCGGACAAGCTGCTGGTCGAAACCGACGCGCCGTACCTGACGCCCACGCCTTATCGCGGCAAGCGTAACGAGCCCGCTCATGTGCGCTACGTCGCCGAGAAAATCGCCGAGCTCAAGGGATTGTCCATCGAGGAGATCGCTCGCCAAACCACGCTCAACGCCTATCGCCTCTTCCGCTTCGAAACCAAGGGGATGACGCCGGCCGTCGTTTACGAACACAAAAACGCGCTGTACATCAACCTCACCAGCCGCTGCACCAATCACTGTTCGTTCTGCGCCAAGTTCCCCGACTTCCTGCTGGGCGGGCATTACCTGTATCTGGAGCCGCAAAACGAACCGACCGTCGAGCAAGTACTCGCGGCGATCCCCGAACCGGCGGCGCACAATGAGATCGTCTTCTGCGGTTTCGGCGAGCCGACGCTGCGCTGGGCCGACCTGCTGGCGATCGCCAAACAGTTGAAAAAACGCGGCGCGCGCCGCATGCGCCTGAATACCAACGGCCACGCCGATCTGATCAACAAGCGGCCGGTCGCCAAAGAGATGAAGGGCGCGATCGACGCGGTCAGCGTCAGCCTCAACGCCCCCGACGCCGCCACGTACCAGCAGCTTTGCGGGCCGTCCTTCGGCGCCCAAACCTACGCCGCGATAACCGACTTCATCGGCCAGGCCAAACGCTACGTGCCCGAGGTCACCGTCAGCGCCGTGGCCGCGGAAGGCCTGGACATCGAAGCGGTGCGCCGCCTGGCCGAGACCATGCTCGGGGTTGCCTTCCGCCGTCGCGGATAGCCTTTCTCTCCCTTCAAATATTTGCTATACTTCCCCGTAGAGCAACTGTTTCGGGAGGGGCCATGAAAAAGATTGCTCTACTACTCGCCTTGGCGATGATCCTTGCGGTCGCCGTCGTTTACAGCCAGGAACCGCAAAAAGTCGTCGACAACAGCATGCTGGGTCGCCGGATCAAAATCGTGCTCAACCGCATTTCCGATGATGTGCTCGGCTGTTATCAAAACGAGTTGAACGCGAATCCGGAATTGAACGGCTCGGTGAAATTGAAGGTGACCATTGACGTGAACGGCGGGGCCGGCGCAATTGAAATCATCGAAGATTCGCTGCACAACAAATCGCTTAACACCTGCATCATCAAGATTTTCGCGGAGCGCACCTGGCCGCAGAACGACGAACCGGTGTACTTCGAGTACACGTACAATTTCATGCCGGCGGCGAAGGAGTGATTACTTTACGCGGACCTCGTGCGGCGCAACCGTTTCGCCGGTCTTGATCTTCACCCCACGCAACACCGCGTAGGGGCCGATGCTTGCGTTTGCGCCGATCGTGCAATCGACGATTTGTGCCCCCGCGCCGATCGTGCAGCCCTCGCCGACGCTCGTCGCGCCGCGCAGGATCACGCCGGGTTCGAGCACCGTGTCGCGGCCGACCTTCACGCCCACGTCCAGGTAGGTCGCGTGCGGATCGATCGCCGTAACGCCCTCGGTCATCAAGTGAAAGACGATCTCGCCGCGGATCATCTCGGCCGCCTCGGCCAGTTCCACCCGCGAGTTGATGCCCAGCACCTCTTCGGATTCGTCCATGATGAACGCCCGCACCGCCTTACCGTGCGCCCGCGCCAGTTTGATCGCGTCGGTCAGGTACAACTCGCCCTGCGCGTTGTCCTTGCCGATGCGCCCCAGCGCCCACCACAGCAGTTTGGCGTCCACCAGGTAAATGCCCGCATTGACGATGTCGATCTGCCGCTGCACCGGCGTGGCGTCGCGTTCCTCGACGATCTCGTCCAGCAGCCCGCCCTCGCCGACCACGCAACGCCCGTAGCCGGTCGGGTCGGACATGATCGTGGCCAGCACCGACATATCCATGCCGGTTTTGTTGTGCAGCCGGCGGAATTCGCGCAGTGTATCGGCGCGCAGCAGCGGCACGTCGCCCGACAGGATCAACACGTCGCCGTCATAGTCGCGTAGCGCGCGCTTGGCCTGCCACACCGCGTGCCCGGTGCCGTCCTGGGTTTTCTGCACCGCGAAATCAATGGCCGCCTTGGGAAACAGCGCCTGCACCTCGGCGCGCACCTGCTCGCCCTGGTGGCCGATCACCGTCACCAGCCGTTGCGGCTTGAGACTCAGAGCCGCCGCGACGCTGTAATAGATCATCGGCCGCCCGCACAGCGGATGACGCACCTTGGCCAGTTCCGACTTCATCCGCGTGCCTTTGCCCGCGGCCAACAAAACGACGGCGATCGGTCGCATGATGCCTCCCCTTTTACAACGGAATGTTGCCGTGCTTTTTCGGCGGCAGCGTGTCGCGCTTGTTGCGCAACATGGCCAGCGCCTCAATGAGCTTGCGGCGCGTTTCGCGCGGGAAAATGACCTCGTCGATGTACCCGCGTCCCGCCGCGGCGTAAGGATTGCTGAACTTCTCGCGGTATTCTTCAACCAGCTTTTCGCGCTCGGCGTTGGGATCGGCCGCCGCCTGGATCTGCTTGCGGAACACCACGTTCACCGCGCCGGCCGCGCCCATCACCGCGATTTCGCCGTCCGGGTAGGCGTAGTTGATGTCGCTGCGCAGATGCTTGGAGCCCATCACCAAATACGCGCCGCCGTAGGATTTGCGCAGCACGACGGTGATCTTGGGCACCGTGGCCTCGGCGTAGGCGTAGATCATCTTCGCCCCGTGCTTGATGATGCCGCCGTGCTCCTGATCCACGCCCGGCAAGAAGCCCGGCACGTCGCACAGCGTGACGATCGGAATGTTGAACGCGTCGCAGAAACGCACGTGCCGCGAACCCTTGAGGCTCGCGTCGATGTCCAGGCAGCCGGCCTTGACCATCGCGTTGTTCGCGACGATGCCCACCGCCTTGCCGCCCAGCGTGGCGTAGCCGACCACGAGGTTTTGCGCGTAATGCGCGTGCGTTTCCATGAAGCTGCCGCGGTCGAACACGCGCTCGACCACCTCGTGCACGTCGTAGGGCTGGTTCGGATTTTCGGGGATCAGCGTGTCCAACTCCGGGGCCTCGCGCCCGGCCGGATCGTCGACCGGATAGCTCGGCGAATCGTCCATGTTGTTGGCTGGGAAGTACGACAGCAGCCGCCGCACCGCCTGCAGGCAGGTCGCCTCGTCGGGCATCGCGAAGTGCGCCACGCCGCTGGTGACCGCGTGCGCGCCTGCGCCGCCCAGGTCGTCCATGCTCACCTTCTCGCCGGTGACCGATTCGATCACGCCCGGGCCGGTGATGAACATGTGGCTGGTCTTGTCGACCATGAAGATGTAATCGGTGATCGCCGGGCTGTAGACCGCGCCGCCGGCGCAGGGGCCCATGATCACGCTGATCTGCGGCACGACGCCCGAGGCCAGCGTGTTCCTTAAGAAGATGTCGCCGTAGCCGGCCAGGCTGTCCACGCCCTCCTGCACGCGCGCGCCGCCCGAATCGTTCAGCCCGACGCACGGCGCGCCGTTTTTCATCGCCAGGTCCATCACCTTGCAGATCTTCTCGGCCACGACCTTGGAAAGGCTGCCGCCGAACACGGTGAAATCCTGCGCGTAAGCGAAAACGGTCCGCTGGGCGACCGCGCCGTAACCGATCACCACCGCGTCGCCGGGAATGACGCTCTTTTCCATTTCGAAATCGGTGCACCGATGGGTGACGAAACGGTCGATTTCACGAAAGCTGCCCGGATCGAACAGCCGCTCCAGCCGCTCGCGGGCCGTCATCTTGCCCGCTTCGTGCTGCGCCTCGATTCGTTTCTGCCCGCCGCCGAGTTTGGCTTGTGTGTTCATCCGCTCAAGTTTGTCGATTGCCTTCCTCGTTTCCATCACTGCCTCGTAAAATGTTGGATTGGAACGGGGCACAGTCTAGCACAATTATTTCCCGCGAAAAGGCCGGTTTCCCGGCGATTCCCCGCAGGCGAAAAGGGGGGTTGAACCGCACATTTAGGCGGATTAGACTCGCTGCGAATTCGCGATTCGACACGGTACGGAAAGGACGAAAACAGGCCGGTCGTAGAGAAAATCAACGAGGGAGAAATCATGGCCAAGCTGTTCATCACCTGCGCCGTGACCGGCGCCGAAACCACCCGCGAACAATGCCCCGGTCTGCCGATCACCCCGGCAGAGATCGCCGCGGAAGCCAAGCGCGTTTACGACGCCGGCGCGTCGATCCTGCACCTGCACGTGCGCCGCGACGACGGCACGCCTACCCAGGACAAGGCCGTGTTCGCCGAGGCCATCGAACGCATCGCCGACGCCTGCCCGATACTGGTCGAAACGACCACCGGCGGTGCGGTCGGCATGAGCGACGAAGAACGCTTGCAGCCGATTTCGCTGTCGCCCACGCTGGCCAGCCTCGATTGTGGGTCGGTCAACTTCGGCGACGAGATTCTGCCCAACAGCCTGCCGCAAATGCGCATCTACGCCCAGCGCATGCGCGCGGCCGGCACCAAACCGACGCTCGAATGCTTCGACCTGGGTCACGTGCACAACGCGAAACTGCTCATCAAGGAAGGGTTGCTTACACCGCCCTATCATTTCAGCTTCGTCATGGGCGTGCCCGGCGGCGTGCCGGCCGACATCAAATCGCTGCTGGCGATGATCGACGCCCTGCCCCCCGACAGTAGATGGTCGGGCATCGGCGTGGGCGGACGCGGCAGCGCGTTCATGCAGCCGGCGACGATTTTGCTCGGCGGCAATCCGCGCGTCGGTTTCGAAGACAACATCTACCTGCGCAAAGGCGTCAAAGCCGACAGCAACGCGCAGTTTGTGGATCAGGTGGCGCGCCTCATCGAGGCGATGGGCCACGAGGTGGCGAGTGTTGAGGACACAAAAAAAGTAATGCATCTAGTATGAGGAGGTAGGTCATGCAAAAACAAGGAAATCGCTACGGAACGCACCGGGTCATCGAACCCCAAGGCGTGCTTCCTCAGCCGGCGTTGCGGCTGAACAACGACATGAGCGAAATCTACGACAACGAAATCCTGTGCGACGTGATCACGCTCAACGTCGATTCGGCCAGCTTCAAGGCGATCCTCGACCGGGCGGAAGGCAAAGACGAAAAGATCAAAGAGATCATGCTCGACATCGTCGGCAAGTTCGGCAAGCACAAGAATCCGTGGACCGGCTCGGGCGGCATGTTCATCGGCAAGGTGAACAAAATCGGCGACGCGCTCAAAGACAAAATCGACCTCAAGGAAGGCGACAAAATCGCCAGTCTGGTCAGCCTGAGCCTGACGCCGCTGCGCATCGACGACATCCTGTCCATCCGTAAGGAAAACGACCAGGTCGATATCAAAGGCCAGGCGATTCTGTTCGAGAGCGCCATCTGGGCCAAGCTTCCCGCCGACATGGACGAAAAACTCGCCCTCGCCGTGCTGGACGTGGCCGGCGCGCCGGCGCAGGTCGCCAAGCTGGTCAAGCCGGGCGACACCGTGCTGGTCATCGGGGCCAACGGCAAGAGCGGCATGCTGTGCTGCTACGAAGCGAAAAAGCGCGCGGGCATCACCGGCAAGGTGATCGGCACCATCCGCCGCGAGGACGCGCGCGCCCTGGTGGAAAAATCCGGCTTCGTGGACGAAGTCATCAACGCCGCCGGCGACGATGCGCTGGGCATGCTCGCCGCCGTGGAAAAAGCGACCGACGGCCGGCTGGCCGACGTGGTCATCAACTGCGTCAGCCGCGAGAATTGCGAGATGGGTTCGATCCTGCCCTGCAAAGACGGCGGGCTGGTCTATTTCTTCTCGATGGCCACCAACTTCACCAAAGCGGCGCTGGGCGCGGAAGGCATCGGCAAGGACGTGACGATGATCATCGGCAACGGTTACACGAAACACCACGCCGCCATCACGTTGAACCTGATGCGCGAGTCCGAGTACCTGCGCAAACATTACACAGAACGCTACGTACAATAGAGGTTACGACATGGCGAAGACCAAGCCGCTCAAAGCCTATGCCAAGGTGGCGCAAAAGGATTGGACCGATTGGCAATGGCAGATCCGCAACCGGATCACCACCGTGGCCAAGCTGCGCGAGGTGTTTCCCGCGATCAGCAATGAGGAAGCGGCCGCCGTCGAGCGCGTGCTCGGCCGTTTCCGCATGGCCATCACGCCCTACTATGCCTCGTTGATCGACATCGGCAATCCGCGTTGCCCGGTGCGCCAGCAGGCGATTCCCTCCGGCGCGGAGTTGTTCGATGCCGCCGGCGACATGGCCGATCCGCTCGAAGAGGATCGCGACCGCATTGCCCCGGGGCTGACCCATCGCTACCCCGATCGCGTGCTGATGCTGCTGACCGACGTCTGCAATATGTACTGCCGTCATTGCACGCGCCGGCGGCTGGTCGGCGAACGCGATGCGGCTTACAACGATCAGGTGATCAACGCGCAGATCGAGGCGATCAGGCAGCGGCCGCAGGTGCGCGACATCGTCATCAGCGGCGGCGACCCGCTGACCATGAGCGACCGCAAGCTGGAGTCGATCCTCAAGCGCCTGCGCGCCATCGAACACATTCAGATTCTGCGCATCGGTACGCGCAGCCCGGTGGTCAATCCGTTCCGCATCACGCCGGAGCTGGTCAGGATGCTGGCGAAGTATCATCCTTTGTACGTGAACATGCACTTCAACCATTACAAGGAACTCACGCCCGAGGCCGTCGCCGCCTGCGAGCGGCTGGCCAACGGCGGCATTCCGCTGGGCAACCAGTCGGTGTTGCTGCGCAACGTCAACGACTGCCCGCACATCATGAAGAAGCTGATGCAGGGTCTGCTCATGGCCCGCGTGCGCCCCTATTACATCTACCAATGCGACCTGTCGCAGGGCATCAGCCATTTCCGCACCAGCGTCGGCAAGGGCATCGAGATCATCGAAAGCCTGCGCGGCCACACCTCCGGTCTGGCCGTGCCGACCTTCGTGGTCGATTGTCCGGCCGGCGGCGGCAAGGTGCCGTTGATGCCCAATTACACGATCAGCCGCAGCGACGACAAAATCGTGCTGCGCAACTACGAGGGCGCGATCACCGTGTACAAAGAGCCGCACAGCTTCGAGTCGATCTGCGGCCACGATCCGGCCTGCGCCGAAACGCGTTACCGCGACGCCGACGGGCCGGCCAAGCTGATGCGCTGCACGCACATGGCCATCGAGCCGAAGTTTCGAAAGTTGAAGAAGCATTGATCGTTTTGCGGACCATCGCCGGCGAAAGCGGACCGCTGTTCATCGTCGGCTCCTGCAAAAACGCCGGTAAAACGACGCTGCTCAATTTTCTCAATCGCGAATTGAGCGCGCGTTTGTCCGTGCCGCCGGCGCTGGCGACCATCGGTCGCGACGGCGAGGCCGAGGATATTATCTGGCGGCATCCGAAACCGCCGGTGACCTTGCGGCCGGGCAATCTGTTTGTCACGACCGACGGCGAATGCGCACGCCTGGGCGACACGGCGCAACAGCTCGAACGGTTGCCCTTTCGCACGATGCTCGGCGCGGTGGTCATCGGCCGGGCGCATCGCGAGGGCAACGTGGAGATCATCGGCCCCGACACCAACGCCGAGTTGTGGACGGCGCTGTCACGCTTGAAAACCCACGGCGCGACGCACATGCTGGTCGACGGGGCTTATGAGCGCCGCACGCAGGTCGCCGCGCACGACGGCGCGCGCTTGGCGTTGGTCGTTTCGGCCGACGTCGCGCCCACGCCGGAAGGCGCCGCCGCGTGGCTGGCCCATCAGGTGGAACTTTATGGCCTGCCCGCGTCGCCGCCGGAGTTGTCGTGGGACGACGAACTGCCCCTCGGCCTGCACTGGCGCACAGGCGATCATTGGCAGGTTGAGCCGCAGGGCGCCAGGGCCGCCTGTTGCGTCGGGCCGTTGACCGACGAGATGATCGAAGCGCATCTGGAAGAATTGCGCGCCGTGCCCCTGATCGTCGAGGACGCTACGAAAATCTTCGTCGATCGCCCGGTGTGGCGGAAATTGCGGCGCAAGTCGCCCGGCGTGTTCGTCCGGCGCACCCTGCGCCTGCTGCTGATCGCCGCCAATCCGCACGGGCTGTTGCGGCAATGGGAGCCGCCATCCTTTTTCGCGCAACTGCGCGCGGCCGCGGCCCATCTGCCCATGCTGGATGTGGTCGCCGGCTTGCGACACGAACCGTAACGCATACGTTTTTACATCGACGAGGTGCAACAATGCGTCTGGGACTGGACATCGGAAAAATCGCCCGCGCGCGCGAGTTGGCCCGCGCGGTCACCAAGCCGGTCTTGGAACAGATTTCCGCGCACACCACCGACAGCGTCGAACGCGCCACCCTGCGCCTGATGGGCTTGGAAGGCGCCGACGCCGACGGCGTGCCCTACGCCAACGTGCTGGTCAAACATCTGCGCCCGCGCCTGGACGAGGGGCTTGCTCCGTTGGTCGCGCAGGCGGCGCGGGAACGTGGTTTGTCGCTCACTGAACTGGCGAAAGCGGTAAGCGAGGAAAAACTCGATCTACGCGCCTATCGTCCCGCCGATCCGGCCGCAGCCTATGCGCAAGCGGAACGGCTGATTCGGCAACGCCTGACGCGCATCGACGAGATGCTCAACACGCGTGAACGTTACCTGGCCGAGTTCGGGAACAATCGGCAGCCGTGGCTGTATGTGATCGTCGCGACCGGCAACATTTACGAAGACGCCGTGCAGGCGAAAATGGCCGTGCGTCAAGGCGCGACGGTGATCGCGGTCATCCGTTCGACCGCGCAGAGCCTGCTGGATTTCGTGCCCGAAGGCATCACCACCGAGGGTTTCGGCGGCACTTACGCGACGCAGGCAAACTTCCGCTACATGCGCGACGCGCTCGACGACGTGGGGCGCGAGGTGCGCCGCTACGTGTACCTGGTCAACTACGCGTCGGGCCTGTGCATGCCGGAGATCGCGGCGATGGGCGCGCTCGAAGGCCTGGACATGATGCTCAACGATTCGATGTACGGCATTCTGTTCCGCGACATCAATCCGCTGCGCACCTTCGTCGACCAGCACCTGAGCCGCATGATCAGCGCTTTCGGCGAAATCATCATCAACACCGGCGAGGACAATTACCTGACCACCGCCGACGCCGTCGAAGCCGCGCATACCGTGCTGGCCAGCGATCTGCTCAACGAGCGTTTCGCTTATGAGGCCGGGTTGCCCGCGCATCTGATGGGCCTGGGCCACGCCTTCGAGGTCAAGCCCGAACTGCCCGACAGCTATCTGTACGAACTGGCACAGGCGTTGTTGATTCGCGAGGTGTTCCCCGAACATCCGATCAAATTCATGCCGCCGACCAAACATATGACCGGCGACATATTCCGCGGCTACGCGATGAACACGATGTTCAACTTCACCGGCGTGCTCACCGGCCAGGGCATCCAGTTGCTGGGG
>ERZ795059.4771-NODE-4771-length-12591-cov-5.698787_pt1 | contig 12591 bp, 8 predicted proteins | sample MGYA00375143_ERZ795059 | MGnify/ENA primary metagenome ERZ795059 (study PRJEB30188, sample SAMN05720168) | activated sludge metagenome | isolation source: Anaerobic digester | place: USA | collected 2015-01-07 ... | reverse complement strand
TACCAGCTTGCAAAGAATTGTAACGTAAGCTACCAGCTTGCGTAATAAAACGTTAACAAGCAGGTTGCTTGTCTTAAAACCAGCATGTAAAAATAACTAAATAAAGGAGTTCTTATGATTCAGATTGAAATTACGCATCAAAACAAACATTTAAAAACGCTTACTTTTTCAAATCCAACTACTATTAATGAAATTATGAAAGATCTGAGCTTTCCGTTTTGTAAAATAGTCGCTTACAAGATTAACAATCTGTTTGTAAACGGAACCAGTCGTATAGAACATAATACAAAGATAGAAATTGTCCCTTTTAACACGCCTGTTGGGTACAGGATTTATCAGGATTCTGTTATATTTCTGATGCACATGGCTTTTTATCATTTGCTGGATACAAAGATTATCGTAAACGTAGAGCATTCCATTGGAGACGGGGTTTACTGTGAACTGGTCAACAGCCCTGATAAAATTGATGATGCAGATTTGAAAGCCATTGGTGATCAAATGATGAGAATTTGCGAAGGCAGAATACCAATTGAAAGTCTTACCGTTTCCATTGATGAAGCAGAGAAATATTTTACTTATTTTAAGCGTTTTGATATTTTAAAAAATATCAGCTATGGTTATGGGAGAAATATTGATATTTTCCGTTGTGATAACTACTATGACTATTATCCACGCCCCTTAGTTCCTCATACAGGTTTACTTGACAGTTTTGAACTGAGTAAATATGGAGAAGGCTTTATACTCAGATTCCCTAAGAAAGAGACCTGTCAGCTTGAGGAAAAGTTTGAGATGCCCAAACTGTTATTTGGTGCTCATCAGGAGCATGATAAATGGTTGCAGATTCTGAAAGTTCAGAACATAGGTGATTTAAATAAATTGGTTGAAAATTACAAAATCAGTGAATTTATTCAGGTAGAAGAAGCGCTTCAGGAAAAGAAGATTGCATTTTTGGCAGATCAGATTCATGTTCGTAAAAAAGCAAAAGTCGTGTTAATCGCTGGTCCTTCCTCCTCCGGAAAAACCACCTTTGCCAAGAGACTGGCAGTCCAACTTCGAGTTAACGGACTCTCGCCAATCGTTATGGGGCTTGATGATTATTTCCTGCCACGTTCTCTGACTCCAAGACTGGAAAATGGAGAGTATGATTTTGAATCGATTCGCTCTTTGGATCTGCCCTTTTTAAATGAGCATCTCTTAGCCTTGTTAAATGGTGAAGAAATCACACTCCCTCGCTATAATTTTATTAATGGTACCAGAGAATCCAGTAATGAAAAAATAAAACTGAATGATGAAAACGTTTTGGTGATCGAAGGAATTCATGGCATTAATGATATGCTATCAGCATCAATTCCTGCTGAAAATAAAATTAAAATCTATATCAGTGCGCTTAATCAGCTCAATATTGACTATCACAACCGAATTGCCACAACAGATTGCCGTAAAATCAGAAGAATTGCACGTGATTACAGATACCGAGGTTACTCCGCAGAAGAAACACTTACCCGTTGGGAATCAGTGCGTGCTGGAGAAGATAAAAATATCTTTCCATACCAGGAAAATGTCGATTTTATGTTCAACAGCAGTCTAACCTATGAAATGGGTGTACTGAAAAAGTACGTCTTACCTCAGTTAAAATCAATCAGCCAATTCTCTGAGGTATATAATGATGCACTTTATCTGATCGCTTTACTTGAACACATGAAGGATATTCAAGATGAGTTGGTGCCAACGAACTCATTATTGCGTGAATTCACTTATGGCAGTGTCTTTAAGTATTAAAATTTCATATTCTGAGCTTTTGTTTGCTTTTTTCTAAGAATGAGTTAACTTGTCTCTAAAGAGATAAAACAAGGAGGAAAAAATGGAAAACAATTGCCAGTGCAAAAGCATGCCTTTACTCGGAGATGACTTTCCAAAAATGAAAGTCCAGACGACTCATGGTGAAAAAGTGCTTCCTGATGATTATGCAGGAAAGTGGTTTGTACTATTCAGTCATCCTGCTGATTTTACTCCGGTATGCACAACAGAGTTTGTTGCATTTCAAACGCGTTATGAGAAATTCAAGGCACTCAACTGTGAATTAATCGGATTAAGTGTTGATCAAGTGTTTGCCCATATCAAATGGGAAGAATGGATAAAAGAAAAACTCAATGTAGAAATTCAGTTCCCTATCATTGCTGATACAGGAGCAGTTGCTGAAACGCTCGGGCTCATACATCCGGGTAAGGGGACTAATACCGTTAGAGCCGTATTGATTGTAGATGACAAAGGGAAGATTCGTATTATATTCTATTACCCACAGGAGCTGGGACGTAATATGGATGAAATCCTGAGATCTGTAAATGCAATGCAGATTGCAGATAAAAATAGCGTAGCAATGCCTGCTCAGTGGCCTAATGGCGAGTTATTCGGTGATCATGTCATCGTACCACCAGCTAAAGATGTAAAAACAGCTAAAGAACGTCTCGAAAAAGCAAACAAAGGCGAGTTTGAATATGTTGACTGGTGGCTTTGCCATAAAAAACTATAAATTAAAGATTGACTAAAAGCGCAGACTTTTGTCTGCGCTTTTTCAATATGACTCATCGTATTTCAGCTCTGTGTGGTCTAATTCAAAAAAGAATTTCTCTTTACCAAAAGCAGGCTTTAAATCATCTATCCAGGTAGCATTTTCGTTATACTCAGCAAAAAATGGTATTTGAACAAATTCTGGATTCTTTGATTGCAAAAATCTCAAGACAAATACTTTCTCATTTTGAACTTCTGCTACACCTAAAACCTGTATCTTACCAAATCTGGTACTCATACTTGGTCCTCTGACGGTTCTGCATAGTCCACTGACCTGATTATAAGCATTTTTAAAAATGTGCCATGCTTTTTCAAGTGAAACTTCAAAATAATGTCTAGATCCGGTGTCTCTGGCAATAAACATATAATAAGGGATACAATTCAGATTTACCTGTTCTCTCCACATTCTCGCCCATACTTCAGAATCATCATTGATATGCTTTAACAATGGTGATTGGGTTCTAATCTGAGCGCCAGTATTTCTTATTCTCTGAATTGCATTTTTTACCGCTTCTGTTGATAATTCCTGGTAATGGTTGAAGTGAGCCATAATTGATAGATTAATACCCGATTTTACAATTTTGTCAAATAACCTGAGTATATAATCAGTATCTCTGTCACTCAAATATCTGTAAGGCCAGTAAGAAAGACTTTTTGTTCCAATTCGGATACTTTTAATCTGGCTCATTTCAGAATCCAGAAGGGCATCGAGATAAAGCGCAAGAAAATCGTAACTCATCGTCATTGGATCGCCACCAGTAAAGAGTATATCAGTGATCTGTGGATGTTGTAAGATATAGGTTTTTAAATTATCAATCTCGTTCATGGCAAACCGAAAGGAATTATGCCCACAAAACTGAGCCCACCTGAAACAAAAAGTACAATAAGCATGGCAAGTCTGTCCCTGAGAAGGGAAGAATAAAATCGTTTCTGGATATTTATGCTGAGATCCAAAGAGTTTGATTCTATTAACTTCAGGAATATTCTGTATCTGTCCATCCGGATGAGGATTCAGTTTTTGCCTGATATCACTAACGATTCTCTTTATCAGAGTCTGATTACCATTACATATAGCATTATCCAGCTCATTATAGTCATTATCTTCTAACATTTGTCGCTGTGGAAAAACCATATTAAAGACTGGGTCTGTCTGATAATGATCCCAATCAATCAATTCATCTGTTAAATAGTTATTGGCTTTAAAAGGGAAAATATGAGAGACAACTTCAATTTCATGTATTTCTTTTTCTGATAAATAGTTTAACTGTTTGATTTGCTTAAAATTATTCATATACCATGAATGATATTTCATATTGCCTCCAATATTAACATAGATCACTATTATTTAATTAGTATATCCTAATTATTTTAACTCGCAATCTGTTAATTTGTTTCAAAAAAATAGTCATTAGGGAGAATTAATAAAAACGCTTGACGAAAAAAATCATAATTATATAGTGAAATAAATACCTTCTGATAAGGTTAATAAAGAGATAGACGATAGATAAGAAAGGATTAAAATGAAAAAAATTATTCTACTGATCTCCCTTCTGACAATATTCTTATCTGCTAATGCATATAGTTATGGCAAAAATAAAATTCAAAATATGAAAACGAATTGGAAAGTAATTGAAACCAGGCATTTTGACATTCATTATGCCAATGATGACGATCAATTTGGAGAAACAATCGCCTATATTGCAGAAAATGCTTTTTATCATTTAAACAGTTATTTTAAAACACCTCTCGCAAAGCGAATCCCAATCATTATCTATCAGTCAAAACAGCAATTTCAGACAACCAATATTATTTATCCCCTTCTAAGTGAAGGTGTCGGCGGATTCACCGAATCTCTTCGCAACAGAGTGGTTGTTCCATTTGATGGCAGTTATAAAAAATTTGAAGAAGTGTTGATTCATGAGTTAACCCATGCTTATATCAATGATATATCAGGGAATTTTATAATTAACCCTTTGTTTGAGAGCTCGATTAATTCTCTGCCATTCTGGTTTTCGGAAGGATTACCTGAATACCTTTCTATAGGTGGAGTGGATACATATAATAATATGTTTATACTTGATCTTGTCCTTAATGACAGGCTTTATCCACTTGATAAAATATATGGATATTATGCCTATCGTTTAGGTGAAGCTTTTCTTGCCTGGCTGGCTATTGAATTTGGAGAAGAAATCCCTGCTAAATTCTTTTATCAGATCAGAGTATCTCCTGATCTTGATAGCGCATGCAAAAAGCTGTTTGGACAAAAATTTGAAGATATTGAAAAACGTTTCAGACTTTATCTGAAAAGAAAGTATTATCCGGTTATTCAAAATTACGCCAACCCATCTGAAAAAACAGAGCAGTTAACGAATGTTGAGAAGTTTAAAGCAAATATGAATTTGTCACCTCGCATATCTCCTCTTAATGATAAAATTGTCTTCTTTTCTAACAAATTATCAAGAACAGGGATCTGGGAAATATCTCCTTATGATGAAAAGAAAAAACCGAAAAATATCATGACTGGAGAATTAGATGGACGTTTTGAAGAGTTTCATTTTCAAAGAAGCAATATCAGTTGGTTTCCTAACGGAAAGGAGATTGCCTTTGTTTCAAAAACATCTGTAGGTGACCACATTTATATTTATAATACAAAAAGTAAAAAGATAAAAAATCGTCTCTTTTTCAAACAAATGGATTCAATATATGAGCTGGATGTAGATAAAAAAGGAGAAAGAATTGTTTTCTCAGGTCAGGAAAATAACCAGAACAACATATATATTTACAATCTTCAGACAAAAACATTAGAAAAAATCACTTCTGATTATTATGAAGATTCACAACCCAAATGGTCTCATCAAGGCAATAAAATCGCTTTTACTTCCGAAAGAAACCTGAAAAATACATCAAAATATAATCATGTATTCTCAAAGTTAAATAAAAATATCTTTATTTATGACCTAGATAAAAAATCATTTTTCCAGGTGACATTCGATGATTTCAACAATCAGTTTCCTGTTTGGCGATCTAACGATGAAGAAATCTTATTTGTTAGCGAAGAAAACAATGTCAGCAACATGAAAGTCATCAATATTTCCAATAATACAGGGGCTTATCTTGATAAATACTATTCAGGGGTTTATGAAGCAGATTTATCTTTAGATGATGATATGCTTGTTTTTTCATGTTTTAACAATAGCGCATGGGATATTCATATGCTTAATAAGCCTTTTAACAACCTTGAGTATAAACCTTGCCAACCAATTACTGAATTTTCTTTTGTGAATGATTTTTATGAAAGATTCAACCTCAAAGATTATGCCCTGTTTGGTAAAATACCTGAAGATTCACTCAAAACAAAAGATAAACCTTTTAAAAGAACACGATATCATCAAAACCGTATTGAGAAAGATTCACTGATGTATTTAAGGATGTCACAGATAGAATCCTCTTCAAAAATTGAACAAAAGCCAGACAGTACTAACTATGTCTCGCCTTTGATAAGAAATTATACCCCCACTCTCAAAATCGATTCATTTTGGGGAGGTATGGCATACTCTTCATCCTTAGGTACTATTGGGCAGATACAATTGGGATTATCTGATTTAATGGGTAATCATGCCTTGGGTATTAACACAGAATTTAGTGGTAAATTGAAAGATACAAATTTTATATTCTCATATCTGTATTTACCCTATCGTATCGATTATGGACTAGCTGTATTTAAAACAAGTGATGATATTATCTATTATTTCAGTAATGAAGACTTGTACAGGCGATTAACTGAACGAGAATTTGGCTTATACTTCCTATTCAGATATCCTTTAAATAAATATTTTAGAATTGAATATGATCAGGCGATTTACGAGTATCAAAAAGACTGGGATTTGTGGGATGAGACAAATGGTAACTGGCAGGATATCAATTTGAAGAAAGTCTTAAACTACAGCCCTGCTTTCTCAATCGTGTATGATAATGCGATCTATGGCAGTACAGGCCCTGTATCAGGAATTAAAGCATACTATACAATCAAAAAAAACTTTTCCGAAAAAGATTTTCAATATCTGACTCAATATACCGATATCAGAACATATTCTGCACTTAATGAAAATTTTTCCTTAGCCAACCGCTTTATTTTTGGACATAGTCAGGGAGCTAATCCTCAACAATTTAACCTGTTAGGTTTTAATGGAGTCAGAGGGAATGAATCTGACCATGAAGGAAATATCAAAGCATTAAGTTCTTTAGAACTCAGATACCCTTTTGTTGATTATTTAAAATTGGGTTTTCCTCTCCCAATGACTTTAGGAGATATCAGAGGATCCGTTTTTACTGATTTAGGCGCAGTTTGGGATTCTAAAGATAAGTTCCAGGGAATTCATCATGGTAAATTACAGGACTTAACGCTTGGATTTGGATTTGGTCCCAGAATGAATATTGGTTATTTTGTAATCAAATTAGATGTAGCTTGGAAAAGTGATTTGATAAATCATGGAAAGCCTTCTTATTATTTCAGTATCAATCAGGACTTTTAAACGGAGAAACTAATGAACAAAAATCTTGGATTAAAAATACTGGCACTAATCATTGCGATTATTATCTGGTTACAGGTAAATCTGTTAAAAGAACAAAGTATAACAATGAAAATCCCATTGAGAATTATCAATATCCCTGAAAACATCTATGTCAATAAACAGGAATCCCTCAAATTAAACTTCCAGGTTGAAGGAGATGGTATTGCCATACTTACCTTTTTTATGTCTAATCCATACGTTGAATATGATGCATCGACCTTATCCATCGGGAAAAACCCATTATCAGCCGACAAAATACTTCCTTTTCTAAAAAAACACAACAGACTTAAATTTACAGCTTTAGACGATATCAACAAAACAAATCTTTCTGCAGAACGTATTATCCAAAAAAAAGTCAATGTGCAAATGAAATTTGAAACACCTGAAACCAAAGAATACTATTATGCTCAGCAATTTGACGTTGACGAGAGAACAGTCCTTCTTTCTGGCCCTGTAGGCGACATTCAAAGAATTGAGAGTATTTCAACTGAACCAATTACAATAGAGATGATTAAAGATAATAAGAAAGTTAGATTTGAAACTATCAGTAACAGAGTGATTATCATTCCTGCCCAGTTAAATCTGATAAAACAAAATCAGGCTGTATTAAGTAAAACCTTTACGAATATTCTAATTGAAAGTACTGACCATTCTTACATCTTTTTCCCAGATAGAGTTTCTGTAATTGTTGAAGGGAAAAAAGATTCTTTGGCAATCATCAACTCAAATGATATTAAAGCAAAAGTGAATCCTTCCAATGGAGAAGTTGAAATATCACTCTCCAAAGATAGCAGTTTAAAAATTATAGACTATACTCCTCAGAAAGTAACAATTAAAAAGAAAGATTAATGATGAAAAAAGAATATATATTAGCCATTGAGAGCTCATGCGATGATACTTCCATTGCAGTTATTGATACAGAATATAAGGTCTATTCCAATATTATTTCCTCACAGGCAATCCATAATGATTTTGGTGGGGTGGTGCCAGAACTGGCTTCCAGACTTCATCTGAAGAATCTGAGCTATTGTATGGATTTGGCATTAAATGAATCTGGCATATTACTTTCCGATGTTTCTGCAATTGCGGTATCTGTTAATCCAGGTCTGATTGGTTCATTACTGGTAGGCGTCTCATTTGCCAAAGGACTTGCCTGGTCATTAAATGTTCCCTTAATTGCTGTAAATCATATGCTAGGCCATGTATTTGCCAACAAAATTTCTACTCCGGATTTACAGGCTCCATGGCTGGCACTGATTATCTCTGGTGGGCATACAGAGCTTGTAGAGTTTGAAACAGAAGAAAACTTCAGAATTGTTGGACATACGGTAGATGATGCTGCAGGTGAAGCATTTGATAAAATCGCCAAAATCTTAAATCTTGGCTATCCTGGAGGCCCTATTATTGATAAAATGGCTAAGACAGGTAATCCTCATTTTTATAAGTTTCCTCAGGCGATGAATCGAAAAGATAACTTCAATTTCAGCTTCAGCGGGTTAAAAACAGCTGTCTTACAATATTTAAATAAACAAGATCAAGTCTATATTAATGAGAATATTCATGATATTGTGGCTTCTGCTCAACTGGCAATTGTAGATATATTGGTAAAAAAAACCATTGCTTATGCCACAAAACATCAGATTAAGAAGATTATTGTTGCTGGTGGTGTTTCTGCCAATAGTTTTTTAAGAGATCAAATGCTAAAAGCAAATCATAAATTGAAAGCTGAAATCTATTTTCCGCCATTAAAGCTTTGTATGGATAATGCTGCCATGATTGGTGCTGCTGCCATACCAAAATATCTCAAAAAAGAGTTTTCATCTCTTGATTTAAATGCCTTTTCTACAAAAGGCATCAAGAAAATATAATATGATTTTGTTGTAGAAAAGCCCGAAAAACGGGCTTTTAAATAGATTTAGTCTTATCTTTTTGAATCTATCAGCCATGAAGAAAATGGTCATACAGCGAGTTCTGAATTTTTTCCAGTTCTTTTGTGTTGTTTACAATATATATATATTTCGACAGCATTAAAAAAGTCAACTAATAAATCAGCATAAAATTCTGAAGTAACAATTAACTTTTTTGGACAATGCTTAATCTTTTTGAAAAACTTTTCAACATGTTTTGCATAATCCTTGTACATTGATCTTAAATCAGGTTTTGGCGCAATGGTATCCATATAAACAATCATCGAAGTTTTCGTATCCAGAATCAGAAAAGAATATCCATAAATCGGTTTTTTTTCTAATATAGGCATAGGGATTATAAATGAGAAAAGGACATATTCATCTGAACTAAAAGGCAGTTTCTTGATTGAATCCACCATTTTTTGATCAAATTCTGCAGAGAGTATCTCGATATTAGTATTTTGTATTTCTTCTTCCACATCAATCCATTCTGCATTTTCAAGACTCTGGATTTCAGGAAGTCCATATTCTCCCCCTTTTTCCATGGTTTTATGATCATTAACATAGCTCAGCACTTGAAGACATTTTTCATACAGAAAAATCATCAGATCAGCCTGATCACTATCCGGTCTCGCTCTCAAATACCCGGGCTCCTGGATTCTGAAACAAGGATAAGCTTTTTTCCCGCGATATTTCAAATCCAAATCTTTGATAATCTTCTTATCTTCTTTTTCAAGAAACTCATTATTCTCAAAAGACAGAATCACCTGGGTAGTTTCAAGTATCAATTGCATTTTTTCATTTTCACTAACTGAATTAAGCAGTTTGTGAAAATTATTTAAACTTTGATCCCCTTCGTATGCGGTAACAGAAAAATGTTCTCCGGCTGAACCCATTACACTTACATAATATTCTATGTTCGTTTTAGGATACACTATTTTTATTATCTGATCTTCATATAAAAATCCCCATGGTTTTATTTTATAGATTTCATCAGCAAAATGATAGAGTTTTTGCCATTGTTCCTGTGTTGTTATAGCCATAACTACTTCCTTTTTCTATTTTCTTAATATCTTCTTAGTCTGATATCCGGTATCTCAGGCGAATACTCCGGATCAAGTTCACTCAATTGCTGTCGTATAACAGCACGTTTCTGTAAAGCCGGTTTCAACACATATAATTCTAATTCAAGAGGAGAAACATCATTCGGTTTGGTGATATGGGGGAAAATCAGTTTCAAATAAGCTGAACAGAGTTTTTTAACTGCTTTTGTATCTCTGGTATCAGCGCTCTTTGGGATTTCAAGCATTTCATCGACTATTGCAGTGTATTGGTGTTCATGTCTCATCAGATGAAGCATTTCAGAAAAATACTCTGTATTCAGAGAAATCCCTTTCATTTTCATATTCTCATTAAATCTGAATAGATCCCATCCTTCAATAAAACCATGAATTCGGTCAACAAAGGCTGAGGATTGGAAAAACTGAGGTAGTCCAATAAAGAAATTCTTGTTTCTAGGCCTCATTCTTTTATCCAGCCTAATATTCCCAAGCATCATTAAACCACAGTCAGAACGCCCTGTATAATTTGCTACGACGATCTTTCCATTTTCGAGATAATTTTTAAAAGCACCCAGGGTTTCTTCTTCATTGGAAAAACCCAGTGTTTCTATCTCATCCAATACCAGAAAATCATAATGATGAATGATCCCGGGTAATCGGGTGGATATGTTATAAAACAGGTTTGCACGGGTAATCACCCCACCACTGACTGTCCAGTTATATTTTGATAAATTATTAAATACATAAGATTTCCCAGTTCCTTTAGGTGCCAGTTCAATCATATTAAGATTTGTTTCAGTATAAACCAGTAAACGTGAAATCAATGCCATTTTTCTTTTCAAGTCGAAGTATTTTCCTTGTTTTTCATCTACATAATGGGGATTAAATTCCATGGTTCTCACAATCAGGTCAATCCACTCATGGGTAGTAAAGTGTCTTCTGGCTTCATAAAAATAAGCAGGGTCAAGGGAATAAGGCTGAAATGGCTTATAATCAATTAATAGAATATGTCCAGGCATGTATTCAGTAGGAGGGACATATACAAGGGTCAAAATCCCCCAAACTTCTCCTTCATGTAATAAGTTCAGTTTTTCCTGCTCCATATCAAGTGAAACAAGACCTTCCCGATGTCCTATACCCAAATCCGGTATGGAAAAACTGATTCTTCCATTCATTAAATCGGTGTGAATAATGAGTCTGGATAATATCTGTATTGGTTTTCTTAAATGAAGCAATTTTTGCCTGAGACTGACTCCTCGGTTAGGTACTTTTTCAGATAAGAATTCACGACAGGTTTGCCTGTCAAATTCATTTCCTAAGGTGAATATTCTGATTAGCCAGTCTTTTATAAATGAAGGTAGATTGTAAGAATGAAAAACATTATAGAAATCAGGATCTTTATAAAGGGATTCTTTTGGAAAAATCCTTTTGATCTTATCATCCAATGGATATGTACTTTTCTGAATATCAATCATGCAGAAATTTATTAATCCTCATCAAACATCTCTTCGAGGCTTTTTTCTTTAAATCCGCCAGTATCAGATGATAGATTGTCTGTATTGATTTGAAATTCTTCTGTTAAGTCATACTCTTTTAATTTCTGCTCTCTTATGTTTTCTACAATTTGTCCGGTAATGGCATAAATGTCCAGCAGTTCGATAAACATGCGAATACTGACTCTAACTGGTCTTCTCTCTGGCTTTACGATCTTTTCCAGTTTTTCAGCCAGGTTTTCTTCATCCGGATTGATCCAGGGGATTGCCCGTTTATGAATTGCCATAATTGCCTGAAACAAAGCCATGTATTCTTTTTTCATTACTGGATTTAGCAACAGATTACGGTTACTTCTGGCAGCGATATCAAAAAAAGCACGCATTTGATATGCCGCATCCGAACTGATTCTCTCCATCGCTGCTTCTGGTATTTTCTGTACATCATTCTTTCTGCTGTAAAATACTTCAGTTTGTAATGTTTTAGCTGATGCAACCAGTGTATAAACCGGTAAATGACTGTTATTATTCCAGTTGAGTAAATAAGATAATGCCATATAAGAATTTAAACGTCCAACTTTTCCTATTTTGCCAATTAGTTCTATTTCATCAATTAAAACGACCCATCCTTTGAATCCAAGTAACTTGAGTAGATAAGGGTAGAATTCAAAGAAACAGTTTCCATGCTCTTTTGCACTAAACTTTGGCATTTTCTTAAATTCAGCCCCAAGAACTTTTCTACAAATCGTTTTTGCATTTGCCCAGTAACTGCTGTTTCCCATTAAACTATTGTACAATAAATTCATTTCATCCGCATCACGAAAACTAAGAAAAGCCTGTAAAACATAGCAAGGAAAAGGGTGAGAAATCTTTTTTTCAATGTCAGCCAGCTCATCGATCAAGTTATCTGAAAAACTGTCCTGAATCAGAAGATTCATCAGTCCGGGAATTTTATTCTTATCCGTCATTGTCTGTGCTGCTAAAATAGGAAACA
>ERZ795059.4763-NODE-4763-length-12608-cov-5.723014_pt1 | contig 12608 bp, 16 predicted proteins | sample MGYA00375143_ERZ795059 | MGnify/ENA primary metagenome ERZ795059 (study PRJEB30188, sample SAMN05720168) | activated sludge metagenome | isolation source: Anaerobic digester | place: USA | collected 2015-01-07 ... | reverse complement strand
GGACAGTTTTAAGGATCGGTGACGTCAAGGATGTAAAACCGATAATTAAAGCAGGTAAAAAAGGATTACGCATACGAGTTAAATTGGCATTATGCTCGGAAGTTAATATTCCTGAATTTACACATAAGGTTCAGAGTATTATTAAAGATAAGATTCAAGATATGATAGGGATTGATGAATCATTAACAATTAGTGTTTATGTCAATAAAATTGTTTCTTCAGATAATAATGATGCTTCAATGGAAGATGATGAAGAGAATAACACTGAAAATTCTGTCGCTAAGCCTATTCCTTTTCGTGGATATCGAGCTTAAAAGATAGGAAGAACCTATGAGAAAAATTGGTATTTTAACAGGAGGCGCCGATTGTCCCGGACTTAATTCTGTTATTCGTTCGGTTGTTCGTAAAGCCATGCAGGAAGGATTTGTGGTTACTGGCATTAAGAATGGTTGGAATGGTTTAATTGAAACCGATATGAGGGTTTTAGATTTACGCGTGACTTCAGGGATATTAGATCGTGGCGGAACAATCCTTGGCACCAGTCGTATGGTCCCACCGCTTGAACTTGAAAAAATGAAAATCATCGCGGAAAATTTTAAAAGAAGCGGTGCGGATGCCCTTATTGCTGTCGGTGGAGAAGATACTTTAAAGATAGGGTTGGATTTATATAAACAATATGGCATTCCTGTTGTCGGAGTTCCAAAATCTATTGATAATGCTTTATCGGGCACTGATTATGCGTTTGGTTTTGATACGGCGGTGAATGTCGCCACAGAATGTATTGATCGGCTTCATACAACGGTCGAAAGTCATCATCACATTATTGTCGTTGAGGTCATGGGTCGTTATACCGGATGGATTGCGTTAGAAGCTGGAATTGCTGGCGGCGCGAATATCATTCTTGTTCCCGAGTATCCGATTGATATTGATGAGGTTTGCAATATCCTTAATGCGCGGCATAAACGCGGAAAAACATTTAGTATTATTGTTGTTTCAGAAGGAGCAAAAGTCAAAGGACATTCTTTGGGACATTCCGGGCCTGAACGCCGGACATTGCGACGATTAACTAATGTTAGTGAATTGATAGCGAATTTAATTAAGAAAAGAACTCAATATGAAACGCGCGTGAGTGTTTTAGGTTATATTCAACGAGGAGGAACTCCCAGCGCATATGACCGTATTATTGGAACACGTTTTGGTGTTCGCGCGGTTGAATTGGTAAAAGAAAATTTATTCGGGAACATGGTAAGTCTTCATAATAATAAAGTGCGTTATGTGTCTATTGAAGAAGCCGTTAAAAAACGCAAAGCTATTGATAAAGAATTATATGATATGGCGAAGGTCTTTTCTGGATAAGAGCTAATAAGGTTTTCAGAGATGAAAAAAAGAGTTGAGGCAATATTTAAAGAGTCGAGGATGGTTCAAGAAAAGACTCTCAAGATAAATTTAAAAAAAATAATTTCTGCGGCCTCTATGATCGTAAAGGCCTTTAAAGAAGATAATATTGTTTTCTTTTTTGGCAATGGAGGTTCCGCCGCAGATAGCCAGCATATGGCCGCTGAATTAATTGGCCGTTTTCAAAAAGAACGTCGAGCTTTTCCCGCCATAGCTTTAACAACAGACACTTCTGTTCTAACTTCTTTAGGCAATGATTATAGTTTTGATATTATTTTTAAACGTCAAATAGAAGGATTGGGGCATAAAAAAGACGTTGCGTTCGGAATATCTACGAGTGGAAACTCTAAAAATGTTATTGAAGGAATCAAACAAGCTAAAAAGATGGGAATGAAAACAATTTCTTTGACAGGTCATGATGGCGGCATTTTAGCAGCATTAACCGATATTAGTATTATTGTTCCTTCCTCTCACACGGCTCGGATTCAAGAAACGCACAGTTGTATTATTCATACTATTTGTGAATTGGTTGAAGAAAACTTAAGGAGAAAGTAAACGAATGAATTTGTCTCAAAAGATTGTATCCCGGGAATTTTTAAAAAAAAAGATTCGTTTATTGCGTCAGCAAAAGAAAACAATTGCTTTTACGAATGGGTGTTTTGATATTTTGCATGCGGGTCATGTGAGTTATTTGCAAAAAGCCAAGGGAAAAAATCGTATCCTTATTGTTGGTTTAAATAGTAATTCTTCTGTTAAAAAAATTAAAGGGCCCAATCGTCCGATTGTCGCAGAACAAGAACGGGCTTTCGTGTTAGCTGGCCTGTCCTGTGTCGATTTTGTAACGATTTTTCAAGAAGAAACACCGTATGATTTGATTAAGTATATTCAGCCGGATATTCTCATTAAAGGCGCTGATTGGAAAGAGAAACAAGCTGTAGGGGCTGATCTTGTTAAGGCGCGGGGAGGAAAAGTAGAGTATATCACGTATCTTCCCCATTGTTCGTCAACCCGTATCATTGAAACGATTTTGAAAAAGTGCGTAAAATAAAAAATTGTGAAAATAAATTGTATCGGATTATTGACGCGAATTTAAATCGTGCGAAAGAAGGATTGAGGGTTTGCGAAGACGTTTGCCGTTTTATATTGGATGATAAAAAAAATACGAGAGAATTTAAAGACATACGGCATCGCTTAACGCATTTGATAAGTTTTTTGCCTGTCTCTCAAGTGATACGCTATCGTGATAGTGACACAGATGTGGGGCGAATGACGACAACGGCTGAATTACGACGAAAAAAAATTGCGGATATTTTTTATGCCAATAGTCAACGAGTGAAGGAATCGATACGTGTTTTAGAAGAATTTTTTAAATTAGGGCATCCGGCAACAGCTAAGGATTTAAAGATATTACGTTATAAGATTTATGCATTGGAGAAAAAGGTTACTCAACAATTCTAATTTATACGTTATTTTAGACGCGGCAGTTGCGGATTATGATAAATTATTTGATGTGGCTCAAAAGGCTTTAAGTGCGGGCGCAAATATTTTTCAATTGCGCGATAAATTTGCGACAGCAAAAAATATTTTAGATTTTTCAAAAAGAATAGTAGCTCTTTTAAATAAGAAGGCGTTATTTATTATCAATGATCGCGTTGATCTTGCATTAGCGTCTGATTGTGATGGCGTACATTTGGGGCAAGAAGACCTTTCTTGTTCTTTCGCCCGAAAATTATTAGGGAAAGAGAAATTGATAGGCGTTTCTTGCCAGGCGTATTTGCATATTAAAAAAGCGCAACAACAAGGGGCTGATTATATTGGATTCGGTTCTGTTTTTAAAACAAAGACAAAACCGGAACGTCGTCCGATGAATTTACGGCTTTTAAATGAAGCGTTGGATAAGACAAAAATACCTTTATTCGCGATTGGTGGTATTACTTTAGACAATAGCTCGATTTTGATAGAACAAGGGGTTAATCGTGTTGCGGTTTGTCGAGCTATTTGTGAAGCGCAGGAAATCAAGAAAGTAACAAAAAATTTTAAAGTTCTTTTAAATAAGGGGTCAAGCAAAGAGAGGATTTCGCGAGGGTAATTCAATGGTAGAATGTCAGCTTCCCAAGCTGAGAACGCGGGTTCGATTCCCGTCCCTCGCTTTTAAATTTTTTATGAAACACGCGGGATATCATTTTGTTATTTTGGCAACCTTTTTTTTATTTTCAGGTTGCGCGACAACAAAGCTCACGAGTGAATATGCTCACGAATATCCAGAACCAGAACAATCAGGCGTGTATCATAAAATAAAACCGGGCGAGACCTTATGGCGTATTGCGAAATCCTATGATGTTTTGATTGAGGATATTATTAAAGCGAATAATATTCCTGACGCGGCGCGGATAGAAAAAGATCAGCTTGTTTTTATTCCTGGAGCAGCAGATGTTAAAGAAATTATTTTAGATACCGAAGAAACAAAAAATGATTTTATTTGGCCTGTTGCGGGAAAGGTCATTCGGCCGTTTCGGCATGTCGATAGCGGTTTTATTAATAAAGGCATTGATATTGCGACAGAAAAAGGAGCTTTTATTCGGGCCGCCAGAACCGGTCGCGTAGTTTTTGCCCATATATTAACGGGGTATGGACAGACAGTTATTTTAGATCATCAAGATGGTTTGTTTTCCGTCTATGCGCACAATGCGCGGTTATTGGTAAAGACAGGTGACTTTATTTTAAAAAATAAAGAGATTGCGTTAAGCGCGGAAAGTAATCGTGGCGCTTATTTGCATTTTCAGATTCGTCGAAACTCTAAAGAGGATAATCCTCTCTATTATTTACCATGAGATATATTGATTTAGAACATCAATTTTTTGGTCGACAAGACATAGTAAAACTTTTAAAAAAGCGCATCAGCGATTTAAAGGAAGGATTTCGGCAGAATGTCGCGATTTTAGGGAATCCTTTTATCGGGAAAACCGCGTTTCTAAAAAATTTTGTTTTTAATATCGACGATGATTCTGTAACGCCTATTTATTTAGAGCTTGATCGTGATAAAGATAAGAGTTATGTCTATCATAAATTTTTCGGAAGCTTGTTGTATCATTATTTGAAAAGCAACAATAGCTCTATTGAAGAGGATGAAGATTTTCTGATAGAAAAAGCGCAAGAGACCATTCCTCAAACCGTCCAAGTCATTAAAAAAATCAAAGCGGATATTAGTATTGGAAAATATAAGGACTCTTTTTTAGGGCTCTTGAGTTTGCCGGATATTTATATCAATGAAACAGGGAAGTGCTGTGTGTTGATTTTTGATGAATTCCAGAATTTAGAGGAGATTTTAGGCGAGCATGTCTTTCAGGACTTGGGAAAAAAGATTATGACGCAAAAAAAATGTTTTTACATTTTTGCGAGCTCCTATAAAACAGTTGCCGAGAGAATTTTATCTGAAAAGTTGTCTTTGTTGTTTGGAAATTTTGAGATTGTTTCTTTGGGGGCGTTTGATCTTAAAACAAGCCAAGAATTTATTGAACATCATCTTCAAGATGTTTTAGCTGGCGCTCAATTGAGGCATTTTCTTACTGATTTTACTGGTGGACATCCTCTTTATTTAAATCTTATTTGTAAAGAATTGGTGAATTTAAGTGCGGTGTATAAACAGAATGAGATTTATATGCCGTTATTGTCCCAAGCCGTTGAAAACACGATTTTTAATCGTTGGGGCGTTATCAGCCGTCATTTTGAATTAATTGTTCTTGATTTATGCCAAGGAAAAGATAATCGTGTTGTTTCATCGCTTTTAATATCTTTAGCCAATGGGAAAAATAAAATTGACGATATTATTGCGGATGTTGCTTTTAGTAAACTCAAGGTTCGTTCTAAGATAAAAGATCTTTTAGAAAAGAGTATTCTTGTGAAAAACGGCCAGCATTATTATTTTCAGGACAAGCTTTTTAAATATTGGGTCAGATATGTTTATCAAAAACGGTTGCATGATGTTGATCTGTCTCAAGAGAAACAGAAAAAAGAGTTTAAAGAAGAATTCGCCCGTTCGATGGACGCGATTCGTATAAGCGCAGGGCAAGATTTTTCGGCGCGTATCGTCGATCTTTTGCATTGTTTTGATGATGAGTCTTTTGATTTAAATGGTCGAAAATACCGCCTTCCGGTTTTTGAAGAAGTAACATCTTTTAAGCTCAAGAATGACAATGGAACGTTTTTAGATGTCATTAAAGCGATAGGGAATAATGAAACATGGTTGATTGCTTTAAAAAAAGAAAATGTTGGCGAAGGGGATATTCAGACCGCTCTTTCTTATGCGAAACAATTAGGCGTCAGGCCGGATCGATGCGTTCTTGTCGCTTTGACGGATATCGAAGATACGACGCGGTTAAAAGCATTACAAGAGAAATTTTGGATATGGAACGAAGGCGAGTTAAATACCTTATTAACTATTTTTGATAAGCCTTATATTATACGATGAGAATTATTGTTATTTCTGATACGCATTCGCGCGCAATGCCACCGTCCTTGATAGAGGATTTTAAAAAAGCAGATTTGATTATTCATGCCGGCGATTTTTGTTGTTTAGATGATGTAAAATTTTTTCAGCGTCTTAACAAACTAGAGGCGGTTCATGGGAATGTGGATTCAGCGGAAATACGCGTACAATTGCCAGCTAAAAAAATTATTATGGTCGAGGACGTTCGCATTGGGTTATGCCATGGCGATGGAAAGCCAGATAAAGTATTAGGATATGTTCAAGACCTTTTTCGCCATGAAGATGTGGATATGGTTATTTTTGGACATTCGCATTTACCATGTCATGAAACAATAAAAGACGTTGTCTATTTTAATCCTGGCAGTCTTACAGATAAGGTGCGGCCGCCTTTTTGTTCTTATGGAGTTTTGGAAATAAAAGGCAATAGTATTACAGCCAATATTGTGAAAGTCGAGGAGAATATTTGATGAAACATCTTTGGGCGCCATGGCGCATGGGATATATTACAAAGACTAAAAGAAATAAAGACATTTGTGTTTTTTGTAAGATACTGCAAGAAAAAAAAGACGCTAAAAATTATATTGTTATTCGTAAACGTCATAGTTTTGCGGTTCTTAATATTTTTCCGTATAATAATGGTCATCTTTTAGTTTTGCCGTATCGTCATGTTAGCGATCTTTCGCAATTAAGACCAGAGGAAAAGCAGGAATTGTTTGATCTTTTAGAAGAAATTAAAGCGTTACTCGATAAGGTCTTAAAACCCGGTGGTTATAATATCGGAATGAATTTAGGGAAAATGTCTGGAGCGGGTTTTCCAGGTCATTTACATATTCATATTGTTCCTCGATGGCAGGGTGATGTGAATTTTATGCCGGTTATTGGGCAAACAAAAGTAATTTCTCAATCTTTAAAAGAATTATATCGATTATTAATCCATGCGCACAAGACAAGATAGTGAACGTTTAGAAGAAAAAATTTTAGCGCCTTACGCGATGAGGAGTAAGGATTCGGCAGGGCGCTGTTATTCTGAACCCCAACACCCAACACGCACATGTTATCAGCGCGACCGCGACCGTATTGTGCATTGCGAGGCTTTTCGAAAATTGGAATATAAAACACAGGTCTTTGTTATTTTTGAAGGAGATTATTATCGCACGCGATTGACACATACGATTGAAGTCGCTCAAATCGCCCGGACGATTGGCCGTAATTTATTGTTAAATGAAGATTTAATTGAAGCGATCGCCTTGGCCCATGATTTGGGGCATCCGCCTTTTGGCCACGCCGGAGAAAGCACCTTAAACGCGATTATGAATAAAGCCCATGCGGGCAGTTTTAATCATAATTTGCATAGTTATGAGATTGTTACGCAGTATGAAAAAAAATATCCTGATTTTGTGGGATTGAATTTAAGCGAAGAGGTTTTGGTTGGCATTCTCAAACATGAAACAGATTATGATAAAGGGAAAGGGATTTCGTCTTATAAAGATAAAGGCTCGACATTAGAAGCCAAAGTTGTCGATATCGCAGATGCTTTAGCTTATTTGTCGCATGATATTGACGATGGATTGACCTCTGGGTGTATCACGCCTGAAGATTTGAATGAAAGTGCCTTATGGCAGAAGGCCTCTGCGATGGTTCCTCGAGGAATTGACGCGAATATTTTTAAATATCAAATCGTCAGGGCTTTGATTGATATTCAGGTGAAAGATCTTTTGGCTGAATCGGAGAAAAATCTCAAAAAACATCATTTTCGTTTGTCCCGAGATGTAAAAAATTATCATTTAAAAAATAAAAAATATCCTATCATTTCTTTTAGTCAAAATATGAAAAATCAGCGCGATCAATTACAGCGCATTGTCCATAAAAAATTATATGAGCATTATCGTGTCGTGCGAATGACAGATAAAGCCAGACGTATTATTGAGGACCTGTTCGGTGTTTATTTAAAAACTCCGAAACAGCTTCCGTATAACGTTTATCAGCGTAATAAAAAATACACAATAAGAAAAAAATATGAAGCGATCTGCAATCATATCGCTTCCATGACAGATCGGTTTGCCCTTGATGAGCACAAAAAACTCTTTGAACCATACCAAAAAGTATAAGCTGATTCTTTCAGCGGTCCATATGGTGTATCGGCTGATTAATTCCACTTATAATGTGCAGGAATTAAGCTTGCGATTAACGCGTTTATTATGCCAGTTTATTAAAGCCGAAAGCGCCATGATTTATTTGTTAGAGCCCGGGAAGAAAAAGCTTATTTTAAAAGCCATCTTTAATAATAAAATTAATATTTTAATTGATAAAAAAAAAGAATTAGACGCTTTAAATGAAGACGAGAAAAAAGTTTTGGCTGGCTTTTGTATTTATAAAAAACATGTACTGGGACTCCCTTTAGTCGCGGATGATAATATTGGGGCGGTAATGATTCATCGTAAAAAAACCGATGCGCCTTTTTCTGAGTTTGATAAGGATATGTTATCTGTCGTTAGCGAACAATCGGTTACAGCCATAAAAAATTTACAATTACATCAAGATCATCAACAGATTATTTTAGGGAGCATTAAATTTATCGGCACTTTGCTTGAGCAACACGGATTTCGTTCGAAGGATAAAATAATAACGCATACGCCGGCGTATTTTGAGATTATTAAAGCTGTCGCGCAGAAATTAAAAGTTCCAGCGGATACACTTGATAGTTTGTATTATGCCAGCGTTTTACGCGATACCGGAGCCATCGATGTGCCGTATGAGATTTTATCAAAAACAAGTCGTTTAACGCCGGAAGAATTTAAGGTGATTAAAATGCAACCAACGCGTCATGCGGCTTTAATTGGTCCTGTGGGCTTTTTGAAGCCTGTTCTTCCCATTATTTTATATCGGCATGAAAAATACGATGGAAGTGGTTATCCGTCGGGGCTGAAAAAGGAACAAATTCCTTTAGGGGCGCGTATTGTTTCTGTGGTTGATGCTTTTGAAGCGATGACGACTAAACGGCCGTATAAGGTGCGATTGTCGATTGAGAAAGCGATTTTGGAATTGAAACGTAATAGCGGGACACAATTTGACCCGAAAGTCATTGATGTTTTTGTCTCTTTATCCCAACAAAAAAAATTTAGAAATAACTTGAGATTAACACATAAATAAACATATAATAAATTCTATGAATCAGACTCAAAAAATTTCTCAATTTGAACTTTTTTCTAATGCCATAGAAAAACAGAGCGGGGAGCTTGTTAAAAAACGTCCTTTGTTGCGTGATATGACCTTAACAGTTGAAAATAGCATTATTGCCGCTGTTATGATTTTGATGGCTTTTGTTTTATTTTTTTCTTTAGGAGTTGAACGTGGGAAAAAAATTAGCGTCAGTCCCAAAGATGCTTCGAAAATAGCAGTTGCACAGGAAAAGAAAGCTGATATAATGGGGAGCTCTGTCAGCGCGAAACATGAAAAAAATATTCCGGTAGCACAGGAAGAGGCTTCTTATCAAGAAGGGATTCCTCAAAGTCCTGTTTTAGAACATACCGCAGAGCCAGCACCTAAGAAAAATGATTTGATAGAGAATTTTTATACGATACAGGTTGCGTCGTTTAAACAAAAAGACAGCGCTGAAAAAGAAGCGCTCAAGATAAAAAATAATTTAGGTCATGAAACTTTTGTTATTAGTAAAGGCGATTATGTGATTGTTTGCGTCGGGAGATTTGAAAAGAAAGATGACGCGCAATTAGTCGCACATCGGCTGAAATCGAAGTATAATGATTATTATATAAGGAGATTGTAAAAAATGTCGATACACCCTTCATTAAAAATTGATTCCGCGAGCGTTCAGCAAAGAAGCGTTTTAACGCGTATTGAACGTATAAAAGCTTTAATGAAAAAAGGTCTTTGGGCTGATGAAAACCAATCTGCCGTTGGATTACCGAAAACAAAGATCGTGCGCATTAAAGCGAAAAAAGCTGTGAAGAAAGAAGAAACAACAGCTGAAGGCGCGGCTCCCGCTGAAGCCCCAACAACAGATGCGAAGGCAGGGGCTAAACCAGCGGCTACAAAACCGGCGGCTAAGCCTGCAAAATAGTTTCATAAAAACTACGTTTTCTTTCCATCATGATCTTACGTAAAGTTTTTATTTTTCTTATTTTCTTTTGTTTTCTATCTTCTTTATCCTGGGGAAAACAACAAGAGACCTTTCCTTTCTTGGGCCAAGTAGTGAATGATAAAGTTAATGTTCGCGCTGGCGGGAATATGAATTTTGAGAAATTATGCCAGCTCAAAAAAGGAGACGAAGTCATTGTTATTGGTAAAGAATATAGTTGGTATAAAGTTCAGATTCCACAGGGCGCGGCGGTTTATATTACAAAAAAATATGTTCAGTTGACATCGCCGCAGATAGGGCAAATAACGGCTAAAGATGTTAATGTGCGCGCGTTACCTCATATCAATGCTTCTGTTGTTGGACGCGTGACAATCGGCGATAGGATTTATATTTTAGAGGAATTACAGGATTGGTATAAAATTGAACCATTAGATCAGACCTATGGATGGATGGCTGAAGATATGTTGGTGTTTAAATCGCAGGATATTTCAAGTTATCCTGTCCGATATTTATCCAAAGCCCTTGTTGAATTAGAACAACAAAAAAAAGATTTAGAAGACAAAAGAAATTTGCCCCAAGAGGAAAAACAAGAACGGACGATGGTTCTTACGTTACAAGGGCAAATAAAAGAAATGATATCGGCCTCACAAACGGATGCCGTACGGTTTTTTATTTCCGAGAACGATGTCCCTTCCTATTATGTTCAGGCGCCACTGGAAATCATAAAATTATTTTTGAACCATCGCGTCGTTATTGAAGGAAAAATAAATACGAATTTAAAAGAGTATTCCTATCCTGTTGTGACTGTTACAAAAATACAATTTGTTTTATAACCTAAGGTGTAGAGATTTTTTATGATACTTGAGATTGTGATTATCCTCATAGTTATTTTTTTCTCTATTATTTTGCATGAGTGCGCGCATGGATGGGTCGCGTATAAATGTGGCGACCCGACGGCAAAATTAGCGGGGCGCTTGACATTAAATCCTTTAAAACATATTGATCCGGTTGGGACAATTTTATTCCCAGGAATTCTGTTGGTTTTTAAATTTTTAGGTTATCCTGTTTTTCTTTTTGGCTGGGCAAAGCCCGTTCCAGTTAATTTTCACGCATTACGTCATCCCAAGCGGGATATGATACTTGTGGGAGCATCTGGCCCGGCGACTAATATTATGATCGCTTTCTGCGCCAGTTATATTCTAAAATTTAATCTGTCCGATGAGCTAAATAATTTTTTAGGTTTAATTGTTTATTTTAATTTGTTATTAGCTGTTTTTAATCTTATTCCTATCCCGCCTCTTGACGGGTCAAGAATTGTAGCAGGAATTCTTCCGCGCCCGATAGACGAGTGGTATGGCTCTTTAGAAAGATATGGCCTTTTGATTATTTTTGCATTATTATATTTTCGCGTAATTAATAAAATTATTTTTCCTATGATTGATTTTTTAGGATTGATGTTAGGAGTGCGGTTTTAATGACGACCATAAAAGTTTTTTTAAAAGAACGAACTTATCCGATTCTGATCGGATATAAAATTCTTCCCCAATTAGGCCAGAAAATTAAGGAATTACGGGTTGGAGATGATGCGATTATTATTACCAATCCGATAATCGCACAATTTTATGCCAAATCGATAATAGAAAGTTTAAAGAAAAATGGCATAACATCAAAGATTTTGACTGTGCCTGCGGGCGAACAAAGTAAATCTATCAAGCAGGCTTTTGTCTTGATCAATAAGATTGCCCAATATGATGTTTTGAAAAAGTCTTTTATTATAGCGCTCGGAGGAGGGGTGGTCGGCGATTTGGCTGGATTTGTGGCGTCTATTTATAAGCGCGGCATTCCATATATTCAAATTCCAACAACTCTTTTAGCGCAGATTGATTCCGCTATTGGCGGCAAAGTCGCGATTGATTTACCGTCAGGAAAAAATCTTACAGGGGCTTTTTATCAGCCTAAGATGGTTTTTTCTGATTTGGCAACTTTATCGACTTTATCAAAGCGCCAAATGTTAAATGGCCTGGCCGAAGCGGTAAAATATGGCATTATTTGTGATAAAAAATTATTTTCTTTTATTGAAAAGAATTATAAAAGATTTTTAGCGCTTGATAGAAAAGCTCTTTTGTATGTTATTGGCGCTTGTAGTCGTATCAAAGCGAATATTGTTAGTGTTGATGAGAAAGAGACAAAAGGGTTGCGAACGATTTTAAATTTCGGGCATACGGCTGGTCATGCGATTGAAGCGGCGGCAAAATATAATATGTATCATCATGGTGAAGCGGTGGCGCTGGGGATGAGAGTCGCATGCCGCATTTCAAAAGAATTAAAAATGTTAAGCCCTAAAGACGAAAAGTGTATCAATCAACTTTTATCTGATATAGGCCTGCCGCAAAAAATCAAAGGCATTTCTTTAAATGCTATTTTGAGCAAAATGAAACGTGACAAGAAATTTTTATCCAAAAAGAATCGTTTTGTCCTGGCAACGTCTATTGGAAAAGTCAAAGTTGTTGAAGGCATCCCGCAGGAAATGATTCAAAAGTCCATCAAAGCCTATCTATAAAATCCGCGATAGTAAGCCCATAGACTCATAATAAACCCTTACCGTAAGGATAGCCGATAGAAGGAGCAGAA